>ERZ1645192.2337-NODE-2337-length-15689-cov-7.756172_pt1 | contig 15689 bp, 13 predicted proteins | sample MGYA00575354_ERZ1645192 | MGnify/ENA primary metagenome ERZ1645192 (study PRJEB40844, sample SAMN11349763) | freshwater sediment metagenome | isolation source: river sediment | host: Sediment | place: India: Faizupur Khadar , New Delhi | collected 2017-02-21 ... | reverse complement strand
CGACGAGAAGCTCCGCGAGAAGATCACAGCCACGAACGCGGACTTCACGAACTCCGGCGGACCCGGCGGGGGAGTCATCACCGCCGGAATGCTCCTGCGGGAATTCGTCGATGCCGACATTCCGTGGGCGCATCTGGATATCGCCGCCGTCGCCTGTTACGACAAGGAGTTCGACTGCTACGGAACAGGCGGATCGGCGTTCGCGCTGCGGACCTGTCTGGAGTACGTTCTGGCTCGCTGAGCGGGTTCGCTCAAAAAAAGGCGCCGCCCCTTCGGGGGAGGCGCCTTTTCGCGTGTCTGAAGCTACTTTGACAGGGATACTTCGCTCAGATCGGTCATGTATGCGCCGAGGAAGGGAAGCTTGATGTTCCGAACCTCGGGACGGCTCACGAAACTTGTGGTCTGGTAGTACAGGAAAAGCCACACGGCGTCGTCGACGATCTGCTGTTCGGCCTTCTTGTACATCTCCACGCGTTTTGCGGGATCGGGTTCCTTCCGGGCGTCGCGGAGCAGGGTGTCGACCATGTCGTTCTTGTAGCGGCAGTAGTTCCCCTTCGCGCCGAAGTTGTCGGAGCAGAAGAGCGTGTAGAGGAAGTTGTCCGGATCGTTGTAGTCTCCGGCCCATCCGGCGCGGAAGAACTCGTAGTCGCCGCGGCGGACCGCGTCGTAATGCGCGCCGACTTCGGTGGACGCGAGGTTCACCGTGATGTTGAACTGGCCGAGCTGCGCCTGGACGGCCTCGGCGATCGCCTTGTGGCGGGGCGTGCTGTTGTAGTGGAGCGTGATCTCGATGCCCTTTTCAAACCCGGCCTCCTTCAGGAGCTGCTTCGCCTTTTCCGGGTTGTACGCGTATCCGCGCAGGTTGGGATCATACGACGACATCCCGGGGGGCAGAACGCCCATTGCCGGCATGTAGCGGCCATTGAGAAGCATCTCGCTGATCGCCTTGCGGTCGACGGCGTAGTTGATCGCCTGACGGAGCTTGAGATTGTCCTTGAACGGCTCCCGGATCTGGCTGAGGCCATAGTAGTAATTCTGGAGCGCGGGGCGTTCCTGGTAGCCGGCGCCGAATTCCTTTTTAGCGTCCGTATAGTACTCGTCGGTCACCTCTTCGAGGACATGCAGGTTCCCCTTCTTGAGCTCCATGTAGGCGACGCTGTAATCGGGCATGACGACGAGATCGACTCCGTCGAGATACGGAAGTTGGCCGCCCGCGGCGTCCTTGCGCCAGTAGCCGGGGTTCTTCCGGAAGGAGACGACATTGTCCTGTTTCCACTCATGGAAGGCGAAGGGCCCCGTTCCGACCGGCGAGAAGTTGAAGTCCTTCCCGAGCTTCTCGGCGTCTTCCTTCGGAACGACGCCGAACGACGTGTAGGTCAGCGCGGCGAGGAACGGCGCGTACGGCATTTCGAGCGTGAAGCGCACCGTGTATTTGTCGACGACCTCGATTCCCGTCCAGGAATCGGCCTTCCCGTCGAAGAGGTCCTTGTACCCCCTGATCGTCGATATGAACATGACGCGCGCCGACTTCATCTTCACGAGGCGTTCCAGGCTGTACTTCACGTCGTCGGCGGTCATTTCGCGCCCGCCGTTCAGCGTCGCGGCGCCCTTGACGGTCTTGTGGAACGTAACGCCCTTGCGGAGATGGAAGGTCCACACGGTGGAGTCCGAGTTGACCTCCCACTTTTCCGCGAGAAGCGGAAGGATCTCTCCATCCGCGCCGTTTTTGACGAGCGTCTCGAGATACAGGTTCGTGCCGCGCGCGGAGGTCGTGATGTTCGACGTCACCGGATCGAGTGCGGGGGGGTTGTTTTGAAGATGCCATTTGAGAATGCCGCCACGGTTGACGTCAGCGGAGGCCGTTGACCCGGCGGCCGCCAGGATGCACAGAGCGCAGAGCACAAGCTGGATGCGTTTCTTCATGCAGTTCACTCTCCTTAAGTGTGATAGACGTACTTCCCGAATATCCATCCCGCGCACGTTCGTTCTCCCCGACCGCCGCCCCCTTCCCCTGTTGACTTCGATATTTTGGATCCATTTATTCATCCATTTCTACATCCTGCACTCCGGATTGTCAACGGAAAAAGGTTGCGAACGTCGGGGCGGCCGACATCCGAATCATGCTCGGCGGCCGGAGATCCGAAACGCATACCGGAAGGATCGCGGCGGAACGACGAAACTGCGGAGAACCGCAAAATCCCGGAAAGGGTGATGAAACGGTGAGAATCTACGTCAGCGCCGATATGGAGGGCGCGACCGGAGTGGTCAGCGCGTTGCAGACGCGTTCGGACCATCCGGCGGAATACGCGTTCGGATGCAAAATGGAGTTCCACGACGTTATGGCCGTTATCGAGGGCGCCATAGAGGGCGGGGCGAAGGAGATCCTCGTCAACGACTCGCACGCCCGGATGATCAATCTGGATATCTCCGGCCTTCCGGAAAACGTGCGGCTTCTCTCGGGCACGCCGAAAGCGCTGGGAATGGTCGAAGGCGTGGAAGGATACGACGGCGCATTTTTCACGGCCTATCACGCGATGTCCGGGACGCCGCTCGCGGTGCTCGATCACACCGTCTCCGGAGCGACGCTCTACGACGTGCGTCTCAACGGTCATCTCGTGGGGGAAACGGGGATCAACGGAGCCGTGTGCGCCGCGTTCGGCGTCCCCGTGGCGCTCGTGACCGGAGACGCGGCCGTCTGTCGGGAGGCGTCGGGGCTTCTGGGGGAGAACCTCGTGACGTGCAGCGTCAAGGAAGCGCACGGCAACGCGTCGGCAGACTGCTTTCCCCCGTCGCGGACGAGAAATCTGCTGCGCGAGGCGGCCCGGGAGGCGACATTGCGGATCGCCTCGAAAAGAGCTCCTGTCCAGAAAATCAGCCTGCCCTATGAACTTGAGCTGACGTTCAAATACTCGCGTCAGTGCGACGTCGTCTCGTACGTCCCCGGTGTGGAGCGCATCGACGGGCGCACTGTGCGGATGCGCGGTTCCGACATGGTTGAGATGCGGCGCTGGATCAACGTCGCGACCGGACTCGCCGGGTCGGTGGCGCTCTAGCGTGTTCGCAAACGGGAGGCTCTCCGAAAAAAAGAGCCTCCCGTTCGGGGGACCGTTACACGGACACGTGCGCGTATTTCGGGCCGACCGGACGATGCTCCGTCGGCTTCGCGTCGTTTTCATCCGGACGCGCCGGCGTTCCGTTCCGGAGTGGACATCGGCGCGTCCGCACGGTATGAAGAGCCGCTTCATATCGTGTACAATATGATTGTCCTCATGAAGATACGGGAGAGGTTCTCCCCTGGAAAACAAGGGTTTTCGCAAGGTGTTGAGGCGCCATCTTCCGGAAAATATGGAGGGCAGGCCCCTCCCGGAGACATGGAGGGCAGTCCCTCCCAGAGACATGGAGGGCAGGCCCTCCCAGAGACATGGAGGGCAGGGAGGCAGTATGTATTTTCTCGGAATTCTCATGAGCATCGTAACGGCCTGCTGCTGGGCCGCGTCTCCCATCCTGCTGAAGCGCGGCATGGGCGGTTTGTCGTTTCTCGAAGTGAACGCGATCCGTTCGTTCGGATCGTTCGGGGTTCTCCTGTCGATCGGGCTCATGACCGATCCGGGGGCGCTCGTCTGGAACGCTCCGGGAGTGTTGTTCCTCGTCATCCTCGCGAATACGCTCTTCGGCAACATCCTGGGCGACATCCTCTACTTCGCCGCCATACGGCATCTGGGCGTCAGCCGCGCCGTTCCCATAACGAGCGCCTACCCGCTCATCGTCACGGCCGTTTCGGCGTTCTTCTTCAGCGAGAGCATTACATGGAACATCATTCTGGGAACGGTCCTCGTCATCCTCGGCGTCGTGCTGCTGCGTTTCGAGGTTCGAGGGGCGGACCGTCCCGCGATGGCGGCGAGGGGCTTTCTGTGCGCGCTCGGCGCCGCGCTTGCGTGGGGACTGACGGTTCCCCTCACGAAGTACCTTCTCCTGAAGGGCGTGCCGGGAATCACCATCGCGTTCTGGAGGTCGATCTTCCTCATCGGATGCACGTGGACGCACTGGGCGGTCGGGACGAGGGGGGAGAACCGATCGCGGATCAAAGACGTTTCGCGGCGTTCGTGGATCGCCATTATGGGCGCGGGGGCGTTCGGACTTGGGATCGGCGTGTATACCTTCACGTGGGCGCTCACCCTGATCCCGCTCTCCATCGTGACGCCGATCACGGGAGCGAGCCCGCTCCTTACGGCGCTCTTCGGCATCTTCGTCATGCACGAACGTTCGACGGCCGCGCAGTGGACGGGGATCGCCCTCATCGTCGCGGGGTCCCTCGCCGTGAGTCTGTAGGGGGCCGCAGCGTCCGCTTGCGTTCCTCCGTGAACGCGTACCACGGGCGCGGCTCCTCGCCGTCCATGAAGCGGACGATGGAGATGAACGTGTCCAGAACGCACGGATCCTGACGACTTCCCGTCCTGTCGCACAGACGTTCGTAGAGTTCGTAGGGGGAACGGCCGCGAAGTTGTCCGGGCTCGTCGATTCCGATCAGTCGCAGGTCGGCGGCCATGGCCTTTCCGATGTTCGGCAGATCCGTGAGCGATACGACGGATTCCCGCTTCACCTTTGCCGGGTTCACAGCGATCCCTCCCGTGGAAACATCATGTCGCACAGTGCGTCGAAACGCCTTCGGCACGGTTCATACGCTTCGCGCCGCTCCCGGTCCGGTTCGACGATTTTCAGCCGTTCGAGGTGCTCCGCGATTCCGGGCAGACGTTCCATGATGTCGAGCGGCGTGTCGGCGGTCCGCGCGACGAGCGCGTCGCCGAACGAGGCGTCGGTCTCCGGATGCAGGCGCAGACGCTTTCCCGTGATGTCGGCGATCAGACGCATGAATTCCCCTGAATGGGCGAGTCCTCCGCCTATTTCGAGCGTGTCCGGCGTCGGCGTGAACCGTTCGATCTTCCCCAGAATCATCGCCAGTTCGTAGCCCAGCGCCTCCCGCGCGGCCCACGCGAGGTCTCCGGGCTCGGTCCTGCCGGTCAGCCCCGTGATGGTGCATGTCGCTTGCGGTTCGTGGAACGGTGTGCGCGCTCCTTCGGCGTAGGGAAGCAGAACGACGCCGGTCGGCCCGGTTCGCGGTTCGGGGTTCGCGATTCCGGTGAAGCGGCCGATCCATTCGAGGAGTTTCGCGCCCGACGATGTCGCGGCGCCGACGCGCCAGGTCCCGGGCACGAGCGACATTCCGGCGACGAAGCCGGGAACGCGCACGGGGCGGTCGGTCGTGAGAAGCGTCGAGACGGTGGAGCCGAACGAGACGGTCATGTTGCCGGGGCGAAACGCCCAGGACGCCATGACCTCCGCGTTGATGTCGCATCCGCCGGTCATGACGGACGCCCCCTCTGGAAGTCCCGTTGCTTCGGCGGCCGCCTTCGTCACGGCGCCGAGCCGGTCGAGCGGCCACGCGAACGGTGGAATGCATTCCGGGTCGAGTCCGGTTTCCGTGAGGATTCCGTCGGGGCGCGCGCAATCGGGAAGGTCCACGAGGCCGGTTCCCGCGGCGCTCGGGTAATCCCATCGCGCGACGCCGGTGAGCCAGGCCGTCACGAAGTTGTTGCTCTCGAGGAAGCACCGGGTCCGCGCGTAGATGTCGGGACATTCCTCCTTGAGCCACAGGATCTTCGGGATGATGGAGTGCGTCGTGAACGGACCGCCGAGGCGTTCGGCGAGCCGGTCGGGGCCGATGGCGCGGTTGAGGCGCGCGGCCTGGTTCGCCGAACGGCGGTCGATGCCGTAGAGGATGGCGTTGTAGACGGGACGGAACTCCGCGTCGACGGGGACGAAGGTGCCGCACAGGGAGCTGACGCACAGCGAGCGGACATCCGCGAGCGCGATGCGCGACGCGAGATCGCGACACAACTCGACGACGCCGTTCCGCCAGGTTTCGGTCGGGGCGACCTCGTACCAGTCTTCCTTCGGCCGGAGCACGCGGCTCGGGATGCGGGCCTGCGCGCGAACCCTCCCCTCACGGTCGATGACGGTCGCTTTCAGCGATGATGTCCCCATGTCGATGCCGAGATACAGTTCCATCTGCGCTCGTCTCCTTTCCCGAACATGCAAAGGGGCCGGACCGACCGGCCCGGCCCCTGTTCCTCACATCTTACTTGGGCAGATTGTTCTTGTCGATGAGCGGGGCGTCCATGTAGATGATCTTTCGGCCGCCGGTCGCATCGTCGGCGGTCTTTCCGTTGACGGCCATCGACTCGACGATCGACGCGGCCTTCGCGGCCATGTCCTCGAAGGGCTGCGAGACGGTGGCGGCCATGTTGCCGGTCCCGATCCGCCGGAAGGTCTCCTGGTTGCCGTCGACGCCGACGACGACGACGTTGCCCATCTTATGCTCGGCGAGGACGTCGGCAGCCGCGTAGCCGAGCTGGTCGAACGCGCACCAGACGCCGTTGATCTGATCGCCGAAACGGGTGGCGTAGGTTTCCATCGCGGAGCGCGTGTCGTCCATGAACCGCTTGGAAGCCACGACGCTGTACTCCGCGAGGACCTTGATGTTCGGGTATTCCGTGAGGACCGCGTCGAAGACCTTGCCGCGGCGCCGCGTCCCGTAGTGCTTCTCGAACTTGATGACGATGATGTTGCCCTTGCCGCCGAGCGAATCCATGAGGTAGGTCGACGCCTTCGCGCCCATCGCGAAATTGTCCGACGTGATGTCGCATACCACGCCGTCGACGTAGCCCGAATCGATGGTGATGACCGGGATCTTCGCGCCGAGGAGCTTGTCGAGCGCGGGCCGGATCTCCTGCGGGTGCGCCATCGCGAGGACGACCGCATCGACCTTCATCTGGAACAGGTTCTCGAGCTGGTTCGACTGCGTTTCGATGGAGCCCTGGGAGTTGAGCATCTTGACGTCCCACTTCTTGTCCTTCGCGATCTTCTCGAACGCGTTCGCCACCCGGGCCTGAGACTCCGCCGAGAAATTCGTGGCGATGAAGCCCACCTTGATCTCCTTCGCCGCCGCCATTCCCGCCGCGCCGCACAGAAGCGCCGCGGCCGCCGCTATTGCCGCAAACCGTTTCACCGTACAACCCCTCCCTTTGTTTGAGGTGCGTTTGAAGCGCCGCATTGGGTGCGGCGCGAAAAGCCGTTTCTTTCCCGCGCGGGGCTAGCGCTCCGAGCGCTTCGTCTGCCAGGACGTCAGCGCCACGGACAGGATGATGATGATTCCCTTCGTGATGTCCTGCATGTAGTAGGGCGACCCGGCGAGCGTCATGCCGTTGTTGATGATTCCGATCATGAGCGAACCGATGAACGTTCCGAACGGATTCGCGCGCCCCATGCTCAGGACGGTCATTCCGAGAAGCGCCGACGCGAAGCCGTCCATCATGAAGCCGGCCGCGCCCTCGGGGTTCGCGGACCCGAGACGGGCGGTGAGCAGGATGCCCGTGAAGGCCGCGGCGAGTCCGGAGAGCGTGAGCGCGAGAATCTTGTAGCGATCGGTGTTGACGCCCGCGAGACGGGCCGCCGCCGGGTTCGCGCCCGTCGCCTGCATGTACTTGCCCGGGCGCGTACAGGAAATCATCACCTGCGCCGCGACGACGACCACGAACATGATGAACACGAGCGCGGGAACCGGTCCGACGTTTCCCCTCCCGAGAAGCAGGAAGGACTCGGGGAGCTTGCCGTAAAAGGAGACGCCCTTGGTGTACATGTAGATCAGTCCGCCGGCGATGATTCCCGACGCCAGCGTCGTGATCAGCGACGGGATGCCGACCTTCGTCACGAGGAGCCCGGCTCCGACGCCGAAGAGGACGCCGACCGAGAGCGCGATGAGCGACGCCGCGAACGGGTGCATGCCGCCGAAGATCAGCCCCGCGACGATGGCGCCCGCGAGGCTGGCGACGTTCGGAAAGGCCAGGTCCAGCTCGCCGACGATGAGGCACATCGTGAACCCTTCCGATATGATGGCGAGCAGCGCGATCTGCCGCAGGATGTTGAGGACGTTCTGCCCCTCGATAAAGCCCGGAACCGTGACGGAGAGCCATGCGACGATGGCCGCCAGCGCCATGATGGTCCCGAAGCGCATCAGGATGTTGTGTCCGCCTTCATGCTTTCGAAGCGTTCCGTTTTCATCGCTCATGCCGTTTTCTCCCCCATCATCATTCCCAGAACGCCGTCGGGATTGAACGGAGGGACGCATTCACCGACGATCTTCCGGTCTTTCATCACGTACAGCCGGTCCGCGATGGCCAGCAGCTCGCGCAGATCCGAGCTGATGAACCACACGGCCGCTCCATCCTGCGCCAGATGTCCCATGATATCGTACAGCTCCCGCTTGGCGTCGACGTCGATTCCCTGGGTCGGCTCGTCGAAGATCCAGAGCGCCGCGGGAAGGCCGAACCACTTGCCGACCGACACCTTCTGCTGGTTTCCCCCGCTCAGCGTGGAGACGGACTGCGAGGGGGAGGCGACCTTGATCGAGAGGCGCTCGACGGCGGACCGGACCTGTCGGTCGGCGGCCCTCCAGCGCAGGAAGCCGATCGAGGACAACCCCTCCAGCTGGGGCAGGATCAGGTTTTCGTAGACGCTCATCTGCGTGAGCAGGCCGTGCTCCCTGCGATTCTCGGGGATCATGACCATGCCCTGCCGGATGGAGTCCTTCGGACTGTGCGACAGGAAGTCGCGTCCCTTGAGCCGGACGGTCCCCGCGTCACGGGAGCTTCCCGTGAAGAGCGCCTCGGCAAGCTCCGTGCGCCCCGCGCCGACGAGACCGGCGAAGCCCACGATCTCCCCGGAACGGATATTGAAGGAGATGTCGCGAAGCCGGTCCCGGGCGGAGGCGTATCCCTCCGCGGCGAAGACGATGTCCCCGGCCCGGCAGGGGAGTTTGGGGTACTGCTCTTTCATGTCGCGCGAAATCATAAGGCGGATCAGATCGGCCTCTTTCGTCGCGGCAGCGTCGACCGTCGCCACGTAGCGGCCGTTGCGCAGCACGGAGATACGGTCGCACAGCGACAGGACCTCTTCGAGGTGGTGGGAGATGTAGAGGATCGCGAGGCCCTTTTGCTTCAGGTCGCGCACGAGCGCGAACAGGATCTCGCACTCCCGGATGCTCAGGGGCGCGGTCGGCTCGTCGAAAATGATGATCTTGGGGTTCCGGAAGAGAACCTTCATGATCGTGAGCATTTCCTGCTGTCCGCTGGAAAGCGTGTGCGCGGGAGCGCCCATGTCGATGTCGAGCCCCCGGCCGTACGTTTCGAGGAACCTCATTGCCGTAGCACGCATTTCGCGTTTTTTGAGGAACCCGGCGTACGTGGGTTCGAGGCCGAGGAAGAGGTTCTCCCAGCCGGTGAAGTGCGGCACGAGTTCGCGTTCCTGGTGGACGACGCCGACGAGTTCCGACGCGTCCTTCGGAGAACCGAAGCGCCTCTCCCGTCCGTCGATGAGGAAGGATCCGGCGCTCGGCCGGTGAACCCCCGCGAGAATTTTGACGAGGGTGGATTTTCCCGCGCCGTTTTCTCCGACGAGTCCGTGAATCTCTCCCGCCTCCGCGGACAGGCTGACGTCCTCCAGAGCCGTGACGCCGGGGAATGTCTTCGTCAGTCCGCGGATCTCGAGGACGCTCATTTGTACTGGGCTCGGACGTCCCTGGCGCGCGCGATGAACTCTTGGGCGCGGGCCGGATCCACGGGGTTGAACGTATTGCCGTCGACCTTGATGCTCGTTCCCATGATCACGCCGTCGGCCAGGGCGAGCATGCGCTCGACGTTGGACGTCCGGACTCCGGTGCCCGCGATGACGGCGACGCCTTCCGCCCCGGCGCGCGCGCTCTTCAGGTCGTCTTCGGCGATTTCGCTGCCTGCGGTGGTTCCGGCGAGGCAGACCGCTTCCGCGAGGCCGAACTTGACCGCGCCGCGCGCGATATCCTCGAGCTTCCGTCCGCCGAGGGGTTCCGTGTGGCCGGAGATGTTCGCGACGATCTTCATGGTTCCGTGGACCGACGACTTCAGGCGCAGGAGCTTTCCGGCGCACGGGTCGACGATGCCCCAGTCCCCGACGAAGACCCAGGAGAGGAAGATTCGCACGAAGTCGGCTTCGACGGCCGTCCCGACCGAAATCGCCGCCTCCGGGTCCGCGAGGACGGACAGGCCGAAGGGCTTGTCGAGGAGCTTCGACGCCTCGGCGATCAGCCGGGCCATCGCCGCGACAGTGACCGGAGCGACGGTCGAGAGATACGGACGGTCGCCCTCGTTGCTGAACACCACGCCGTCGAAGCCCGCCTTCATGAGGGCTTCCGTGTCGCGCAGCGCTATGTCGCGCAGCGCCTTCATCCCGGTCGCCGGATTGTAGAGCGGGGAGCCGGGGAGCGGGGGAAAGTGAACCATGCCCAAAATGGGTTTGCGCGTGCCGAAGATACGTTCGAATTCCGTCATGCTTTTTTCGCCTCCATGAGTGTATGTTCTTCCGAAAGGATGTATTCGCACGTCGCGGCGTCGCTCACGAGCGCCGTCACGATGCCCGATTTCAGCGCCGCGTGCACGCTCCGGTATTTTGACGGCCCGCCCCCGATGCCGATCCGGTGCGGGATGCGCAACAACCGCTCGAAGGGGATCGAGATGAGCCGCCGGTTGAACGCGAAGTCGATCTCGCGTCCCTCCCCGTCGATGAAGCGTCCGAGGATATCGCCCACGGCGCCCAGCGCCTTCGCCTCGTCGATGTCGAGAAACTCGGGGGAGAGAAAGACGTACATGCTCGTCTCGAGCCCCGGTCCGATCGAGAATATGGCCGTATCCGCGGAATCCCAAAGGGCCGTCGCCCGGGCGATCTGCGACTCGGCGAGGAACGTGTCGCGAGCGGCGGAGGAGCTGACCACCGCCGGGGCCAGAAGGTAGGAGAACGTGCAGTTCAGCGTCGCCCCCATCGTACTGACGAGGCGGTTCGTCTCCCGTTCCGGGTGGGGCGTCGCGAAACCGCCCATGAGCGGAATGACGCGCATCCCCTGGACGCCGTCGCCGGATTCGAGCGATTCGATCATTTCGAAAATCGTCCCTCCGCTGCCGATGCCGACCGTCCCCCCCGGGGGGCAGAGTTCGGGAATGAGCCGCTTGGCCGCCTTGCCGAGGAGCTTTTTGAGCTTCCACGCGTCCCGGTCGTGTCCGGAGTCGATGATCTCCGCGCGTTCGAGGCCGAACCGTTCGCTCAGGTGACCGGCGAGTTCGATCGCGCGGTTCGCCGTATCGACGATGCGGACGCGGACGACGCCCTGTTCGACAGCCTCCTGGAGGATGCGCGACACGGTCGCGGCGGAAACGCCGAGGTGCTGCGCGATCTCCTTCTGGGACGAATGGCGGGCATAGTAGAGCTCGGCGGCTTTGACGAGCAAGGCGTTTGAATACATGTGTCCTCCTTGAAAAATTTCTCTGGAACATATTTCACACCAACGCGATTATTGTACCAATACACCCTGCCGTTTTTCAATGGGGCCCCGGTACGAAATACGGCTTCGGGGAGCGGCGTCCGGAGAAATGTTTCGTCGGCGCGGTCCGCTTCTCCCGTCACCCCGGTTCTCTCAGGACGCCGGGGAGGATCGGAACGAAACGGCAGTACTCGAAGCGGTCCTCCTCCAACCGGTCTCCATTGCGCCGGATGCGGACGACCTGCTGTAACCGCTCCGCAGTCCCGTCCCGAACGGCGAGCGGCAGGACGAGCCGTCCCCCGTCGCGGAGCTGGGCGGTCCACGCGGGCTCCACGACGTCCGCGGCCGCCGTCACGAGGACGCCGTCGTAGGGGGCGCAGTCCGGATGCCCCGCCCGGCCGTCCGCAAGCACGCAGCGAACGTCGTATCCGAGGTCGCGGAGCAGCGCCGAGGTCCGTTCGTAGAGCGGCGCGATCCGTTCGACGGTGACCACGCGGGCGCCGAGGCGTGCGAGTATCGCGGCCTGATAGCCCGAGCCGGTTCCGATCTCGAGGATTGTCTCGCCCGGTTTCGGGGCGAGAACGACCGTCATGGACGCAACCATGTACGGCTGGGAAATCGTCTGGGAGAAGCCGATCGGGAGCGGCTCGTCCGCGTAGGCGAGCGCCCGGTGTTCCGGGGGGACGAAACGGTGGCGCGGAACCGTCCGGAACGCTTCGAGGATGCGTTCGTCCGTGATTCCCCGTGCGCGGATCTGTTCATCCGCCATCATCATCGCGTGAAGATGGCGGTCATTCATGTTTTCCGAAGAAGACACGGTCAATCCCTCCTTGTTCCCACAGGGCGGATCTTTCTCCGGAACCGGATTCCATGATAGGGGAACCGCGGCGGCGGGGCAACCGGAAGATCCGGACGTTTCGCGGAACGAACGTCGCTCGTGATATGATCCCCTCATTCGTTTCGAGGGGGGCTTTTTTTGGAGGAACGCAACGCACGGGACAAGGCGCTGGCGACGGATCCCGTCGGACGGCTGCTGCTGCGCCTTTCCCTGCCGGCCATTCTGGGGATGCTCGTTCAGGCGTCCTATAACTTCATCGACGCGGTCTTCATCGGCCGGGCCGTCGGTCCGGCGGGGCTCGCCGGGGTGTCCGTGGCGTTTCCCGTCCAGCTCCTTCTCGGATCCATCGCGATGACCATCGGCGTCGGCGGCGCTTCGGTCGTGTCCCGGAGCCTCGGCGCGGGCGATTCGGACCGGGCCGACCGCGCGCTGTTCACGGTGACGCTGCTCTCCGTCGCCCTGGCGCTCCTGGCCCTCGCGGCGGGGCTGATCTGGCGGACGGAGCTGGCGTCGCTCTTCGGCGCGTCCGGAGACGTCGTCGCGAGGACCGTCGAGTTTCTGGACGTCCTCTTTCTGGGCGCGCCCTTCCTCTGTTTCTCGATGGCCGCGAACGCGCTGATCCGCGCCGAGGGCAACGCCCGAACCGCGATGGCGACGATGCTCGTCTCGGTCGCCGTGAACGTGGCGCTTGCGCCGCCGCTGCTTTTCTGGGCGAAGATGGGCATGCGCGGAGCGGCGATCGCGACCGTGGCGGGGCAGGGCGCCTCGGCTCTGTGGATCTTCCTGTACTTCCTCCGCCGCCGGGGCGTGCTTCGCTTCCGGAGGCGCCTGATCCTGCCGCAGGCCGCGATGGTCCGCGAGATCTTCCTTGTCGGATCGTCGGAGTTCGTTCGTCTCGGCACGGGGAGCATCGTCGTGGGGATCCTGAACAACGCGCTCGCCGCGTACGGAGGCCCGGAATCCGTAGCCGTCTATGGAATCGTCAACCGCTCCCTGTCGATCTCGTTCATGTGTCTCCTCGGCATCGCGCAGGGGATGCAGCCCGTGCTCGGCTTCAATTACGGAGCGGGACTCATGGATCGCTCCCGACGGGTGATGCTCCTGACGGTCGGCGCGGCCTCTCTGGTCTCCGCGGGATCCTGCCTGTTCTATTTCTTCTTCCCCGGCGCGGTCGTGCGCTTCTTCACGGACGACGCCCCGCTGATCGGGCAGAGCGTCAGCGCCCTGCGGCTCGTGGTTCCGGCCTACTGGATCGCCGGGTTCCAGATCGCGGGGTCCGCCGCCTTCCAGGCGCTGGGAAAGGGAGGGTACTCGCTCGTCCTGTCGCTGTCGCGCCAGGTGCTCTTTCTCCTGCCCTTCCTGTACGTCTTCCCGCGCTTCTGGGGGCTTGCCGGGGTCTGGCTCGTCTTTCCGGCGGCCGATTCCCTCTCCGCGATCGTGACGCTGTTCTTCTTCCTGCGGGAGTGGAAGCGGCTCCGGACGTAATCAGCGCATATCAACGACGCGCTTCGCCTTTTTCACGGCGCGTTCGAGCGTCCCGTAGGGGAGGATTTCAACGACGGGCGTCGCGGAGAAAAGCGCCTTGAACGCGTGTTCCACGACCTTCGGGGAGGGGTGTGCGCCGGTTTCCGAGCCCTCGACCTCGAGCGTGAGGACGTCGCGTCCCTCTTCGGTCCGGAGCGTGATCCGGTATTCGCACGACAGGCCCGGTATCTTCGAGAGCATGACCTCAACGGCCGAGGGGTAGATGTTGACGCCGCGGAACGTGATCATGTCGTCCGTGCGCCCGTCGACGCGCGCCATCAGCGGATAGCGCGATCCGCAGGAGCATCGCCTCCGGAGCAGCGTCGTCCGGTCGCCCGTGCGATACCGGACGAGCGGCATGCCCTCCTTTGCGAGCGTCGTGACGACAAGCTCTCCCGGCTCTCCGTCCGGCAGGACGTTCCCGCGGTCGTCCACGACCTCGAAGTAGAACAGGTCGTCCCAGTAGTGAAGCCCTTCGTGACGGGGGCAATCGATGGAGATTCCGGGGCCGTAGGTTTCGGTCATTCCGTAGATATCGAACGTCTCCGCGCCGGTCAGCGCTTCGATCATGCCGCGTCGCTTCTCGCCCCACTGCTCCGCTCCGAGGATGGCGATCCGGAAGGGGGGACGGCTTCCGGACCGGGCCATCTCCTCTCCGACGAGAAACGCGAACGACGCGGTGCCGATCAGGACGGTCGGACGCAGCCGCCGCATGAATTCGAGCTGCTTGGGCAATGGTTGCGGCCCCAGTGGGACGGCCATCGCCCCGATCTCCTCGACGCCGGCCTGGAAACCGATCCCGGCCGTCCAGAGGCCGTACCCGGGCGTGATCTGGACGCGATCCTCCGGGCCGACTCCCGCTATCCGCAGGCAGCGCGCCATGATCTCCCGGAAGACCGCGACGTCGCCCGCCGTGTACGGGACGATAACCGGTTCTCCGGTCGTGCCTGAGGTGCTGTGGATGCGCACGATGTCGCGCTCGGGCGCGCAGGAGAAGGCGAGCGGCGCGGCGTTCCGGAACGACGCCTTCGTCATGAACGGAAGGCGTCGGAAGTCCCCGCTCGTGCGGACGTCGCCGGAGCCGTCGATTCCGAGGTGCGAGCGCCAGGTTGCGGAACTCGCGCAACGTTCCAGCGTCTTCCGGATCGCCCCGGACGGAAAAGAGCGGTCTTCCGGATCGGTTCGCGCGGCGGTTGTCGCGCGTTTCGTTTCGGGCTGCGTGCGTACGGTCATGAAGTTCACCTCCAAAAAAATAGGGGCCGCTTGTCGCGGCCCCTTCGTATCCCGTATGGCAGGGTACAAAAAAGGCCGTGAAGGGGGTTTTCCCACCTCCACGGCCCGCGATGCAACGCCCGTGGCGGCGGCTCTAGAGGCGCCGCCACCAGCAAAGGTTGACCTGAATGCGTCCGGTTCGTTCCGTCATGAGACGATCGCTCCCGTGTCGTTCGAGTATTGGAGCAGTGTATATCAGATGCGCGCCCCGTCTGTCAAGCCTTGGATTTTTCTTGCGGAATGTCGGCCTACGGACGATAATGTGACGAAAACGTTACGGCGCGCCCGGCGCGCCGATCCGGCGAAAGGGGAGATCGAAGTGTTGTCCAGGTTCCGTGTCATCGTCATCGCGTTGCTCCTGGCGGCGTTCATGGTTTCCGGCGCGTCCGCGGCCGAACTGAACGCCTATACCATCATGCCCGAGAAGTATGCGTCCCAGGTGTTCGAGGCGTTCACCGCCGCGACGGGGATCAAGGTGAATTTCATGCGCTTCTCGTCGGGCGAGGCGCTCGCCCGGGTCGTCGCGGAGAAGAACAACCCGCAGGTGGACGTGATCCTCGGCGGTCCCGCCGACACCTACGAGGCGGGGATCAAGGAACACGTCTTCGAGGCGTACAAGCCCGCCGGAGCGGATGATATTCCCGCGCAGTTCCG
>ERZ1645192.2336-NODE-2336-length-15693-cov-49.067848_pt1 | contig 15693 bp, 16 predicted proteins | sample MGYA00575354_ERZ1645192 | MGnify/ENA primary metagenome ERZ1645192 (study PRJEB40844, sample SAMN11349763) | freshwater sediment metagenome | isolation source: river sediment | host: Sediment | place: India: Faizupur Khadar , New Delhi | collected 2017-02-21 ... | reverse complement strand
GTTAAAACGCCCAGCTGCCGCGTTACGCAGCGCCCTATCTCATTGCGGCGTATAACCTAAAAGGTCACGCGTAACCTAAAAGGTCACGCGTAAAAAATACGCCTCACTTCGTAGGGCTTGCAAGCCTTGCATCTGGGCTTTTAACGCGCAGCAACAAATGAGTAAAAGAGCAGGGAGCATAAAAGCATGGTTGAAATAAAAAGAACATCGAACTCGCGTCGCCGGAAGATGGCCGATCGTTTCACCGAGCAGGTTGCCAAAAAAGAAGCCCTGCGCCAGAAGGGGCTCCGTCATAAGGACGAAACGGTCTGGTTTGGTCTGGGCATGATGGGCATTGTCGGTTGGGCCGTCGCCATTCCGACGCTTATCGGCGTTGCATTCGGACTCTGGATTGACCGTACATGGCCCAGCCAGTATTCCTGGGCGTTGATGCTGCTGATTGCCGGTGTTGTCATAGGCTGTATCAATGCGGCCTATTGGGTGAGGAAAGTACGCAGCAAAATTATTGAGGAAGAATAGAATGACACTGACCACAATGATGATTCTCATGGCGGCTTTTGCCGCGGGGTTGGTCCTCGGTGGATTTTATTTCATCGCCCTGTGGCAGACCGTGCGTCGCCTGCCTGCAACAGTAAGTCCCGCACGTCTGATGCTGGGGAGTCTTGTCCTGCGGATGGCAGTGCTCTCGGCAGGATTTTATTTTGTCATGGGAGGTCACTGGGAGCGTCTGGCCGCGGCCATGCTCGGTTTTATTGTAATGAGAAAAATATTGACATACCGTTTGGGACCGCAAAAAGCAGTTGAAGCGGTTCATTAATAGAAGTTCGGCAGATCATTTGCGGCCGATCAAGGAGTCGATATGGAGATCGTATCTCTCAATCAGATTAGTCCCGATCAGGTGATCATCTGGAGCTGGAGCTTCATCGTGATCAATGCGACCATACTCTATACCTGGCTGGTCATGGCCATCCTGGTCGCCGGTTCCTGGATCATCACGCGCAACTTGTCGTCGGAAATGAAAGTGTCACGCTGGCAGCATTTTCTGGAAGTGATTATTTCCATCATTCGGGGTGAAATCAGTGAGATGACGAAAAAAGGCGCGGATCACTATGTCCCGTTGGTCGGCACGCTCTTTCTGTTTATCTGTGTGTCCAATGTCCTGGTCATTGTTCCCGGATTTGTCGCGCCAACGTCGTCGATGACGACCACGGCGGCGCTGGCCACTTGTGTCTTTATCGCTGTTCCCTTCTATGGCATATCACGCAACGGTCTTTTTCATTATGTGAAAGAATATTTTCAGCCTAATTTTATCTTTTTCCCTTTCCATGTCATGGGGGAATTATCCAGAACGCTGGCGCTCACCGTTCGTCTTTTTGGCAACATTATGAGTCATGAAAAGGTTGTCGGTATTCTGCTGGCGGTCACCCCTTTTTTGTTCCCGGTGGTTATGCAGATTCTGGGACTGCTCATCGGGGTGATCCAGGCATACATTTTTGCGATCCTTTCCATGGTCTATATAGCCTCCGCGCTCAGCGCCGAGGATGAAGTTCATCATACGGAGATAAAGCAGGAAGGCGTTAGCGCTTAAAAACAATTTTATAAAGGAGGAGTATTTATGGACAGCATCAGTCTCGTCGCGATGGCATCGATTTTCGGTGCGGGTTTGGCAATGGCAATTGGTTCAATTGGTCCCGGGCTGGGTATGGGACAGGCAATCTCCCAGGCGTTGGCGGCGATTGCCCAACAGCCGGATGAGAGAAATTCTTTAACGAGAACGCTTTTTGTCGGGTTGGCCATGATTGAATCCATCGCCATTTACTGTTTCGTCATTTCCATGATTCTAATTTTCGCCAATCCTTTCTGGGGTTTCATTATAAAGTGAGGGGGATGATCCATGCATATCAACTGGTTTGTTTTTTTAGCGCAAATCTTTAATTTCCTCCTGCTCATGTACTTGTTGAAACGTTTTCTTTACGGGCGGATCATCAAGGCCATGGATGACCGTGAAGCAAAAATAGCAGCGCGCTTTGCCGAGGCCGAAGAGCTGAAAGGCAAGGCCAACGAGGCAGCTGAGCTTTACGAAAAACGTAACCAGATGCTCAATGAGAAAAAAGAAATCATGCTCAATGAGGCAACGATGGCGGCTGAAGCCAAGCGTAAAGAGCTGATGGAAAAAGTCCGCGAAGAAGTCGATCAGGTGAAAGCGCGCTGGCAGGATATGCTGGTTCGCGAACACGATGCCTTCTTCTATGATTTGCGCCAGCGTGCGGCCAAACAATTATATGCGACGGCGCGCAAGGCACTTGCCGATCTGGCGGATGTGGAACTGGAGGAGCGGATCGTCGATGAATTTATCCGTCGCGTCAAAGCGCTTGATGAGGAAAAAAGTATTCAGATTCGCAAGGCGATCAGCGGCGGGGGCAATAGGGTCGTTATCCAGAGCGCCTTCGGAATTTCCGAACCGATGCAGGCACAAATCGAGGAGTCATTGAAGAAGCAGATCACGAATGGTTTTACGATTCGTTATCTGGAACAGCCGGATATTGTGTCGGGCATCGAATTGCGGGTGAATGGGCACAAGATTGCCTGGAGTCTTAATGAATATCTGGAGACGCTTGTGGAAAGTCTGACGGAAACCCTCCAGAAAGAGGCGCATGCTACCTAGGATAATAACGTCAGGAGGCGTAGAATGAATTCAGAGGTTAGTAAAGTTGAGAATCAGGAATTAAAGACCTTTCTGGACGACACATTTGACACGATGGACAAGGTCCTGGATGGGCAGCATCCTGAGTTGAGGCAATATGAGGTCGGCCAGGTGGAATTTGTCGGACGCGATATTGCCAGGGTCAGCGGGCTGCCGCATATCCGGGCGGAGGAACTGGTCCGGTTTGCCGGAAATTATATGGGACTTGTTTTCAATATCGATCCAAAAGAAATCGGCGTTGTTCTTCTGGACCCCAGTGAAAATCTGCAAGTGGGGACGGAAGTGCAGCGCACCAAGCGTGTTCTGGATGTGCCGGTCGGGGACGCGCTGTTGGGACGGGTGGTTGATCCGATCGGACGGCCGCTGGACGGTCTGGGGGAAGTCAATACGGTCATGCGATTGCCCGTGGAAAGACCGGCTCCGGCCGTTATGGATCGAGCTCCGGTTGTCGTGCCCCTTCAGACGGGCATCAAGGTGATTGACGCGCTGATCCCCATCGGGCGCGGGCAAAGAGAACTGATCTTGGGCGACCGGCAAACCGGAAAAACGGCCATTGCGGTCGATACGATTATCAACCAGAAAGAAACAGGGATTATTTCCATCTACTGTGCCGTCGGCAAAAAAAGCGCGGACGTGGCCAAGGTCATTGCCGAGTTGCGTGATCACGGGGTGATGGGATCATGTATCGTGGTGGTGGCCACCGGCGAAGACACGCCGGGGCTGCAGTTTATTGCGCCATATGCCGCCACAACCATGGGGGAATATTTTGTGGAACAGGGACGTGATGTGTTGATTGTCTATGATGATCTGACATCGCATGCCCGGGCTTACCGCGAAGTGTCGCTGCTTTTGCGTCGGCCGCCGGGACGAGAAGCTTTCCCCGGCGATATATTTTATATTCACTCCCGGCTTCTGGAGCGTTCCACGCATATGCGTCCGGAGTTGGGCGGGGGGTCGCTGACCTCTCTGCCGATTACCGAAACGGAAGCGCAGGATATGTCGTCTTACATTCCGACCAATCTGATCTCCATTACAGACGGACAGATTTATCTGTCGCCGGTTCTTTTCAATAAAGGCATTTTACCGGCGGTCGATGTCGGCAAATCCGTATCCCGCGTCGGTGGCAAAACGCAGTTGCCTGCTTATCGTTCGGTGGCGGGTGACTTGCGGCTGTCTTATTCGCAGTTTGAAGAACTCGAATCTTTCTCCCGTTTCGGCACCAGGCTGGATGAAAGCACCAGGCGGACGCTGGAGCGGGGCTGGCGTGTTCGTGAAATTCTGAAGCAGGGGCAATACAAACCTTTGCGCGCCTCCGAACAGATTGCCTCTCTGCTTTCCGTAACCGGTGGCGCTCTGGATCTTGTTCCGACGGAGAGGGTCCGTGAGGTGGAGGCGCACCTGTTACAGGCTGTCAATGAACAACTGCCTGAATTATGCAGCCGGATTGAAGCAGGAAAAAAGCTGGAAATGGCGGATCGCGACAGTATTATGAATAAAATTAAACCGGCCATTAAGCCTTTTGAAGAAGTTGAGGACGCTCATGCAAACAACTGAGTCCCTGAAAAGAAGGATGAAAAGCGCGGGTGATCTCCTGTCCGTTGTTAAAACGATGAAGGCGCTGGCGGCTGTGAGTATTCGTCAATATCAGAAGGCCGTGGATTCCCTGCGTGATTACAATCGTACGGTTGAAATGGGCTTGCAGGTTGTGCTCAAGGAGCGCATGGGGGCGACACTCCAGAGAAAGACATCCACGATGAAACGGATGGGTGTGATTGTCTTCGGCTCGGATCAAGGCCTTTGCGGGCAGCTCAATGAACAGATTTCCGCTTTCACGCTCGACTATGCCAAAACCGCCGGCATTAAAAAGGAAAACCGGAAAGTGCTTTCCATCGGTGCCCGTGTCGCAGATTATATTGAAGATGCCGGACAACCTATCGATGAGTTGTTGACCACGCCCAGTTCCACAGCGGGTATCACACCGCTGGTTCAGGAAATCATCATGGTTATCGATGAATGGCATTTTCATAATAACGTCGATCATTTTTTCTTGTTTTATAATAAATATGTGAGCGGGGCAATCTATCATCCACACATGGTTCAGTTGCTGCCTGTCAATCGGGAGTGGCTCAAGGAAATCGCCAAAAAGAAATGGGATTCCAAATCCCTGCCCATTTTCCGGATGGACGGCGATCAGATTTTTTCTTCGCTGATTCGGGAGTATCTTTTCGTGTCGCTTTATCGCGCGTTTGCTGAGTCACTGGCCAGCGAAAATGCCAGTCGCCTTGCTTCTATGCAAAATGCGGAGAAAAATATTGAAGAGCAGATGCAGGATTTGCACGTGCAGTTTCACCGCACGCGCCAGATGACGATTACCGAAGAACTTCTCGATATCGTTTCCGGTTTCGAGGCAATGCAGGAACAGGCATCATAAAGTATTATGGAAGGAGGACTGGGATATGTCAACAGGTTCGGATAAAAGAATTTGTGTTATCTGTGCATGGCGCGAGAACTGCATGAAGCGTTATCGGGTGAAGACCAATGCCTTGTTTGATGTTAATTGCCCCGACTATACAAGGGATATCAAATTGCGCGACAAGGATGTCGACCAACTGGTTGAAGATCAGGTGGCGCGCTGGCAGAAGGAAAAGAAGGAGAAGCCGGGACATATCATCACGCTCTCCAGTGAAGCTGGCGCGGGCGGCGGATTGGTAGCTCGCATCCTGGCTACTGAACTGAAGATGAATATTATCGGCAGCGATCTGATTCACAAGGTTGCCGAAAGCGCCCATATGAGCGACAAGGTTATCAAATCGCTTGATCAGAAGAGTATTTCTCTTTTCGACAGCTTGATTAGCTCCTTTTTTGAATCGCATCATATCTGGCCCAATGAATACATCCGTCATTTATCGATGGTGATGCACACCAACGCCGAGCACGGCAATGTCATCATCATTGGCCGGGGCGGCAGTTTTATCCTGAAGGACAAAGCGTTTCGTGTGCGGATTATCGCGCCGCTGGAAATAAGGATGGAAAGAGTGATGCGCGATCGCAAAATGTCGCAAAAAGAAACACTGGAGCACATTACGAAATACGATGGAGATCAGATTGCTTTCTGTCGGAAGTATTTTAACGAAGATATTAACGATCCAAGGCATTATGATATGCTGGTGAATACACAACACGTCGGCGTAGAAACCGCCGCAGAGTCCATTAAGAAGGCGTTTATGTCTTGGCTGTCCACGCGGGAATAAGAGATTTTAGATTATATAAAATTCATTGATGATGGTGTGCTGGAAATGACAAAGTATGAGAGAGCCCTTCTTTTAGGCTTGGCGGATGAAATTATCCTCCATTTACGCACACGGCTTGCCGAGATTGAAAATCTGCATCCTCGGGAGTCGGCTTTGGGAATTGCTACGTTTCAAGAGCGCCTGCGTCATATCGAAGAGCTAATGACGGACGTTAAAAAGGATGGGGGGCAAGCAGCCTGAAGGCAGCATTGAAGACAGTATCTATTTCGTGGTTTCTTAAAATCGAAGATTTCATCCGGGGAATGACACCGATCTAACTTTATGCGGCCTTGTCTTGTTGCCTGGATTGGATGCTATCAGCAAAAGACCGTGAATCATGGTACCTATTTGCCTTTTAAACTTCTGGAGTTCCATTAGGAGTTGCAGCTAGATAAATAATAAAGGATGTGCCAACGCCGACAAGCGATTCCACGCTGATCAGGCCATTGTGGTATTTAATGATGGAATCACAGATGGCGAGACCCAGGCCAATGCCGCCTCGTTCCTTCTTTTCTTTTGTCGTGAAATAAGGATCAAATATCTTTGAGAGGTTTTCTCGGGGAATGCCGACACCCCGGTCCTTAATAATAATACGGATATAATTATTACTTTCGCCAAGGGCCCGAATGTTGGTTCCGGTTGTTATGTTTTCCGCAATAACATCTATCACTCCACCGTCCGGCATCGCTTCTTTTGCGTTTGTAATCATGTTTTCAATCACCTGTTTAATCTGCATCGCATCGATTTCTGCCGGCCAGAGATTAGATGAGATAACCGGTTGGCACGTTATATTCGAGCCAGCCAGCGTTTTCTGGAGAGCCTCTTTAATTAAATGATCAACCTTCTCCAATTTTTTTACCGGAAAGCCGCCCTGCGCGAAGGTAATCAGCCGATGCGCCAGCTCCTTGGCCTGCAGGCCAGCCCGTTCCGCTATCGCCAGGCCGTTTTCCAGGATCTTATCCTCCTCGTTGGCGGAAATTTTAGCTAGAAAGACGTTGCGCAGGATGGCTGAAAGAAGACTGTCAAAGTCTTTGGCCACGCCGTCTGCGAAGGTCCCCAGTGATTCGAGTTTGGTCCTTTTGAGAAGTTCTTCTTCCGCCTTTTTATGGTCTGTGATGTCTTCCAGGGTCTCCATGGCACCGAATCGTCTTCCGCTGGAATCCTTAATATCCGCCGCGGTGATCCGGAACCATTTTCCCTTTTCGCCCAGTTCCGGGAAAAATTCCGTCACTTCATAGGCGTCTCTAAGCAGTTTCGACTTCGTGGCCTTTCCTGAGTAAAGGATGGAAGAATTGTTTATTTTGTCTTTTAAAATCAAGTCAGCCATGCAGGAGCGGGGAGATGGGTAAAGTACACGCCATTGCTGGTCAGTGCCGAGTACTTGTTTTGCCTTGATGCCGCTCAGTCCTTCCAATGCTTTATTCCAGTAAATGATTTTGTGGTCAGAGGAGATGACAAAGGTTGGAATCGGATAACTCTGGATAATGCTTCGAAGTATTTGTTCATCATTGCGGCCCCGCCAGATGGCGTAAACAAAACTGACAATGGTCGTTGCCGCCAGAAAAATAATAAAGAGAAGGAAATGAACTTCCATCAGGGGCTCCCATCATTTCATTACATTAAAAATACTTGACAATGCTATGTTCAAAGTATTTTTAATGCGGCTAAATATCAAGGTTAGACTGAAATTGCAAGATTGGAAAAAGCAAAACGATGTCGCCGGATTTATTGACACCGAAATGGAACTGCGTATCTAACTGAAATTAAAGTCTATTTATTTTAATTTGTCATCTAATTTGTTTTACGAATCAGACTTGTCAAGAAAAACGTATTTAAGAAGTAGGTTGCGTTAAAAAATCTTGACAAATTATGACCATTGAATTAATTACTACCAAAAAGATAGTAATACTCGATTTTTGCTGAAGCGGGTGATGAATTATTAAAAAGATCAATCGTACCGGCGGATCTTGAGCGGATAGATCGTCGCAAGGCGGATAATGATTTGATGCATTATAGTTGAGTGAAAGATTAATATGGATTACTCTGGCAGTCCTTTAAAGAAAAAAGTTCTTGTTGCGATGAGCGGCGGTGTTGATTCATCGGTTGCCGCCGTATTGCTCAAAGAAGCAGGTTATTCTGTGACCGGCGTGACTATGTGCCTGGGCATTCGGCAGGATGACGACCGTGCCAGTTGTTGCAGCGGCGACGCCATAGAAGACGCGAAGCGTGTCTGCGGTCAACTGGAGATCCCCCATTTTGTTTTTGACTTTGCTCAGTTAATGGAAGAGTTGGTGATCAGCAAATTCACCGCCGAATATGTCAAAGGAAGAACGCCGAATCCCTGCGTGGATTGCAACCGTTACCTCAAATTCGGGTCCCTGCTGGATAAAGCCCGCGGCCTGGGTTTTGATTATCTTGCCACCGGACACTACGCCAGGATTCAGCATGCAGGGGATTCCTGGCATCTCTTGCGTCCGGCGGACAAAAATAAGGATCAGACGTATTTTCTTTATCCAATTAAGAAAGATGATTTGTCGCAGGTTCTTTTTCCATTAGGAAATCTTAGCAAGTCGGATGTCCGCGCGCAAGCGAAGAAATCCGGATTGTCCGTAGCGCAAAAAGTGGAAAGCCAGGATATCTGTTTTGTCACGCAGGGGAATTACCGGCAGTTTTTTGAAGAAAGAAATTTGTCGGTTGCTGCTGGCAATATTGTTGATCAGGACGGCAAGGTTTTGGGGCGTCATCAGGGCATTATTTACTATACAATCGGACAGCGCAGTGGTTTAGGAATCAGCGCAAAGACCCCTCTGCACGTTCTTCGTTTTGATACCCGAACAAATTCAGTCGTTGTCGGGAATAAAGAAGACCTGTTTGCATCAGGGTTAATTGCCGGTGATCTCAATCTTCTGACGGACCAATTTCCCGAAGAGGTGGAAGCAAAAATTCGCTACCGCAAGAAGCCGGCCGGCTGCTTTGTGACAAAGGAAGGCGAAAAGCTAAAAGTTATATTTAAAGAAGCTCAGGAATCGATCACGCCGGGGCAGGCGGTTGTTTTTTATAAGGGCGATGAAGTTCTGGGTGGTGGCGTCATCGAGGAAGCCATCCGTGAAACATGAGAAAGGATCTTTTAAATGAGTAAAATAGACAGATCGTTAAAAATAGAAACTCTGATGCTTCATGGTGGGCAGGAACCGGACCCGACAACGGGATCGAGGGCCGTGCCCATTTACCAGACAACCTCCTATCAATTTAAGGATACCGATCAAGCGGCCGCACTTTTCGGGCTGACGGAATTCGGGAATATTTACACGCGGCTGATGAATCCGACGACGGATGTTCTGGAAAAAAGAATTGCGCTTCTGGAAGGTGGCATAGGCGCGCTGGCTGTGGCGAGTGGCCAGTCCGCCATCACGTTGGCTTTGCTGAATATTGCGAAAACCGGTGATGAAATCGTCTCGGCGGATAATCTCTACGGCGGAACCTACACATTATTTCATTACACATTTCCCCGCCTGGGCGTTAAGGTAAAATTTGTCAAATCCAATGATTTAAAAGCGCTGGAAGCGGCCATTACACCGAAGACAAAAGCTGTTTACGCGGAATCGATAGGCAATCCTAAAATGGATGTTGCCGATCTTACCGCCATCGCTGCCGTCGCGCACAAAAATGGCATTCCTTTTGTTCTGGATAATACCGTATCTCCCTATCTCTTACGTCCTTTTGATTTCGGCGTGGATATTATTGTTTATTCCGCAACCAAATTTATCGGCGGTCACGGCACGTCGCTGGGCGGCGTTATTGTTGATTCAGGGAAGTTTGACTGGACAAACGGGAAATTCCCGCTCATTGCTGATCCTGATCCGAGTTATCACGACCTGAATTTTGTGGAAGCCTTAAAACCCATGGGTAATTTGGCGTATATTCTAAAGGCTCGTGTTACTCTTTTACGCGATCTGGGTCCCGCCTTATCCCCGTTTAATGCTTTCCTTTTCCTGCAAGGATTGGAAACGTTGCATCTGCGTATGCCGCGTCATTGCGAAAATGCACGGGCTGCTGCTTTTTATCTGGAGAAACATCCTAAAGTCGCTTGGGTGAATTATCCGGGGCTGGCATCGAGTCCGGAATATGATAGAGCGGCTAAATATCTTCCCAAAGGGGCAGGTGCTATTCTTGGTTTTGGCGTGATGGGGGGTATGGAAGCGGGAAAGAGATTTATTAATTCCCTGCAACTGATTTCACATCTGGCCAATATCGGCGATGCAAAAACTTTGGCGATTCATCCGGCGTCCACGACGCATCAACAACTGTCGCCGGAAGAACAATTAGCCACAGGCGTCACACCTGATTTTATCCGTCTGTCCATCGGCATTGAACACATTGATGACATCTTGGCGGATATCGAACAGGCCCTGAATAAGATTTAATGCGATGCAGGGCACGACGCATTGTTCACCTACTTTAGGAGGTGTTTTATGAAAAAAATATATGCAGATAATTCGCAGTCTATAGGCAATACACCCCTGATAAAACTCAATCATGTCACGTCGGGCGCTAAGGCAACGGTGCTTGCAAAAATAGAAGGCCGCAATCCTGCCTATTCGGTTAAGTGCCGGATTGGGGCGGCCATGATCTGGGATGCCGAGGCAAAAGGGCTGCTGAAACCCGGTGTAGAAATCATCGAGCCGACTAGCGGCAACACGGGTATCGCTCTCGCCTATGTCGCTGCGGCGCGAGGCTATAAGCTGACGCTGACCATGCCGGAGACGATGAGTATTGAACGACGAAAAGTCCTTGCTGCCTTTGGCGCCAATCTTATCCTGACGCCCGGTGCGGAAGGAATGAAAGGTGCGATCAATAAAGCGGAAGCTATCGCCTCATCTGACCCGCAGAAATATTTTCTCCCGCAGCAGTTCAAGAATCCAGCCAACCCGGCGATTCATGAGAAGACGACCGGTCCGGAAATCTGGAATGATACGGAAGGTGCAATTGATGTTCTGGTTGCCGGTGTTGGAACCGGCGGAACGATTTCCGGCATTTCCCGTTATATTAAAAAGAAAATGGGCAAGAAAATTATTTCAGTTGCTGTGGAACCTAAAGAAAGCGCGGTAATCAGCCAAAAGCTGGCGGGAGAGGATTTAAAGCCGGGGCCGCACAAAATTCAGGGAATTGGAGCAGGTTTTATTCCCGACACGCTGGATTTATCCATCGTCGATCGGGTCGAGCAGGTGGACAGTGCAGAAGCAATCGAATATGCCAGACGTCTCGCGCGTGAAGAAGGCATACTGGTTGGTATCTCCTGTGGAGCGGCGACAGCAGCAGCCGTGCGATTGGCTAAACGGGAAGAGTTTGCCGGAAAAATTATCGTGGTGATTCTGCCCGATGCCGGAGAGCGCTACCTTTCAACCGTACTGTTTGAAAACATTGGCGCATAACCCTTTGTCTTTAAAAAAATCTTTATTCTGAACATTATTATTAGATATTTCAATGAATTAGTCAAAAGACGAATAATTTCTGTGACAGTCTGCGTAAAAAATCTTGACAAAACCTGGAATTAATGTGAACCACAATTCACAAAATGAATAATCATTCATAACATAAAACCTGGATGCAATAATGGAAAAAACGCAAAGAAAAAAGCGTGAATATAACATGCGGCGCGAGGCGATCCTGGCAGAAGCAGAAAAGAATTTTTCCGCCAGAGGTTATCATAATGTCACGGTGGCCCAAATTGCCAGCGTATCAGGTTTTTCCACGGGGGCTCTGTATAAATTTTTCAAAGGCAAAGAACATCTCTATACAACCATGATTAGTGAAAAGCTGACCATGATGTATGAATCCATTACACGGGAAGTAAAATCAGCTAAAAATCTGAATGAAAAGCTTGATGCCCTTATTGGTGCACAATTACAGTTTATTGAAAAGAATGTTGACTTCTGCAGGATATTTTTGCGGGGAGAAAACGAACTATCGGCTCAGACTATGAGTACTATGCGCCAACACCTGATGAATGGTTATTTTAAACATTTATCTTTTGTCGAAAATATACTAGAAGCCGGCATAAAAGATGGCAAGCTGCGAGATCTTCCCCCACGTGAAATGGCAGCGGCTTTATTGCATTTGATTCGGGCGGCTTCTATCGACTGGATGATCATGCCATCAAAAGATAAGCTTATTTCCAAAAAAGAAATGATCTTAGATATCTTTTTGAATGGAGTAAAAAAAATATGAGGATTAAAATCCGGTGTATCATGGTCGTGACGTTTTCCGCTTTATTATTTCTTCCTTTATCCATTCAGGCGGTCCAAACTTTAACACTTGAAGAGAGTATTGCCATTGCGCTCAAGAACAGTTTTGTGATCAATATTGCCAAAGAAGGGGCAAAGGGCGCCGAAGCCAGGAAACGGGAGGCGATGACCGGATTCCTGCCGAAATTCAGCACATCTTATAATTATACCCGCTTAAATGAGGATCCTTCAATGAAGTTACCAGATCTTTCGTATCCTTTCACTGAGATATTGTCGCCGTCTGTGATCGCTTTAGTGAATGGATTAGAACTGCCCGCGGGAACAAAAAATAATTATACTTGGTCAGTTGAAGTAAGACAGCCGCTTTTTGCCGGCGGTGGAATCCTGGCCAACTATCAGGCCAGTAAAATTGCCGAGGATGCCGCCTTTGTTGAAGAATCAGCTAAAGTTCAAGATGTGGTTCAGGATGTCAAGATAAGCTATTATAATATATTGCGGGCCGAAAGACTTCGTGACACGGCGCGCCAGGCGGTGGAAATGCTTAATGCCCACCGTGATGTCGCCCAAAATTTTTACCGGGTTGGTTTGATCCCCAAGAATGATCTGCTGCAAGCGGAAGTAGAACTGGCTAATGGTAAACAAGCGCAGGTAAGAGCGCAAAATGCCGTGGACTTAGCGAAATCAAGTTTTAATACCATTTTGAAACGGGAATTAATATCGCCCGTGGAGGTTGTTGATATTCTCGATTATAAGCCGCTCAGCCAGTCATTTCAGGAATGCTTGGACATTGCCAGGCAGCATCGACCGGAGCTCAAGCTCTCCACTCTTAAAGCCGAGCAGGCCGGCAAAATGGTCCGTGCAGCGCAAAGTGATTTTTTCCCCTCGGTCGGTCTGGTCGGTCAATATGGCCGCTTTGGTGATTCACCATCCGTTTCCGGTACCGAATTTAAAGATATGGAAAGCTGGCAGGTGATGGCGGTGGCCAGTTGGAATTTCTGGGAGTGGGGAAAAACGAAATTCCGGGTTGACGCCGGAAGAGCCATAGAAAATCAGGCCATTGATCAGAGCAAAGAGTTAAATGATCAAGTTGCGCTGGAGATAAAGAACGCTTATCTCCTTTTGCAGGAAGCAGAAAGCCAGATCGCCGTTTCGCAAAAAGTGATTGATCAGGCCGAAGAGAATTTCCGAATCTCCGAAGCCCGTTATAAAGAAAGAGTGGCACGTTCAACGGAAGTGCTCGATGCTCAGACACTGCTCACCAAAGCCAAATATGAATATACCAACGCTTTGGCTAATTATAATACTTTTTACGTTCGACTGCAAAGGGCGATGGGCGTTATCAACCGGTAGCCAAGAGATTTTGTACCCAGGAAAGGATTTTTTGAGGATGAAGAAAGGATGGTTCTGTCTGATAATTCTGTTTGCTGTCACTCTTATGTCCATTTCTATCGGACTAGCGCAGGAGTACACGCTGAGTGATCTTTATCAGCAAGCGCTGAAAAATTCTGAAAAAATTAAATATACCGAGGAAAATCTTTTTATCGCGCAGATGACCAAGAATAAAGCCTGGGCGGTTTTAATGCCCAAGGTGACCGCGTTCGGTACCTACAATCGTTTCACCGAAGATAAGTACGTTGTTTCTACAACCAGGTTACCCGCTCCGCTGCCCACCATTAGCAACAACGTGTTGATCCAACCTGAACAATCAGGGACATGGGGGGTCCGTGCGGAACAATCTTTCTCCCTCAGTGCGCGCGAACTGAATGCTTTGAAAATTGCCGGACAATCCATAACGAAAAGTGAGTATGATCTGGATGCCGCCAAATCGGATTTTGTCCTGGTCGTCGCGGTTTCTTTTTATGATGTGTTGAAAGCTCAGAAAGTGCTGGAAATTGCCGATGCCAATCTGGAAAGACTTAAAAAATACCATCATTTCGTCGAAACGAGAGTCAAGGTCGGCGAATTGACTAAAACGGCGCTTTTACGCGCTAAAGGTGAACTGTCAGGGGCTTACGCCGATCAACTGAGATCTGCTAACGCTCTGCAGTTGGCAAGAGCAGCTCTTGTCCGTGTTACGGCCGTGGAGCCTGATTTTCAACTGAAGGATGAAAAATTGCCAGTATCCGGGATGTGCGAGTTAAACAGCTTGCGACAGACGGCGCTGGATGAACGAGCTGATTTGAAAAGTTATGATATGCAGACCCGCATGGCCGAGCAGCAGGTGAAATACGCCCGCGGCGCTTTCTGGCCCAGCGTGAGTTTGTTTGCCATTTATAACCGGGCGGATCAGGAACCGGTCAGTGCAACCTTCAACGACGAGAGTATTTTAGGCGGGGTTTCTCTGTCTTTTCCTTTTTTTGAAGGCGGTTTGAGAATAGCTGAATACAAGGAAGCCCTGGCCAAAGAGCGTCAGGCCCGGCTTGCTTATGACGATTTGAAGAAGAGCATTGATGTTGAATTGAAGGCGGCCTGTCTTGATCTGGAAACTTTAAAGGGCTCGCTGAAATTTCTGGAGGATCAGCAGATTTTCGCGAAGGACAACTACAATGCGGTGATGAAACAGTTCGAAAACGGTTTGGCCACCAGCCTGGACGTGATGGATGCCAATACACTGCTTTTGACCGCGGATAGAGATGTAGCGAAAGCTTTGTACAATTATCAGATTGCAAACCTGCTGGTAAAGAAAACAAGCGGTACGTTACTTCGTTTTGTTCATGTCGGTAAATAATACGCGGATTTGGTTTCAGGAGGAAAAATATCATGAATGTGAAGAAGCTTTTTTGCTTCAATGAAAAAAAGATGTCGGGACGAGGAACGACAAAATTACTGTTGTTTATTGTGATAATGATTTTAATCAGTCTTCCTCTGACTTCCTGTAAAAAAGAAAAAAAAGTGGAAAAAGAAACACTGATCAATGTTCGCGTTCAATCCGCGGAAAAGAAACAAATTCAACCTTATATAGAAACGACCGGCACCTTGAAGGCTGACGAAGAGGTCGTGGTCAGTTCAGAAGTTGACGGAATTGTCAAAAGTGTAAGAGTGGAAGAGGGCTATCCGGTGGCACGCGGGACGCTTTTAGCTGAAATCAATCCAATCGATTATATATTGGAGGAGAAACGGGCGGATGCAGCTCTGAAACAAGCGCAGGCCAATCTGGTTAATGCGAAAGCCGAATATCAGAGAAAAGAGTCTCTACATAAGGAGGAGTTGATTACCAGACAGCAGTTCGACGACATATCCACCAGGGTTACTCTGGCCGAAGCCGATTTAGCCAGAGCAAAGGCTTTTTTAGATACCTCTCGCGAGAGGCTTTTCCGGACGAAAATATATTCGCCTTTGCACGGTATGGTGAAAGAAAAGAAAGTTTCTTCCGGAGATTACGTGCGCAACGGCTCGCCGCTTTTTCAGTTAATCAAGATTGATCAACTGAAAATGACTTTTACCGTCAGCGAAA
>ERZ1645192.2335-NODE-2335-length-15699-cov-10.063411_pt1 | contig 15699 bp, 26 predicted proteins | sample MGYA00575354_ERZ1645192 | MGnify/ENA primary metagenome ERZ1645192 (study PRJEB40844, sample SAMN11349763) | freshwater sediment metagenome | isolation source: river sediment | host: Sediment | place: India: Faizupur Khadar , New Delhi | collected 2017-02-21 ... | reverse complement strand
CGAGGATCGCACTCGTTGTTTATGACGATGGCGAAAAGAGATATATCATCGCTCCGCAGGGACTGAAAGTCGGACAGAAGCTCCTCTCAGGGAAGAATGCTTCACCCGAAATCGGAAATACCATGTACCTGAGCGACATACCTATGGGTACTATAGTTCATAATATTGAGCTTAAACCCGGAAAGGGTGCCTCACTGGCACGCAGCGCTGGTACCTATGCACAGCTTTCGGCACGTGATGGTAAATATGCGACTATCAAGCTTCCTTCAGGTGAAACCCGGCTGGTGCTTACCGAATGCCGTGCTACAATTGGCACCGTATCGAATGGCGATCATAACCTTGAACGCTCAGGTAAAGCAGGCCGTTCACGCTGGCAGGGTCGCCGCCCAAGAGTCAGAGGCGTTGTGATGAACCCTGTCGATCACCCGATGGGTGGCGGCGAAGGAAGAGCTTCAGGAGGTCATCCACGCTCACGCAGAGGTATCCCGGCCAAAGGCTTCAAAACAAGGGACAAGAAGAAGTATTCCGCAAAACATATTATTGAAAGAAGGAAAAAATAACTGATTTACTATGAGCAGATCGATTAAAAAAGGCCCCTTTATTGATTATAAGCTTGAGAAGAGAGTTCTTGAGATGAACGACAGCGGGAAAAAGTCTGTGGCCAAGACATGGTCGAGAAGATCAGTAATATCTCCTGACTTTGTCGGACATACTATAGCAGTTCATAATGGTAACAAATTTATACCTGTTTACATAACCGAGAACATGGTAGGTCATAAGCTTGGTGAATTTGCACCTACACGTACTTTCAGAGGTCACTCGGGTAATAAATAATTAATGTAAACACTGAAATAATTACAAAAATGGGTGCACGAAAAAGAAATTCAGCTGATGCCAGAAAAGAGGCCGCAAAGGAAAGATACCAGGCCATTCTCAGAAACTGTCCCAGCTCACCGAGAAAAATGAGGCTGCTTACTGACCTTATCAGCGGAAAGGAAGTAAACAAAGCTCTCGATATACTTAAGTACAGCTCTCAGGATGCATCACGCAGCCTCGAGAAGCTCCTCCTCTCTGCTATCGCTAACTGGCAGGCAAAAAACGAAGGCGTAAGGCTTGAAGAAAGCAACCTCTTTGTGAAAACGGTCCATGTCGACGGCGGCCGCACAATGAAAAGACTGCAGACTGCTCCGCAGGGAAGAGCTTACAGGTTGAGAAAAAGATCGAACCATGTAACCCTGGTGCTCGACAGTAAGATTAATGAAGTTGAAAATACAACAAAATAATTCAGATGGGACAAAAAGTAAATCCGATAGGTAACAGGTTAGGGATTATAAAAGGCTGGGATTCAAACTGGTACGGAGGAAAAGATTTTTCCGGGAAACTGGTTGAGGATACTAAGATCAGAGAGTACCTGAACGCCAGGCTTGCAAAAGCCAGTCTTTCAAAGATCATTATTGAAAGAACCCTGAAACTTATTACTGTTACAGTTAATACTGCCCGCCCTGGTATAATTATCGGTAAAGGCGGACAGGAAGTCGACAAGCTTAAGGAAGAATTAAAGAAAATTACCAAGAAAGAGGTACAGATAAATATATTCGAGGTAAAACGCCCGGAACTCGATGCAAACATCGTTGCCAATAACGTGGCACGCCAGCTTGAAGGTAAAATATCATACCGCCGTGCAACGAAAATGGCTATGGCATCTACAATGAGAATGGGAGCTGAAGGCATCAAAGTGGTAATATCAGGCCGTCTGGGAGGTGCCGAAATGGCAAGGACCGAAACATACAAGGAGGGCCGTATTCCTCTTCATACTTTCAGAGCCGATATCGACTATGCCCTTGGCGAAGCACATACAAAGGTCGGACTGATAGGAATCAAGGTATGGATCTGCAATGGTGAAGTATATGGCAAGCGCGACCTGAGCCCCAATATCGGTGCAAGGAATGCCAAAAATAAAAGCATCAAGCGCAAGGGTGGAAAGGAAAGAACAAAATAGGTGAGTGTAAAATCTTTTATGATATAATACAATGTTACAGCCAAAAAGGTCCAAATACAGAAGAGCCCAGAAAGGAAAAATGAAGGGCAATGCACAGAGAGGCAACCAGCTTGCATATGGTTCGTTCGGCATTAAGGCTCTTGAGCAGAGCTGGATCACCGGCCGGCAGATTGAAGCAGCCCGTCAGGCGGTTACCCGTTATATGAAGCGCGAAGGACAGATATGGATCAGGGTATTCCCCGATAAGCCTATAACCAAGAAACCTGCAGAGGTACGTATGGGTAAAGGTAAAGGCGCACCCGAAGGTTTTGTTGTCCCGGTTACACCAGGCAGAATACTTATCGAGGCAGAAGGTGTTTCGTTCGAGGTGGCAAAGGAAGCACTCCGCCTGGGAGCACAGAAATTTCCGATAACAACAAAATTTGTGGTCCGCCACGATTATGTAGAGTAAAAAAACAATTAGAGCAATGAAGATATCAGAAATAAGGGAGTTAAGCACACCCGACCTCATTGAAAGAATCGATACCGAGAGAACGATGCTGGTACGCATGAAAATGAACCATGCCATTACACCTCTCGATAATCCTCAGAAACTGAAACAGACAAAGCTTACAATATCACGTCTGCTTACTGAACTGCGCTCAAGGGAATCAAAACAGAAATCTAAATAAGGCGAATCAGCAATGGAAAGGAATTTAAGAAAAGAACGCGTAGGTGTAGTTGTCAGCAGTAAAATGGACAAGTCCATAGTCGTTGCCGTCAAAAGAAAAGTAAAACACCCCATCTACGGCAAGTTTATAAATAAAACCAAAAGGCTGATGGCGCACGATGAAGAGAATTCATGCAATATCGGCGATACCGTACGTATTTCGGAGACCAGGCCTCTGAGTAAAAATAAATCCTGGAGATTAGTGGAAATAATCGAAAGAGCTAAGTAATCATGATACAGCAGGAAACCAGGCTAACCGTAGCCGACAATTCAGGAGCCAAGGAGGTATTGTGCATAAGGGTCCTCGGCGGCAGCAAGAAAAGATATGCCACCATTGGCGACAAAATAGTTGTCAGCGTGAAATCGGCGCTTCCCTCCGGTGAAGCAAAAAAAGGAACAGTGAGCCGTGCAGTAGTGGTACGTACCAAAAAAGAAATACGGCGCCCCGACGGATCATATATCAGATTCGACGACAATGCTGTCGTTCTCCTTACCAACCAGGATGAGGTACGCGGAACACGTATCTTCGGCCCGGTGGCCAGGGAACTGCGCGATAAGTATATGAAAATAGTATCACTGGCACCTGAAGTGTTGTAATATTTTAATGACTAAGCAATGCAAAAGAAATTACATATAAAGAAGGGTGACACGGTTATGGTTATAGCCGGGGAGTCAAAAGGACAAAAAGGCAGGGTGCTGGAAGTCGACAGGAACAAAGACAAAGCTATCGTCGAAGGCATTAACCTGGTTTCAAAACATACCAAACCCAATTCGAAAGCTCCACAGGGCGGAATAGTGAAAAAAGAAGCACCTGTACACCTGTCGAATCTTATGCTTATCGATCCTGCATCAGGAAAACCTACACGTATAGGCAAAAGACTCAATGATAAAAATAAATTAGTGCGTTATTCAAAAAAATCTGGAGAGGAGATCAAGTAATGTACACACCTGCACTTAAAACAAAATACAGCGAGGAGATCATCCCTGCATTAATGAAGGAATTCGGTTATTCAACCGTTATGCAGGTTCCACGACTCGAGAAAATTGTCCTTAACCAGGGCGTCGGACAGGCTATTGCCGACAAGAAACTGCTTGAATCAGGAGTAAAGGAACTATCCGATATAGCAGGCCAGAAAGCTGTTCTCACATACTCTTCAAAGGACATCTCAAACTTCAAGCTGAGAAGGAACATGCCTATCGGTATAATGGTAACTCTCAGAAAAGAAAAGATGTATGAATTCCTTGAAAGGCTTATCTCTGTGGCTCTGCCGCGTATCCGTGACTTCAAGGGGATTAATGCCAAGCTCGATGGCCGTGGAAATTACACACTCGGGATCACCGAACAGATAATCTTCCCTGAAATCGACCTCGACAAAGTATCTAAGATCATGGGTCTTCAGATTACCTTTGTAACTACAGCAAATACCGATGAGGAAGCACTTTCTCTCCTGAAGAATTTTGGTTTACCATTCAAAACATCTAAAAACTGAAAATATGGCTAAGGAATCAATGAAGGCCCGCGAAGTTAAACGCGCAAAACTGGCAGATAAATATGCTGAGAAAAGAGCACAGCTGAAAGCCGAGGGCAATTATGTAGCACTGAGCCGCCTTCCCAGGAATTCAAATCCTAACAGGCAGCGTAACCGCTGCAAGCTTACAGGCCGTACAAGAGGATATATGCGTCAGTTCGGAATCAGCAGGATCACCTTCAGGGAAATGGCTTCGTTCGGACTAATACCCGGCGTGAAAAAAGCAAGCTGGTAACAAAACAAAATATAAACTATTATAACATTATCATAAGATGACTGATCCAATTGCAGATTTGCTGACCAGAGTAAGAAACGCCACCATGGCCGGTCATAAAGTTGTTGAGATCCCGGCTTCAGGTCTTAAAAAGGAGATTGCAAGAATACTTTATGAAAAAGGATTCATCCTCAGCTATAAAGTTGTTGAAGGCGAAACTGCCCAGGGTGTTCTGAAAATAGCTCTGAAGTACAATCCAAAAAATAAAAAACCTGCCATAAAAGAGATCCAGCGCGTGAGCCGCCCCGGTCTGAGACATTATGTTGCAGCTGATGAAATGCCAAGAATACTTAACGGACTCGGAATCGCTATAATTTCTACTTCAAGAGGACTGATGACCGACAAGGAGGCAAGGAAAGAAAACATAGGTGGTGAAGTATTGTGTTACGTTTATTAAAAGAAGAAAACAATGTCACGAATAGGAAAATTACCTGTAAACCTGCCCAAAGGAGTCACCATAAAAATAGGTGACAACAATGTGGTAAGTGTGAAAGGACCTCTGGGTGAGCTTACCCAGGGTGTTGATAAGGAACTTAAGATTGAGGTGGCCGATAACCAGATTATCTTATCCAGACCTTCCGAATCCAAGAACCATAAGTCGCTTCATGGCCTGTACCGCGCCCTTCTTGCAAATATGGTAACAGGTGTGTCGCAGGGTTATAAAAAGGAACTTGAACTCGTAGGTGTTGGTTACAGGGCTGAAGCTAAAGGACAACTCCTGGAATTAAGCCTTGGCTATTCACATGATATCATTATTCAGCTTCCGAATGAAGTGAAAATAGAGACAAAAACCGAAAGAAGAAGCAATCCTATCATTACTCTTACAAGCATCGATAAACAGCTTATCGGTCATGTAGCTGCAAAGATAAGATCTCTCCGTCCACCGGAACCATATAAAGGAAAAGGTATTAAGTTCGTGGGCGAACAGCTCAGGAGAAAAGCCGGTAAGTCGGCAAGTGTTTAAGGTGTGTATTAATCAGGTAAAAGTTTAAAAGGAAATGGCCTTAACAAAGTTGGAAAGAAGAACCAGGATCAAGATGAGGATCCGGAAAAAAATAAGCGGCAACGACCAGGTACCAAGACTGGCAGTATACCGCAGCAACAAGCAGATTTATGTACAGGTTGTCGACGATCTGAACCATGTCACACTGCTTGCAGCATCATCGAAGGAGAAAGAAGTAACCGCTAAATCAGCTGGTATCAAGAAAGTTGAACAGGCTAAACTGGTGGGCAAGCTCCTGGCCGAAAAATGCAAGGCAAAAGGTATTGAAACAGTTGTTTTCGACAGAAGCGGATATAAATATCATGGCAGAGTAAAATCATTGGCTGATGCCGCACGCGAAGGCGGATTAAAATTCTAATCTATTATGGCAGAGGGAATAAGAAAAGTAAAAACCAGCGACCTGGAACTTAAAGACAGGCTGGTAAGTATCCAGAGAGTTACCAAGGTAACAAAAGGCGGACGTACATTCAGTTTTTCGGCAATAGTTGTTGTCGGAAATGAAAACGGCATTGTGGGCCATGGCCTTGGCAAAGCCAGTGAAGTAACTACAGCTATCTCAAAAGGTATTGAGGACGCAAAAAAGAACCTCATTAAGGTTCCGGTCATTAATGGTACAATACCTCATGAACAGGTGGCTAAGTTCGGCGGTGCAAAAGTATTTATCAAACCTGCATCCGATGGTACAGGCGTGAAGGCCGGCGGCGCTATGCGTGCCGTGCTCGAAAGCGTAGGCGTAAAAAACGTGCTCGCAAAATCAAAAGGATCTTCAAATCCTCATAACCTCGTTAAAGCAACCTTTGCAGCACTGCTCGAAATGCGCGATCCTTTCGCAATAGCAGAACACCGAGGCGTGAAAATGGAAAAAGTATTTAACGGTTAGCAACAGAAATGGCCATGGCAAAGATTCGTATTACCCAGGTAAGAAGCAGAAACGGCAAGCCTGAAAGACAAAAGAGAACACTCGATGCTCTCGGTATCCATAAAATGCACCAGAGCGTTGAGCTCGAAGCCACACCACAAATACTCGGTATGGTCAATAAGATAAGCCACCTGCTTAAGGTAGAGAACATTTAAGATATAAACCATATTTATAATATATACGGTAATGAATTTGAGTAATTTAAAACCTGCAAAAGGCTCCGTAAAAAGAAGCAAGCGTTTAGGTCGCGGACAAGGCTCCGGCAGAGGCGGTACCTCTACAAGGGGACATAAAGGCGCCAAACAGCGTTCAGGTTATAAGAAGAAAATCGGTTTCGAAGGCGGCCAGATGCCCCTCCAGAGACGCGTACCGAAATTCGGATTTAAAAATGTAAACCATAAGGAATATAAAGGCATCAATATTGGTGTCCTTCAGACACTTGCTGAAAACAATAAACTCTCGAAAATCGATTTTGAGGTTCTTGTAAAAGCCGGACTGGTTTCGAAAAATGCACAGGTCAAGATACTCGGAAAAGGTACTCTCGACACGAAGCTGGAAGTTCATGCACATGCATTCAGCAAATCGGCTGTGGCAGCCATTGAAGCAAAAAACGGAACCGTCGTAAAACTCTAATTTCATGAGATTCATTCAAACCATAAAGAACATCTTCAAAATTGAAGACCTCCGTGCAAGGTTGTTCTATACCTTTGGAATAGTGTTGCTCTACCGGCTGGGAAAATATGTCTCCCTCCCCGGTATTAACCCTGAATACCTTACAAACCTTCAGGCAAACACTTCACAGGGTATTATGGGATTATTTGATATGTTCTCGGGAGGTGCATTCTCCCAGGCTTCTATTTTTGCCCTTGGAATAATGCCATACATCTCGGCATCAATAGTTGTTCAGCTGCTAGGTATAGTCTTCCCCTATTTCCAGAAACTCCAGAGAGAAGGCGAAAGTGGACGCCGCAAGCTGAACCAGTATACAAGATTCCTGACTGTCGGAATTCTCCTGCTCCAGGCCCCGACATATCTAATCTCACTGACACGAACACTCGATCCGGGCGCTTTTGTACTGACAGGAGCATACCACAGGTTCTTTATGGTCTCTTCAACCATAATACTTACTGCCGGTACAATATTCGTAATGTGGCTCGGCGAAAAAATAACCGACAAAGGTATCGGCAACGGTATCTCACTCATCATTATGATCGGTATCATTGCCCGTCTGCCACAAAACTTCATTTTCGAAGCTGGTACCAGGATGAACGGTGCAGGCGGACCGGTTGCTCTTATCGGTGAGATAATTATCTGGTTCGTCGTGATCATCGGAACCATAATGCTGGTACAGGGTACACGAAGGGTCCCGGTTCAGTATGCAAGAAGGATTATCGGGAACAAACAGTACGGAGGCGTTCGCCAGTATATACCCCTGAAAGTAAACGCAGCAGGTGTTATGCCTATTATCTTTGCACAGGCGATCATGATGGTGCCTATACTGATAGCAGGCTTCCGCGACCAGAGCTCCGCCTTTATGGTTACATTTTCCAATATCTACGGATTCTGGTACAACCTGGTAACAGCGCTCCTTATTATTGCATTTACATACTTCTACACGGCAATTACAATTAATCCCGTGCAGATGGCAGAAGATATGAAGAAGAATGGCGGTTTTATCCCCGGTATCAAACCCGGAAGAAAAACCGTTGAATTCTTTGATATGATAATGTCGAGGATAACACTGCCCGGGTCTATATTCCTGGCTATCATTGCGGTGCTTCCTGCGATAGCCGTGATTGCCGGCGTTACACCGCAATTTGCACAGTTTTATGGCGGAACATCGCTGCTGATCCTTGTTGGTGTAGTGCTCGATACACTACAGCAGATAGAGAGTCACCTGCTGATGCGTCATTACGACGGACTGATGAAGTCGGGCCGTGTTAAAGGCCGCACCGGAGCAGTGACTGCGGTATAAAATTTTAGCGTTCTTTGATGTTGTATTTGAAGACAGATGAAGAGGTAGGGTTCTTAAGAGAGAGCAACTTGCTGGTGTCGAAAACACTTGCAGAGATTGCACATCACATAAAACCCGGTATTACAACTCTTTTTCTCGATGAACTGGCCGAAGAATTTATACGCGATCATTCAGCGGTACCGGCGTTCAAAGGATATGGAGGCTTTCCAAATACCCTCTGCACATCTGTCAATGAAGAGGTGGTTCATGGAATTCCCTCACAGTATGAACTGAGGGATGGAGACATCGTTTCCATCGACTGCGGTGTCATCCTCAACGGATGGTACGGCGACAGTGCATATACTTTTGCGGTGGGAGAGATAAGCGAAGAGCTGAAGAACCTGCTGAGATTTACAAAAGCTTCCCTCGATGAAGGAGTCAGGGCTGCAGTGGCAGGTAACAGGATCGGAGATATTTCTGCTGCCGTTCAGACCAAGGCCGAAAGCGGAGGTTTTTCAGTGGTGCGGGAGCTTGTAGGACATGGTATCGGAAAGAAACTGCATGAACCGCCTGAGGTGCCCAACTTCGGTAAGAGAGGAACAGGTCCGAAAATGGAAAAAGGACTGGTGATCTGTATCGAACCGATGATAAACCTAGGCAGAAAGGAGACAATTCAGATGGGAGATGGCTGGACGATAAAAAGCGCCGACGGTAAGCCATCAGCACATTTTGAGTATGCTGTGGCTGTAAACAAAGGGCAGGCTGACGTGCTGACAACATTTGATTTTATTGAAGAAGTTTTAAATAAGATTTGATCGTATGGCCAAACAACCATCTATTGAACAGGACGGGACTATCATCGAAGCACTGTCGAATGCGATGTTCAGGGTTGAACTCGAAAACGGGCATGTTATAACAGCGCATATCTCAGGTAAGATGAGAATGCACTATATAAAGATACTGCCAGGCGATAAGGTTAAGGTGGAAATGTCGCCCTACGATCTTACAAAAGGAAGAATAACATTCAGGTACAAATAGAAAATTATAAGGTAATGAAAGTAAGAGCATCTGTAAAAAAGCGCAGCGCTGACTGCAAGATAGTCAGGAGAAAAGGGCGCATTTACGTTATCAATAAGAAAAATCCCAAGTTCAAACAGAGACAGGGATAATTTAACTATTTTTGCAACTCAATTTAAGAAAGTAAAATATGGCACGAATTGTTGGGGTAGATCTACCAAGACATAAGAGAGGCGAAGTCGGTCTTACCTATATTTACGGTGTGGGAAGAAGCACAGCACAGAAAGTGCTTGACAAAGCCGGTGTAGACAGGAACGCAAAGGTTGAAGAGTGGACCGATGAGCAGATCAATGCCATCCGTCGGATCCTGAACGAGAATTACAAGCTCGAGGGAGAACTCCGTTCCGAAACACAGCTTAACATTAAGCGTCTGATGGATATCGGCTGCTATCGCGGTGTCCGTCACAGACTTGGGCTGCCTGTCAGGGGACAGAGTACGAAGAATAATGCCAGAACCCGTAAAGGCAGAAAGAAAACCGTCGCAAATAAGAAAAAAGCTACTAAATAAACAGACTATGGCAAAAAAGACTGGAGCATTAAAGAAAAGAATCGTTAAGGTAGAACCTACGGGCCAGGCACATGTTCATTCATCATTCAATAATATTATAGTTACCCTTACTAACAATTCCGGACAGGTCATTTCGTGGGCTTCAGCCGGTAAGATGGGCTTTAAGGGTTCCAAGAAAAATACTCCCTATGCAGCACAGATGGCATCGGAAGAGTGCGGAAAGGTCGCTTATGACCTCGGACTGAGAAAAGTAAAAGTCTATGTGAAAGGACCGGGATCTGGCCGTGAATCAGCAATAAGAGCTATTTCAAATGTGGGTATTGAAGTGACAGAAATTATTGATGTTACACCAATGCCGCATAACGGCTGCCGTGCACCCGGAAGAAGAAGAGTATAATAAAATAAACAGTGTCGATAGTTAAATAATAGTACAATGGCAAGATATACCGGCCCAAAATCAAGAATCGCAAGAAAATTCGGAGATCCTATCTTTGGCCCCGATAAGCACCTGGAAAGAAAAAATTTCCCTCCCGGCCAGCACGGGCTTAACAAGAAAAGAAAGAAAACATCAGAATATGGCGTTCAGCTTCGCGAAAAACAGAAAGCTAAATATACTTATGGAATTCTTGAACGTCAGTTCAGAAATACATTCGAAAAAGCATCACGATCAAAAGGAGTAACAGGCGAGGTCCTGCTTCAGCTTCTTGAATCGCGCCTCGATAACGTCATTTACCGCCTCGGCGTTGCCCCTTCAAGGGCATCTGCACGCCAACTGGTATCACACCGACATATTACCGTTAACGGCGAAGTGGTAAACGTTCCTTCATTCCAGCTCAAACCAGGCGATATCATCGGCGTGAGGGAAAAATCAAAATCACTCGAAAATATTGTCGATTCACTCACAACCAGAAAAACATCCAGGCTCACATGGCTTGAATGGGACGATACCCAGATGGCAGGCAAGTATATGAGTGTGCCCCAGCGTTCTGATATTCCTGAAGACATAAAGGAACAACTTATTGTAGAATTGTATTCAAAGTAATTATTTAAGATAAACTCTATGGCCATATTATCATTCCAGAAGCCCGACAAAGTAATAATGCTGGAAGCGGATGAAAAACTCGGCAAATTCGAGTTCCGTCCACTTGAACCTGGCTATGGTATTACTGTAGGCAATGCGCTGAGAAGGATCCTTCTCTCTTCACTCGAAGGTTTTGCTATCACAACTATTAAAATAGATGGTATCGACCACGAGTTTTCGACAATCAAGGGAGTGATGGAGGATGTTACAGAAATCATCCTTAAACTGAAACAGGTAAGATTCAAGAGAACTGTCGATGATGTTGATCATGAAAAGGTTGCCATTAAGATCCATAATAAAGAGATCTTCAAGGCCGGTGACCTGAACCATTCTCTCAGTAATTTCGAGGTACTTAACCCTGAACTGGTGATCTTCAGAACAGAGTCCGATGTTAAGCTTCATATCGAACTTACCATAAATAAAGGCCGTGGTTATGTTCCTGCAGAAGAAAATGAACCTGCTGATGCAGAATTCGGGCTTATAGCTATCGATTCAATATTTACACCTGTCAGAAATGTAAAATATTCTATCGAAAATTACCGTGTAGAGGAAAAAACTGACTACGAAAAGCTTCTGTTCGAGATCGAAACCGACGGATCAATACATCCCAAGGAGGCTCTTAAGGAAGCAGCAAAAATACTTATATACCATTTCATGCTTTTCTCCGATGAGAAAATCACACTCGATTCAGACGATAAGCTTGCAAATGAAGAATTTGATGAGGAAGTTCTCCACATGAGACAGCAGCTTAAAACCAAGCTGATCGATCTCGACCTTTCTGTAAGGGCACTGAACTGCCTTAAGGCCGCTGAAGTCGAAACACTGGGCGACCTGGTCAAATTCAATAAAAACGATCTGCTTAAGTTCAGAAACTTCGGAAAGAAATCACTTACAGAGCTTGATGAGCTTCTCGAATCAATGAACCTGTCATTCGGAATGGATGTGAGCAAATACAAGTTAGAGAAAGATTAATCTGAAAATTGGGAAGGAAACATAGCAATGCGACATTCAAGAGTTATAAACCATCTGGGAAGAAAAAGTGCACACAGGGATGCCATGCTGGCAAATATGGCTGTCTCACTAATAATACATAAAAGAATCAGTACTACAACAGCAAAGGCAAAAGCCCTGAGAACTTATGTAGAGCCGATAATCACCAAATCGAAAGAAGATTCAACACACTCCAGAAGAGAGGTGTTCAATTTCCTGCGCGACAAAAAGGCTGTTGCTGAGCTCTTCAGGGAAATCTCCCCGAAAATAGCTGAGAGAAAAGGCGGTTATACACGTATCCTTAAAACAGGAAACAGGCTGGGCGATAATGCCGACATGTGCATTATGGAACTGGTCGACTACAATGAAGCCATGCTCAGCAAAGCTGAAGCAGCAAAAACAAAGACAACACGCAGAAGAAAACCTTCTGGCAAAAAGAAAGCTGAAACTGCAGAAGCAACCGACAATACCATAAAAACTGCCGGCGAAACAACTGAAAATACCGATACCGCGGAAGAGAAAAAGTAACGCGAATAGATATTTTACGCTGAAAGGGATATTTCATTAATGATCAATATCCCTTTTTTTTATATATTGCATGATGTTTAATATAAAATTTAATTACCTATGGGTCAAATAGTTAGTGTTCACGCCCGTGAGATTCTTGATTCCCGCGGAAATCCTACAATAGAAGTCGATGTAACCACCCAGAGTGGATATTTCGGCAGAGCTGCCGTGCCCTCCGGCGCATCGACAGGCGAAAATGAAGCTCTTGAACTCAGGGATGGCGACAAGAGCCGTTATCTCGGCAAGGGAGTCCTTAAAGCTGTCCATAATGTGAATAATGTAATAGCTGAAGAGGTAATAGGTATGGATGTTACCGATCAGGCAGGAATTGACAGGAAAATGATCGAGCTTGACGGCACTAAAACTAAAAGCAACCTTGGCGCAAATGCAATATTGGGTGTCTCACTTGCTGTGGCTAAAGCGGCTGCTACATACCATGGCCTTCCTCTCTTTCGCTATATAGGAGGTTCAAATGCAGTGGTGCTGCCTGTACCGATGATGAATATCATCAACGGAGGCTCACATTCCGATGCACCAATAGCTTTCCAGGAATTCATGATCAGGCCTGTAGGGGCCCCCTCATTCAGGGAAGGCCTTCGTATGGGAGCTGAAGTATTTCACTCACTGAAGAAGGTACTTAAGTCACGCGGATTAAGCACTGCTGTAGGTGACGAGGGAGGTTTTGCTCCAACATTGGGAGGCACAGAGGATACACTGGAAACAATCCTTAAAGCTATCACCGACGCCGGTTTCAAACCAGGAACCGATATTACAATAGGTCTCGACTGTGCAGCATCAGAATTTTACAAGGATGGAATGTACAATTATTCAAAATTCGAAGGACCAAAAGGTGCGAGAAGAACATCTAAGGAACAGGTTGATTTTATAGAACAGCTGATCACAAAATACCCCATCGACTCGGTCGAAGACGGTATGGCAGAAGGAGACTGGGACGGCTGGAAAATGCTCACCGACAGGATTGGAAAGAAATGCCAGGTTGTTGGTGATGATGTCTTTGTTACAAATGTTGAATATCTGAAAAAAGGAATTGATATGGGATGTGCCAACTCAATCCTTATCAAGCTTAACCAGATAGGCACTCTTACCGAAACTCTGGCCTGTATCGAGATGGCACACAGGGCCGGTTATACAACTGTTACCTCACACCGTTCAGGCGAAACAGAGGATTCTACTATAGCTGACGTTGCTGTTGCTACAAATTCGGGACAGATAAAGACCGGATCATGCAGCCGTACCGACAGGATGGCTAAATACAACCAGCTTCTCAGGATCGAGGAAGCTCTTGGTGACCTGGCAGTTTACGGGTATAAGAAATAACCTCTCCCCAAACCTCCCGCTACGCTGAAGCTACGCGGGACAAGTTCTCCCCCAGGGGGGATTGGCTTATATTTAGAGAAACATTTAAGTCCCCCTCTCTCCTGGGAGAGGGGGATTTAGGGGGAGAGGCTGATCTGTCAGCGAAGGGACAGGGGGGGTGAGTTCGTGTGACAGAATGGTGAGAATCATCAGTATCATGGCCTTTTACAACGTTATCAACAATTGTTAATAACTTCTGTTTATATCAGGTTTACAACATAGACCTGATATAATTGCTTTCTGTGGGATGCTTTATTAAATTTGGTATATCGGATGAGCGATAAAAGGCTGCTCAAAAGATGTGGAACCGGCGAAGGTTACTTAAATGAAACACAACCCGGTTCTTCCAGACCTCCGGGTCTGCGCATCAGGAGAGCCGAAGTCTGAGCGAAAGGAACCTGGTCCCAGACCAATCCCGGGTGCTCAGCAGGTCGATGAAACCGGAAACGTTCTTTCAACGACTGGGTCACAGGGCCTCAGGAAATCAAAGAGCTTCGGCACTGCGAAATCCTGAAACCGTTGTCTGATCCTTCGGGAAAAGACTCCGGAGCCTGAATGACACTTCGTCCCGGAAAACACGCTTCGGCGTGGCAAAAGGACAGCCGGAAGGATCTGCCGTAACACGCAGAACCGGAAAGCCCAGGGCTGCAAATCCAGATCGTAAGACCTGTAATGCAACCGGCCGGAATAACAGTAATCCGACGCCGTGAACAGCTTAGGCAGTAAACGGTGAATGGGAACTACTCTTCGTGAATAGTTCCCATTATTGTTTTTATATACTGATCCCAGAATTTTATCTTCTATCTTTGGTCTTTGATCTTTGGTCATTTATCTTTTATCTTTTATCTTTCCCCAATGCCCTACACAGGCCTCTCCGACTTTATAGCACACCTCGATACCAGAGGCGACCTGCTGAGAATTAAAGCCTTTTTCGATCCTCTGCTCGAAATTTCCGAAATAGCCGACCGCTTTTCAAAAAATGGCGGTAAAGCCCTTCTCTTTGAAAATAACGGAACCTCATTCTCCCTCCTTATAAACGCTTTCGGATCCGACGAAAGGATGGCCCTGGCCCTCAGCCGGAAAAGTCTTGAAGATACTGCACGCGATATCGAAAATACATTTGCTTCCCTGGTGAATCAGAAGGTAAGCCTCAGGTCAAAGATCGAATCTCTTCCTTCACTGATACGGCTTGCCGGTTACCTGCCATCACGGAAACGGGGGAAAGGATTATGCCAGCAGGTAATATGCCGCGAACCTGATCTGTCAATGTTCCCAGTCCTGAAATGCTGGCCCCACGACGGCGGTAGGTACATAACCCTGCCGATGGTGCATACGAAGAATCCTGTCACCGGAAAAACAAATGTCGGAATGTACAGGATGCAGATACTCGACAATAAAACCACGGCAATGCACTGGCAGCGCCATAAGACAGGTGCGAATCATTTTGAGGAGTATCGTAAAAAAAAGCTCAGGATGCCGGTGACAGTAACACTGGGTGGTGATCCTGTGTATGCCTATGCTGCCACAGCACCGCTTCCTGAAAACATCGATGAATATATCCTGGCCGGGTTCCTGAGAAAAAAGAGAGTAAGGCTTGTGAAATGTATAACTAACGACCTGCTCATACCTGCCGATGCGGATATAGTAATTGAAGGTTATGTCGACCCGGAAGAGGATCCGGTGCTCGAAGGCCCGTTTGGCGATCATACAGG
>ERZ1645192.2334-NODE-2334-length-15703-cov-5.768085_pt1 | contig 15703 bp, 13 predicted proteins | sample MGYA00575354_ERZ1645192 | MGnify/ENA primary metagenome ERZ1645192 (study PRJEB40844, sample SAMN11349763) | freshwater sediment metagenome | isolation source: river sediment | host: Sediment | place: India: Faizupur Khadar , New Delhi | collected 2017-02-21 ... | reverse complement strand
CGCCGACCCGCATCATGGGGTAGAGCAGGCGCTCGGCGGAATAGAGGCGCTGGCGGTAGGAACGGCCGCGCAGGCAGCCGCGCAACTGGGGCTCTTCCTCGGTGTCCTTGCCGAAGAAGCCGTCTTTCTGGTAACGGCCGTCATCCGTGCTGAGCCGAACGATAACGTCGCCCTTCTTGTGGGCGATGAGGGCATGGCGGGAACCGCAGTTATGGGCGCAGCTCGTCACTACCGTTTGCAGGTCGTCATCGCGCGGGTAGGGTTCGTAGGCGAAGGCCTGGGCCTCCTCGGTTTTGAGCAGGCCACCGGCGCCCACCGCCATGGCTCCCACGGCGGTGGTTTTGAGGAAGCCGCGGCGGCTGATATTGAGGCGCGAGGCGAAGTCCAGATCCAGGTCCGGGGTTGCGGTCTTGTCATTCATGATTGGGTTCCTCGGCCTATTGCTTCACTTCCGGTGCCTTGACGCCTTCCAGGAAGCGCGCCTGGGACGTGGTCGGACGGTCCTTGGCCCATTCCGGGGTATCCGGCGGCATATTGGGCCAGGCATGGCGTGGATAAGGGAAGGAGATGCGATACCAGCTCCGGCCACCGTGGCAGCCGTAGCAGACGTCACCGTTCTCGCCGCCGGCCTTTTCGATGGCCTCCGGCTTCAGGTAGTTGACCTGGTGGCGGACGGTGCGGAATACGGCCCCATGGCAGGCGATATTGCAGTTTTCCTGGAAGATATTGCCGAACTCGCTCCAGGGACCGGGGAGGCCGGCCATCTTCTGCCAGGGGAACTGGCCGTGACACATCAGGCAGATGTCAGGGTTGACGTGTTTGCGTTGGATCTGGTCCGGTAAGCCGGTGGCCGAGGAATTGGCCGTCTCCTCGCGCGGGTCGTTACCCTGATGGCAGGTATTGCACTTCATGGCCATAAGTTCTTGGGCCAGGGGAGTGACCATGTGGCGGCGGTGGAAGGTTTCCTGGTCGCCGCTGTAGGTACTGAGGGTCTGATACCAGGCCAGCGTCTCGGCGGTTTTGACTCCGGCGGGGGACTGGGCCCTGATGCTCGGTTCCAGGACCTCCTTGTGGCATGCAAGGCACTGCTCGTCGGTGGCTGAATCGATGGCGGGCTTGAAGTGAATCGGGTCCCAGCGGGCCTGATCATAGGTGGGTGTAGTGGCCGCCAGGGCCAAGGCGCTGGCCATCAACCCGGCCAAGAGGGTGGTGAGAGCGAGTAGTGGCTTTGCTCGGTACATACCGCGGCTCCTGAAAGTGATCCTCGGGGTTATTGTCGCTCAGCGTCCGCGGTGAAATGGTCCGCCGTCGGGAACATCGCCATGGGGGTGATGCCGCTGGTAGTACCTGACCGCGCTCCTGGCGCAATGGCCGTGGATGATCCGAAGGGGTGGAGGTGGTATCCAGACTCCGTACCGGCTTTCCCAAGCCCGCTCAACACCGGTTCAGGGATGAAAGGGCGAACCCGTCTCCCCCTTCCGAGCCGGCGGAGCTCACCTGGGCCAGCCCATCAGGCAAGCGGTCCCCGGCACGGAGATCATCATCAGCCATCACCCAGGTAAGCAATAAGTCTGCCAGGAGGTCCGAAGAGGGTGCGATCCCGTGCCAAGCCGTCGGTTACACCCTGTTATGAATAGTGAATTATCCCTATGAAATCACTCGGATTTATCGGGCGATTCGCCTAGTTGCATGAGGTGAATGGCAGCCACGGCTGACAAAATGACAGAGGGAACTGGACTGATCCCCGAAGCATCAGGTTATTCCGTCGAGCCAGGGGAGGTCGGCAAGCAATGAGTCAGTCGGATGGCGGCCTTTTGTCAGAAGGCCCGGATTGGAGAGGAGGAAGCATGAGATACGACCTGACAGCTTGTCAGCCCGGGTGAGGAAAAGGGTGCGGTTCAATCCAGAACCTGAAATAGGCGACGCTGGTGGTCGACGCGGAAGCAGATCGGACAAAGGGACGGGGGGGATGGCCGGGTCTTGCCCATCATTGGCCCTTCCGCCCGGGGAAGGTGAAAGGTCACCCCGCAGGAGCCGCAACGTTGCTCCCATAAGGGGATGTCGGTCACGGGCAAGAGACCCCCGCGTTGGATGCGGATAGCCCGCGTCACGCACAGGTCCACGCAAAGGCCACAACCGCTGCAGCGCTCGGCCGCGATGACAAAGGCCTGGGCCCTGCCGTCCCGGATGTCCAGACGGAGCGCCTCACGCGGGCAGATCCGCAGGCAGGCATCGCAACCGGTGCAGAGCATGGCGTCGATGACCGGGGCCAGGTGGACCGCTTCTCCTGGCTGGGGGGGCGGGAGAAGAAGACCTGGGGCGCCCTCGTCGCTCTCCGGTGGGTCCAGGCTCTCCCGCACTCGCCGCAAGGGTCCCTCGAAGATCGAGGTGAAGAAGGCGCGGCGATCGACTGGCCGTCGGTTGCCCGGGTCATCCGCGTCCCGCCAGGACCGCTCCCAGCGTGCCGCCGCCAGGACCTGGTGGTTGAGAAAGGGGAGTTCGTGTGCCGCCAGGAGGCGGTTGACTTCCGCCAGGCGCTCCGGGAACCCTTCCCCATGGTTGCGGGGGCAACGGGAACAGTCCCCCGTGGCGCCGATCAAGCAATCGATCCCATTCCGGGCCAGAAGCAGGAAATCCTTTATGCCTAAGGAGTTAAGGCAAGGCATCAGGGGGGCACAGGCACCCTGGATACCGGCGCGATCGCAAGCGGCGAAGGCGAGGGTGCCAAAACGGGTCTTGCGCACGACGGGGCGGAAACGTTGGACCAGGGCGGTCTCGGGGCAGGCGGGTACGCAGAGGTCGCAACCATCGCAACGGTCGGGGTCGATCCCAAGGCGCTCGTCGTCGATCACCCAGGCACCGGTGGGGCAGGCGTCGACGCAGGCACGGCATCGGGCCTGGGCGATGTGGCCGTGGACGCAGCGTTCCGCGCGCAAGACGGGAAATGGTGCCTCCGGGGGCGCGGGTAGGATCGGGCTATCAGGCAATTCCCTGACCCTTACCAGCCTGGCCCCTCGTGTGGCCGGTAGGGGAGGGGGCCCTTGACCGGGAGGCCCAGGGTTTCGGTCAAGGAGCGCATCCGGTCCTCGATGTCGGCGGCGCTGGGGCGGGGATGACCGAGCACCCGGGCCGCGAGATCGCGAAACTCTTCCAGGTAGGCGGCGGTCAGGCTGGCAAGCCCGGCGTAAAAGCGGGTCCGGCAGCGGGTGGCGACCCGTTCGGCAAAGGCACCGATCCAACGCAGAGGATGTTCGTCCAGAAATCGGGCCACCTCCTCGAGGCGGACAGGGTTGGCCTCACCCTCGAGCAGGAAGGCGACGAATTGGAGTTGATTGACGAGATGGTCGTCGGTGCGCAGTCGCCAGTTGGCCACGGCGAGTCCATGACGTTGGTACCAGCGGCGAATCTGGAACATGGGTTCCTGCATGATGAGGCCGTCCTCATCCAGCCAGACGGATTCGCAGGGGGAGGCATCGAAGGCGTAATTGAGGTAGATGTCGGCGTATTCGGCCGCCAGGATATCCAGGGTACGTTGGTCAGGGTGAGCGGGGATATCCGTCAGCCCCTGATTCAGGAGTGCCAGCGCGTCCTGGCCGGCTGGCGATTCCAGCCGCAGACCGAGGAGGTCTTCCACGCCATCACGGCGCAGCTCATGGAGTGTCCCCGCGCTGAGTTCCCGATCATGCAGCAACGCCAGGAGGAGCAAATCCTCTCGGAGAACCTGAAAGAACGAAGTCAGGAAGGGCTCCCGGGCGGCGTCCGGGGGCTGTGACGGGGCTGGGGTCATGAACCGCGACCCAAGTTAGGCTGCGCGGGTCTCATCGATGCCAGCCGCGGATATCATAGGGAGGCAGCATGCCGGGCCGATTGAAGGGGGTATACCAATTTCCCTGATCTTCCAGGAAGCGCAGGCTGGCGGGATAGGGCTGACTCACGCCGGTCAGCGCCGCCGCATACCAGGCCGGGTCGTGTCTGACGCTGGTGATGGATGGAGCCCCGGCTGGACGCTGATAAGGGGCGGTGCCCGCGATGGGGTAGCCCCCTTCCACCGCCACCAAACCGGATGATCCTAGGCCGAGGCCAGCGATCAGGAGGGGCAGGATGGCATGCTTGTTCATTGGATGACTAACTCCCGCAATGGGTGGAGGGGGTATGGCCAAGGTTTCTGGTTACCTGGCCGCGGAGGGGGTCGCCGGACTCTGGCCCCTCGGGAAAAGGGGCACCATTTAAGCTTAAGGCATATTCTGTACCAAGCAGCCATTTTCATTCGCCCGCGGGACAGTTACCGCCGGCGGGGGTTTTTCCGGCAAGCCAGCGGCGGTGCGGGCACCGCGGATTCACTGACCTTTTGTCAGGGGTCATGATACAGGGGCGCTCCGCTCATCGCCCGATCGATCTGGACGATAGGTCATCATGAAACCCACAGGGTGGTTTCCGGGTCGCCGCGGCTTTTCTCCGGCGCCGTGGACTGACAAAATGACAGTTGGTTTTTTCCGGGATAGGATGGCGCGCTGAGGCGGACATCGATCCGGGTTGCCCTGGCCGACTCGGGCATCCAGCCTTGGGAGGAAAGCATGATTTGGCGGGGTGGATTGAATCGCAAATTCGCTCTGGGGACGGCGGCTGGTCTGGTGGCCAGCTCTCTGGTTTTCCTGATCGTTTTTATCTGGCTCTACCGCATCGAACTGGAACGGGAACGTACCATCGCTGCCGGCCAGGTCATGCGCCTGCTCCAGACTTCGCTGGAAAACGCCATGCTCAAGCGGGATTTGGATGGGCTGCGGGCTATCGTCGATCGCCTGGGGCGGTCGGAGGATGTAGTGGGCGTGCGTATCGTCGCCCCCAGCGGCGAGGTGCGCTTCGCGAGTGACCCTGCCTGGCTGGGGGATTTTTTACCGCTCCCCCAAGTCGATCCGGACACGCCGGCTACCGAACTGATGGCAACCGACCGCGGGGAACCGATACTGCGCACGGTAAACCCGGTGGCCAATAAAGCGCCCTGCCAGGAGTGTCATGGCCCCCTCGAGCGTCATCCGGTCAATGGCATCCTTTTCGTCGATTTCGATGCCGCCCCCATCCATGAGCAGGCCTGGCGCACCACCTTGCTCCTCACCGGGTCCGGTGCCCTGATCGTCCTGCTGAATCTGGCCGGTGGCTGGTGGTTCATGGGTCGTTATGTCACCGGACCCATCCACCAGCTTACCGCGGTCAGCGACCGTCTGGCGGAGGGGGATCTGGCGGCGCGGGCCGATCTGACCGGAAAGGACGAATTGGCCGAGTTAGGGCGAGGATTCAACCGGATGGCGGCGGCGCTTCAAGCCAAACTGGTCGAATTGGAGGATAAGGAACGCTTCCTCGAACAACTGCTGGATGCTTTTCCCGATGGTGTTCGGGTGGTTGACGCCGATTACAACCTGGTCTTGTCCAATATTGCCTTCCGTCGTCAGGTGGGCCTGGCCGAGGGGCAGGCTTTGCCAAAGTTGTGTTATGCCGCCACTCACGGGCGCGATGCCCCCTGTCCCGAGCACTTGGTGACCTGTCCCTTGGCGGAGATGGCCAAGGGTAGCGGGCCGCTGCGGTTCGTCCATCGCCGTTCCCGTCTCGATGGCGGTACCCTGGACGCGGAGATTTATGCCGCGCCCATGCGGGTGGTCTCTGGCGGGGAGACCAAGGATTACGTGGTCGAATCCATCCGCGACCTCGCCCAGGATATCCACTTCTCCCATGAGCAGAAGCTGTCGGAGCTGGGCCGTCTGGCCGCCGGCGTCGCCCATGAGATCCACAACCCCCTCGCTTCGGTACGCATGGCCTTGCATGCCGGCTTGCAGGCCCTGTCAGCGGACCCGCCGCGGCATGAACTGGCCCGCGAATATCTGGCTCTGGTGGATCAGGAGGTGGACAAGTGCAATCAGGTGACCGAGCGGCTGCTGAAACTCAGCGTTCCAGCAACCATTCATCCTGAACTGGTCTGCCTGGAGCGGGTGGCGGATGACAACCTGCGTTTGCTGCAATGGGAGGCGGAGACGACCGGGGTCGAGATTCACCGCGATTTTCCCCCAGGCTCCTTCCGGGTCCTTGCCAGCGACAGCGAGTTACGCATGGCGACTCTGAACCTTTGCCAGAATGCCTTACATGCCATGCCCAAGGGCGGCACCCTCAGCGTGAGTTTAGGCCGCGAGGCCGGCAAGGTCCTGCTTCATTTCGAGGACACGGGTATCGGCATCCCCCCATCCAATCTGCAGCGAATCTTCGAACCCTTTTTCAGTCGTCGCGCGGACGGGGTGAGGGGGACGGGGTTGGGTTTGGCGATCACCAAGGACATCGTGAACCGTCATGGGGGGACTATCGCCATCAGCAGCGTCCTCGGACAGGGCACCCGCGTCAGCCTCGGGTTTCCCGATGCCGACGCGGAGGTGGAGATTACCGCGCCAGACCATGCCAGCAGCCAGAGCGATGCCCTGGACCCGATCTCCGGGGCTGGCCGGGCTGAAGCGTCGCCCCCCCGGCGGGGGATCAAGCCCCAGATACGGGCTTCGGCGCGGGGGCGGGTCGGTCTACAAGCCGAGCCGAAGGAGTGAGGATGCCGTCACCCAAGGCCGATCCGGAGCAGTGACCATGCCCAAGCGTATTCTGGTCGTCGAAGACGATGTGGTGCTCAACCGGTTGCTGGTGGCGCAGTTGCGTGATCAAGGGTATGAGGTCACCGGCGTCATCGGCTGGCGGGACGCCGATCGCTACTTGAGCCGGCACGAGCCCAGCCTGGTCATCACCGACGTGCGCCTGCCCGATGGCGATAGCCTGGAGCGCCTGCCCGAACTTGTGAAGACCCAGCCGGTCATCGTCCTCACCGCCTACGGCTCCGTACGTGATGCCGTTCAGGCCATGAAGGCGGGGGCCTTCGAGTATCTGCTCAAACCCGTCAGCCCGGACGAACTGATGCTGGTGGTCCAGCGTGCCCTGGCCGATGCCCTTCTGCGCATCGACCATCAATTCTGTCGTAATCAGCTCCAGGCCCGTGAGGCGGTGTCCAGCTTCATGATCGGCGTCAGTACCCCCTTGAACCGGGTCAAGGAGGTCATCAAGGATGTGGCGCCGGCGGACATCACGGTCCTGATTCAGGGTGAAAGCGGCTCCGGCAAGGAATTGGTTGCCCGTGCCATCCATGATCAGAGCAGCCGGGCCAAACGTAATTTCGTCGCCGTCGACTGCTGCACCCTACAGGAAAAACTCTTCGAGTCCGAGTTATTCGGTCACGAGCGGGGGGCCTTTACCGGGGCCGACAAGCAGAAGCGCGGCCTCATCGAGGGTGCCGAGGGCGGCACCCTCTTTCTGGATGAAATCGGCGAAATCGAGCCCAGCATCCAGGCCAAGCTCCTGCGGGTCCTGGAAACCGGGGTCTTCCGCCGGCTGGGGGGGACCCGGGACCTCCAGGCCAATATCCGCGTCGTTGCCGCCACGAACCGAGATTTGGCCCAGCTCTGCGATGAGGGCAGCTTCCGCCCCGACCTCTATTACCGTTTGAGTGCCTTCGTCATCGACACGCCACCCCTGCGGGAGCGTCGGGATGACATTCCTTACCTGGCCAACCACTTCATTCGTAACCATAATTTCAGCCGGCGCATCAACAAGAGCATCTCCGCCGAGGCCATCCGCAAGCTCACCGCCTATGACTGGCCTGGTAACGTGAGGGAACTCAAGAACGTGATCGAGAGGGCCATCATTCTCTCGCGGGACACCAATCTGATCCGGCCCGAGCACCTGGCCTTCGCCAATCGCCCGGCGGTAGAGTTCAGCCTGAAGTTCGACCATGATCCGACTCTGGAAGAAATTCAACTGGAATATGTCCGCCTGCTTCTGAGCAAGTTCATGGGGCACCGCGGCAAGGTGGCGGAGGTCATGGATGTCAGCGAACGGAGCATCTACCGACTCTTGAAGCGCCACAAACTGGAGGAATTCTAATTTCCTTCGGGCGGCTTTAGCCCACCCGGAGGGCACTCACCCCTTGGTCCAAAGCACCGCCTTTGAGCCGCATGTTTTTTCAGTCGGCGGTTTGGTCTGCCGATCTTCAAGCCACCAACCTGCAACTGGTGGTTGTTGAATCCGACCTCATTTGAAGAGATCCCGCGCCCGTTGTAACAGGTCCGCGGCGCTCTCACGTCCCGAGCCGCCGGCGTAGAGATCGCCAGGGTCGAAGAGTTCGCAAAAGTTGGCGCGCTCCTTGTCCAGCACTGGCTCGGTCATGGGCTCACGGCAGGCGTTGGGCCTCCCCGGAGCATAGTGGCGGCAATTGCGGCAGACCCGGGTAGGCTTGCCGCAGCCCAGGCAGAGGGTTTCCCGGCCGAAATCCGCCTTGGCCAGTTCGCGGCCACAATGCCAGCAGCGGCCGATGGTGTCGGTATTCATGACCGCAATCCGTCGTTAGTCTTGATCAGCCGGGGCGTCACCCCGGTTCCCTGTCGCCCGTAGTGATGGTGGGAAGACCGCGGGAGCCTGAAGAAGGGCTGCCCATGCATCTCAATGACGCGTTTCAATGGAGTTGGGAACGGAGGTAGGTCTGGGCCGCAGCCAGAAACTGCTGTCGGCCAAACAGGATCCTCCAACGATTGCCACCCATCTGCCGCCATAGCCAGGCCGCCCGGATACCCGCCAGGAGGAGCGCTCGGATGCGGTTCTGATTATCGGGGTTTTGCAGGTAATTGGGTTCTCCCCGCACCATGATTCGCGGCTGAAGTTGGCTGATGGTCTGGCTGTACAGGTCCGCCAAATGGGCCAGGAGGTTGGGATGGAGGAGGGGAAAGTGGGTCAGCTTGGCGCGTGCCTCCTCGATCCCTTGCCCAATACGCTCCACCAGGGAAGAACGACGGTTGAGGACCGACTCCAGCTTGATCAGGGCGAGCAGGTAGCGGGTGAATTCCAGATCCCGGCCGGTCTTTCCCGAAAGCTGATTGGCCAGTTCGCGTATGCCGGGAGCGAGGGAGCCGGGGGGGCCAAAGATCGCCGCCGGCGTCGAGGCATCTTTCTGGAAGAGGCTATAAATGCAGGGTTCCATGATGTCCGTATCCACGGTGCCCTTGGTGGCGATGCGACGTACGCAGAGGGTGGCCTGGTAGATGGCTCCCAGGGCGATGAGCCGGTCTTGGACGGTGTAGGTCATGGCGTTGCCAGTCAGACTGAGGAAACTGCAAAAAAACCTGTCCAGGGGAAAGGCCTTTACGGTCTTTCCGGGCCGGAACAATGAAGTTCAGTATACCCGAACCCTCTCGCTACCCGCCCGGCCCCGACCTCAAGTCATTCCCCCCAGACCCGATCCCATCCGATAGGGCCGAGAATCGATTTTCGGTGTCCATTGCCGGGCTAGATGTCATCGGCTAATCCTAGTGGGTCTGCGGGCCAGTCTGGGATAGACTCCCCACCTCAGGGCCAGGAGGCGGCGATGACACCACCCCCCCAGCATTCCTCGTCGCGGTAAAGGACCGCCGACTGGCCAGGGGTGACGGCTCGCTGAGGCTGGAGAAAGCGCAGACGGGCGGAATTCCCATCCAGGTCCTCGACCAGACAGGGCTGCAACGGCTGCCGATGCCGCAGGCGCGCCTCGCAGCGGAAGGGCGGGTCCTGGGGTGGATGCCCGGCTATCCAGTGCAGGTGGGTCGCGGCGAGTCCCCGGCTGAACAGCAGGGGGTGATCCTGACCCTGGACGACGATGAGGGTGTTGCGACTGGCGTCCTTAGCGGCGACGAACCAGGGGGCCTCCACGCCGCCAGTCAGGCCGCCGATACCCAGACCCTGGCGCTGGCCCAGGGTGTAATAGGCCAGGCCCTGATGTTCACCGACAATAACCCCCTCGGGGGTCTCCATGGGGCCCGGGTCCGGCGGAACATAGCGGGCGAGAAAGTCGCGAAAGCGACGCTCGCCGATGAAGCAGATACCCGTGCTGTCCTTCTTGGCGGCGGTGGGGAGGCCGGCGCGCCGAGCCAGCGTTCTCACCTCCTCCTTGCGCAGATCTCCCAGCGGGAAGGAGGCATGGGCAAGTTGCTCCTGGTCCAGCAGGTGCAGGAAATAGGTCTGGTCCTTGTCGGGGTCGCGACTGAGGAAGAGGTGATGGCCTTGGTCGTCCGTCACCCGGCGGGCGTAGTGGCCGGTGGCGATGCCATTGGCACCCAGACCCCGGGCATGGTCCAGGAAGGCACGGAATTTAATCTCGCGGTTGCAGAGAACGTCCGGATTGGGGGTGCGGTTGGCCCGGTATTCCGCGAGGAATTCCGCGAAGACGCGATCCCAGTACTCGGTGGCGAAATTGACGGTATGGAGGGGGATACCCAGACAGTGGGCCACGGCAGTCGCATCCGCCAGATCCGCCGCCGCGGCGCAGTATCCCGGTGTGTCGTCCTCCTCCCAGTTTTTCATGAACAATCCTTCCAAGCTGTGACCCTGCTCCAGTAATCGCAGAGCGGCCACCGAGGAATCCACGCCTCCCGAGAGACCGACCATGACTACTCCTTGCGTCGGTGGGAGATTGCCAGGAGCACCGGCCATAGCGGCCGTGGGTGGCTCTGTCGAGGAGCGATACATTTAAGGAAACGTGCCTGGGTGCGGTGATTTAACGACAGTGCGGGGAAATGCGTTATATAATTGTATAATAATATGTTTTTTATCCAAAAAACTAACGCGCGGAACCATTCTTGCCCACGAAGTCCTATAATCCGTCAGCTTCCATCCAATCCCCGCTGAGGGTGCTGGACCCATTCCATTTAGCAACCGCGACGAGATAAACGACATGGCCTACGAACAGATTCAGGTGCCCGCCAACGGCGAAAAGATCACGGTCGGAGAAAACTACGCCCTCCGCGTCCCCAACAATCCCATTATTCCCTACATCGAGGGAGATGGCACCGGTGTTGATATCAGTCCCGTCATGATCAAGGTGGTGGACGCGGCCGTGGCCAAGGCCTATGGCGGTAGCCGGGAAATACAGTGGATGGAGGTCTACGCGGGGGAGAAATCCACGAAAATCTATGGCGATGACGTCTGGTTGCCCGATGAAACCCTGGATGCGGTCCGTGAATTCGTGGTTTCCATCAAGGGCCCCCTGACCACCCCCGTCGGCGGCGGCATCCGTTCCCTCAACGTTGCCCTGCGACAGCAGTTGGATCTCTATGTCTGTCTGCGCCCGGTGCGCTACTTCCGGGGCACCCCCAGCCCGGTCAAGGAGCCTCAAGATACGGACATGGTGATCTTTCGCGAGAATTCGGAGGATATCTACGCCGGCATCGAGTGGGCGGCGGGGAGTCCGGAGGCGAAGAAGGTCATCGCTTTCCTGCAGAATGAGATGGGAGTGACCAAGATCCGCTTCCCCGGCACATCGGGTATCGGCATCAAGCCAGTGTCCTCCGAAGGGACCAAGCGTCTGGTGCGCAAGGCCATCCAGTACGCCATCGATAACGACCGTAGCTCGGTGACCCTGGTTCATAAGGGCAACATCATGAAATTTACCGAAGGCGCCTTCAAGAACTGGGGCTACGAATTGGCCCAGGAGGAGTACGGCGCGGAGGAGATCGATGGCGGCCCCTGGTGTAGCATGACCAATCCCAAGACGGGCCGGGAGATCATCATCAAGGACGTCATCGCGGACGCCTTTCTGCAGCAGATCCTGCTACGTCCCAAGGAATACGACGTTATCGCCACCCTCAACCTCAACGGCGACTACATCTCCGATGCCCTGGCGGCTCAGGTTGGCGGTATCGGCCTGGCCCCGGGGGCGAACCTCTCGGATTCCGTCGCCATGTTCGAGGCGACCCACGGTACCGCGCCCAAGTATGCCGGGAAGGATCAGGTCAACCCCAGTTCCATCATCCTTTCGGCCGAGATGATGCTTCGCCATCTGGGTTGGGTAGAGGCGGCGGACTTCATCATCAAGGGGGTGGAAGGCGCCATCTCCGCCAAGACCGTGACCTATGACCTCGAGCGCCTGATGGAGGGGGCTACCAAACTGAGTTGCTCCGCCTTTGGCCAGGCGGTGATCGACAACATGTGAGGTGAGGGGGCTGCTCCGGCCGGATCGGAAAGGCCGGGGCATGCCTGGGTAGGGTGCGTCCCTGGCTCCAGAATGGGTGCGGGAGACTGGATTGGAAGGGAATCAGGCTGCCGACCCTGGCATCAGGGGAATCGCGCCGCCTTGCAGGCGGCGCGATGAGCCTATGGGTGACTTGGGAAATACTATTTAGTTGAGGCGGTTAACGCGGGCGGCATGCAGGCCCTTGGGGCCCTGGCTGATCTCAAACTGGACCTTCTGTCCTTCCTTGAGGGTCCGGTAGCCATCCATGTCGATGGCTGAAAAATGGACGAACACGTCTTCTTCGTTGTCGTCAGACCTGACGAATCCATATCCCTTGGCGTTGTTGAACCATTTCACCGTACCGGTCATCATCGCAGCTACTCCTCCTGGGAGATCTTGGGGGTCTTCCCCCATTTGTAATTTCAATTCTGAATCCGACCGCGGGGCGGTTGGATTCAGGGTGCGACAAGGCCCGCGCCGTGTTAAAGCTAAAATTAGCCAGCGGATTTAGGGCTAAGCCAGGCGAGGAGGCCGTTCCCCGGGGGCGCGCTGGGCGACGATGCGACCCTGATATGCTGTTATTCGAACGCTCATCCCCGCTCCGCGGGTCGACGTCTTGAGGGCCAAGTATAATGACCCCATTCCTTGGGTCAAACAAAAAATGACAGAATTATGGGAATTCGCATTGACATGAGTGGACCGGATGTGAACCAGGAACGGGAATCGGGGGCGGCCGTCCAGGAGGCCAGGCCCTTGCTCAGGCCACCCCCAAGATATAAGGTCCTGCTGCTCAACGACGATTACACCCCCATGGACTTTGTCGTCCAGGTACTCGAGACCTTCTTCCATATGAGCCGGGAGCAGGCTACCCAGATCATGCTCCACGTGCACACCCGGGGCGTCGGGGTCTGCGGTGTCTTCTCCCGCGACGTCGCCGAGACCAAGGTGGCACAAGTCAAGGATTTCGCCAGGCGGCACCAGCACCCTCTGATGTGTACCATGGAAGAGGCCTGAAGCCCCAATTCCCCCACCGGTGATGCCCCATGCTGACTAAAGACCTCGAATTCACGCTGACCCAGGCCTTCCACCAGGCACGAGAGCGGCGGCACGAATATATGACGGTGGAACACCTGCTCTTATCCCTCCTCGACAATCCCAGCGCGGCAAAGGTCCTGCGGGCCTGTGGCGTGGATGAGGGTAAGTTGCGGTCGGATATCTCGGCATTTATCGAGGAGACTACCCCCCTCATCCCAGCGGGGGACAAGCGCGAGACCCAACCCACCATCGGTTTCCAGCGGGTTCTCCAACGTGCTGTTTTCCATGTGCAGTCCGCGGGCAAGAAGGAGGTGACCGGCGCCAACGTCCTGGTGGCCCTGTTCGGCGAGCAGGACTCCCAGGCGGTCTATCTCCTGAACCGCCAGGACATCAGCCGCCTCGACGTGGTCAACTATATTTCTCACGGTATCTCCAAGGTTCCCGGCGAGGGCCAGGACGAGGAGGCCCCGGGCGAGGTCGGTGACGAGCGGGAAGGGCGGGGCAAGGAGGGTGCCAGTCCCCTGGAGAACTTCACCACCAACCTTAACGAGCAGGCGCGCCAGGGTCGTATCGATCCGCTGATCGGGCGGGACGCGGAAATTGAACGCACCATCCAGATCCTGTGCCGGCGGCGCAAGAACAACCCGCTGTTGGTGGGTGAGGCCGGGGTCGGCAAGACCGCTATCGCCGAAGGGTTGGCGCGCCGTATCGTCGAGGAGGAGGTGCCGGAGATCCTGGCCGATGCCGTAATCTACGCCCTGGACCTGGGTGCCCTGGTGGCCGGGACCAAGTACCGAGGCGATTTCGAAAAGCGACTCAAGGCCGTGATCGCTCACCTCAAGCGTCAGACCAAGGCCATCCTATTCATCGATGAGATCCATACCATCATCGGTGCCGGATCGGCCTCGGGCGGGGTCATGGACGCCTCCAACCTCATCAAGCCCGTGCTGGCCTCCGGTGAATTGCGTTGCATCGGCTCCACCACCTATCAGGAGTTTCGCGGTATCTTCGAAAAAGACCGCGCCTTGGCGCGGCGCTTCCAGAAGATCGATATCCACGAGCCAAGCGTGGAGGACACGGTCAAGATCCTGCGGGGGCTCAAGACCCGCTTCGAGGAGCATCATCAGGTCACTTACACCCAACCTGCCTTGCGCGCGGCGGCGGAACTCTCGGCCAAGCATATCAACGACCGCCACCTGCCAGACAAGGCCATCGACGTGATCGACGAGGCCGGGGCCCATGTCCAACTGATGCCTTCGGCCCGCCGCAAGAAGCGCATCGACGTGGTTGACATTGAACGCATCGTCGCCAAGATCGCCCGTATTCCCCCCAAGCAGGTCTCGGCCTCGGACACCGAATCCCTGCGCAACCTGGACCGGGATCTCAAGATGGTGGTCTTCGGCCAGGATCAGGCTATCGATACCCTCACCGCCGCCATTCGCATGAGCCGCTCCGGCCTGGGGCAGGAAGAGAAACCCATCGGTTCCTTCCTCTTCGCCGGACCTACCGGGGTGGGCAAGACCGAGGTGACACGACAACTCGCCCGCATTCTGGGACTGGAATTGATTCGCTTCGACATGTCCGAGTACATGGAGCGCCATACGGTCTCGCGCCTCATCGGTGCACCGCCGGGGTACGTCGGTTTCGATCAGGGCGGCTTGTTGACCGAAGAAATCAACAAACACCCCCATGCGGTGCTGCTCCTGGACGAAATCGAAAAGGCTCACCCGGATGTCTTTAACCTGCTGTTACAGGTCATGGACCACGGCACCCTGACCGACAATAACGGCCGCAAGGCGGATTTCCGCCATGTTGTCCTGGTGATGACCACCAACGCCGGTGCCGCCGAGGCCAGCCGGCCCTCGATCGGCTTTACCGAGCAGGATCACGCCACTGATGGGATGGAGGTGATCAAGCGCCTCTTCACTCCCGAATTTCGCAACCGCCTGGATGCCGTGGTCCAGTTTGGCGCCCTGTCCCCCCAGACCATCGCGAGCGTGGTGGATAAGTTTCTCTTCGAATTGGAGCAGCAACTGCTGGAGAAAAAGGTCGCGCTGTGCGTGGATGCCGAGGCCCGGACCTGGCTTGCCAGCCACGGATATGATCCACGCATGGGGGCAAGGCCCATGGCCCGCGTCATCCGGGAGCAGATTAAAAAGCCCCTGGCGAACGAACTGCTCTTCGGTCAGCTCGTGAACGGGGGCAAGGTATGGGTCAAGTCGGAAGGCGAGGGGCTGACCTTCGAATTCCAGTCCAAGGTAGGCGCGGAGAAACTAGAAATTGCCTGACGATGATGAAGGGAGATCTCCCTCACCCTGGCCGATGAGAGAACGGGGGCCAGATTTTCTGGATGAGAAAGAGTCCATTTTTAGTGCCCAGTTTATCCTGGGGGGGACTTGCTCAATCCGGGAAGCAATCGATGGACAGTTTCTAGGTCGTGAGGACCCCTAGCGCGCCCGATAGGTGATTCGCCCCTTGGTCAGATCATAAGGGGTGAGTTCCACAGTGACCTTGTCGCCCGTGAGGATACGGATGTAGTGCTTACGCATTTTCCCCGATATATGCGCCGTAACTACATGACCGTTCTCCAACTCAACGCGGAACATCGTATTGGGC
>ERZ1645192.2333-NODE-2333-length-15703-cov-10.606723_pt1 | contig 15703 bp, 13 predicted proteins | sample MGYA00575354_ERZ1645192 | MGnify/ENA primary metagenome ERZ1645192 (study PRJEB40844, sample SAMN11349763) | freshwater sediment metagenome | isolation source: river sediment | host: Sediment | place: India: Faizupur Khadar , New Delhi | collected 2017-02-21 ... | reverse complement strand
CCGGCTACACAACCATATATAACTGATGAGTAATTTATTAACGAACAATTATGCTATTGAAAAGTGCCTCCGCGAAGCCGGTTTCTGAACCTGCTCTGAGGATCGCCGTGGCCAGCGGAAAGGGGGGCACCGGGAAAACCATGGTCTCCACCAACCTGTTTTATACTCTTCTGAATGCACAAAACCCGGCATCGCTGGTGGACTGTGATGCAGAAGCCCCCAACGATCTTTTGTTTTTCAAGGGCGAGGCGGAGGGTTCCTATGAGGTGACCCAAATGGTGCCGGTCATTGACGCCGAACGATGTACCTATTGCGGCCGATGTCGTGATTATTGCCATTACAACGCCATTTTCATCCTTTCGCTGGTGCCGATGATCAGGGTGATGGAGGAGTTATGCCATGGATGCGGGGCCTGTTCTGTCGCTTGTCGCTACAGTGCCATCACCGAAAAGGAGGTCTCCCTGGGCAGGGTGAGCCGCATGGTGGTTTCCGCGGGTTATCCCGTAATAGAAGCCCGCATGAATGAGGGGGTTTATTCCCCGGTACCGGTGATTAAGGAAGCCATCAGGGAAGCCGGTACAGAGGGGATCATTCTCCTGGATGCTCCTCCGGGGACCTCCTGTTCCTTTATCCAGACTGTGAGCCGGGCCGATTACGTTGTGTTGGTGACCGAACCTACGCCATTCGGACTCAGTGATCTGCGCCAGTCGGTGGAGACCCTCAAGACCATCGGCAAGCCCTGTGGGGTGGTGGTGAACAGGGCCGGATTGGGCCACCGGGAGGTGTATGATTATCTTGCCGTAGAGCAAATCCCTCTCCTCATGGAGATCCCCTTTGACAGGGAGCTGGCGGCCTTCTATGCCCGGGGCAAGGTGGCATCCGCCGAAAGTCCGCTCTGGAGGGAGAAATTCAACTTATTGTTAACCAATATCCTGAGCCATAATGGAAATAGCCGTCATCAGCGGTAAGGGAGGAACCGGTAAATCCAGCATCACGGCTGCCTTTGCCGCACTGGGCCGCCAGGTGGTGTTGGCCGACTGCGATGTAGATGCCGCTAACCTCTATCTGCTTTTCAACCCCAGCCATGAGGAAGAGCAGGTTTATATCTCGGGACAGAAAGCGGTCATTGACGCCACGGTGTGTACTTCCTGCGGAGTATGTATCGGTTATTGCCGTTTTGATGCCATCACTGACCACGAGGGGAGGGTAGAGATTTCGGAAACGGCCTGTGACGGCTGCCACCTCTGTGCCCGGGTGTGTCCTGAAAAGGCTATTGCCATGGTCGACAGTGACCGCAGCCGCATGGTGGCCGGTGACTTCCGCTACGGGAAAATGGTGTATGGCCGCCTGGCTCCAGGCGAGGAAAACTCGGGTAAACTGGTCAATATGGTCAGGGCAAAGGCGGCCGAGTTATCGGTGGCCTTGTTGGAGAAGGGCTACCAGCCCGTCATCCTGCTCGATGGTCCTCCCGGCATCGGGTGCCCGGTCATTTCTACTATCACTGGGGTCGACCATGTGGTCATCGTTACGGAACCTTCCCTTTCTGGGTTACATGATCTACAGAGAGCAGCTACCGTGGCCCGGGGGATGAATCGCCCCATCTCGGTAGTTCTCAACAAATGGGATCTCCACCCCGGCCTCAGCGACCAGATTACCGCATGGTGCCGCGATCAAGGCATTGGAATTGCCGGGCGCATCCCCTTTTCTGAAGTGGTCGTGGAGGCGATGGTCAGGGGACTGGCTGTTACGGAATATGCTCCGGGCCACCAGGTCAGTCAGGCTATCAGCATGATCTATAAGCTCCTAACCGGAGAAAAGGGCTGAGATTCCAGCCATAAAGCACGAACCTGGCGGGCTGACAGCTTTGCGATAATTGAATAGATTTGATAATAAACAAAAAAATGAAAGTAAAATGAAAACTGATGTATTAGTTATTGGAGGAAGTGCCGCAGGCATGGTCGCCGCCCTGACGGGCAAAGCCAATTGGCCTGAGAAGAGTTTTACCCTGATCAAGAAGCAAAAGGAGATGATGGTTCCTTGCGGGATTCCCTACATTTTCGGAACACTGGAAAGTTCCAACCAGAACATCATGCCGGTTGACGTCATGATGGAAAAAAGCGGGATCACCTCCCTGGTCGATGAGGTGACTTCCATCAACAAAGATACCAAAACGGTGACCACTGCCGGCGGTGAGGTCATTGAATACGACAAGCTGGTCATCACCACAGGCTCTACGCCCTATAAGGCTAAATGGCTCAAGGGAAATGACAAGGGAAATGTTTTCGTGATTCCCAAAGATAAGGTTTACCTTGATGAAATGGCCGCCAAACTGAAGGATTGCAAAAAAGTGGTGGTCATTGGTGCCGGTTTTATCGGAGTAGAGTTTTCCGACGAACTCAACAAGCGGGGTCATGCGGTGACCTTGGTAGAAAAGCTGCCCAACATTCTTTCCCTGGCCTTTGATGTGGAACTCTCGGGCAGAATTGAGGAACTGCTTACAAAAAGGGGGGTCAAACTGGTTACCGGCAATGGGATCAGCGAAGTGCTGGGCGAAGAGAAGGTGACGGCTGTCAGGCTTGAAAACGGGGACGAACTGGAAGCCGATGCGGTCATTCTCTCCATGGGATACAAACCCAACACGAAATTAGCCCGCGAAGCCGGAATCATGGTCGATGACAGTGGCTTTATCGTGGTCGATGAGTTCATGCGAACGCCCACTCCCGATGTATTTGCTGCCGGGGATTGTGCCCAGAAGCGTGATTTCATCACCCGCCGCAGGGTTCCCACGATGCTGGCCTCCACGGCTTGTGCCGAAGCCCGTATAGCCGGGATGAACCTTTTCAATATTCATGTGGTGAAGACCTTCAGCGGAACCATAGCCATTTACTCCACCGCCATTGACAATGTAGGGTTCGGCACCGCCGGAATCACCGAAGCCCGGGCTGAATTGGAGGGTATTGCCACCTATACGGGTCTCTTCGAAGGCATCGACCGCCACCCCGGAAATCTCCCCGGTACTCATAAACAACTGGTAAAGCTGATCACGGCTAAATACTCAGGAGTGATCATCGGAGGAGAAGTTATTGGCGGCGAGAGCGCCGGTGAACTGACCAACGTGATCGGACTGGCCATCGAAAACCGCATGACCGTCAACTCGCTCCTGGCTTCCCAGATCGGAACCCATCCCTGCCTGACGGCTTCCCCGGCGGCCTATCCCCTGATCAAAGCGGCCGAAATCATCGCCGCTAAAATGAGAAAAAACGGCTGACAACCGCTACATTCCTTTCCCCTGTGAGAAACCCATCGATTCGTTTCTCTTCAGTAATCACGCAAAACGCCGGTGGAAGAAGTCTCCACCGGCGTTTTTACTTTGAAGGTCAGTTCCGGAATTATCCGGCCACGCCTTAACGCGACTGCCCCTGATTCCCTTTGCTTGCCGGGGTGCCAGAATCCCTGACACTGTCGCTGACCGCTTTCTTTTCTGTTTCCGGTTTTTTCTGGTCGCTTCCTCCCTTATTGAAGAAATAAGCCCGGTCGGGTTTATCTTCACGGAGAGGAGGGGCCTGGATCACTGTCCTGACCGGTACCGCTACCCGCTTAATGAGTTCAACTGTCTGTCCCAGTTTGAGCCCCAGAAGATAAAAGAATGACGAAAAAAGAATAACTGTTCTCATGGCTTAATAGATCAATTTCGGAACGAATGTACAGCAGCACGATTCGTTTTTGGAACAGGAATCGGTGAATGGCCCCTTTTATTCCGGTGAAAGGGGGTTTCCTGCCGCCGACAAGCTTAAAGGTAGGGCTTATTTCTCCCGCGACGGATGGGCAGGTCGGTCAACTTTTATAATTTTGGCGCAAAATTAAGATTGGGATAATGAAAGAAAAGATAAAGAAGGTCAACGTCATCACCATGGGATGTTCCAAGAATCTGGTCGATTCCGAGGTGTTGCTCAGCCAGCTTGAAAGAGGCCAGTGGGAGGTGAGTCATGATGCTTCAGGGGGGGGCTTTGATGCGGTGGTCATCAACACCTGCGGCTTCATCCACGACGCCAAACAGGAGTCCATCGACATGATCCTGGAGTATGCCGATGCCAAAGAACGGGGTGACATTGGCAAGCTCTACGTGATGGGATGCCTTTCGGAGCGTTACCGCGTCGAACTGGAGCAGGAGATTCCGGAGGTGGACCGCTACTTCGGGAAGTTTGACCTGAAAGCTATCGCTAATGAGTTGCAAGTGGCGCTTCAGCCCGAAACCATCTATCAGCGCAAGATCACCACCCCCTCCCACTATGCCTACCTGAAAGTCTCGGAAGGGTGCAACCGTTTCTGTGGTTTCTGCGCAATTCCCATGATGACTGGCCGTTTAACCTCCCGCCCGTTGGAAGAATTGGTCAGGGAAGCCCGCTACCTGGCTTCCCGGGGGGTGAAGGAGCTGCTCCTGATTGCCCAGGAACTCTCCTCCTATGGTAAAGATCTCTATGGCACCGCACGCCTATCCGACCTCGTCAATGCCATCTCTGAAATTGATGGGATCGAATGGGTCAGACTGCACTATTTCTACCCTTCTGATTTTCCTTATGACATCCTGCAGGTCATGCGGGAGAACAAAAAAGTGGTCCCTTACCTTGACCTGCCCCTGCAGCATATTACCGATCCGATGCTTAAAAGAATGCGCCGTCATACCACCCGGCAGGAGACGGAACAACTGCTCAGGACCGTCAGGGCGGAGGTCCCCGGAACGGCGATCCGAACCACCTTGCTGGTGGGCTACCCCGGCGAAACGGAGGAAGATTTCAATGAACTGCTGCAGTTTGTTGAAGAACAGCGCTTTGACCGGCTGGGTGTTTTTCCCTATTCCCATGAGGAGGGCACCTTTGCCTACCGCCAATACCAGGATGATGTTCCGGAAGAGATCAAACAGTCCAGAGTGGCCCGGATCATGGAACTCCAGGAGCAGATCTCGGCCGAACTCAACCAGGATAAGGTGGGGTTGAAGCTCACCGTCCTCATCGACCGCAAGGAAGGAGAGTACTTCGTTGGCCGCACCCGCTTCGACTCCCCTGAAGTCGACGGCGAAGTCTTTGTCTCCTCTGAACGCGAACTCACCCCGGGAGACTTCGTCAGGGTCAGAATGACCGGCGCCGATACCCATGACCTCTTCGGAATATCGGAATCTTGAATGCCGGAATCTTGAAGGTCAGAATAGTCTGGAATCTGGAATCTGGAGTTTTCCGGACTACGCCGGGACTCCGCTTCGCTAGTAGGTCTTACATGACTGAATAATCTCAGACGGGTTATTTGCCCAGGCGCCAGCGGTTGCCCTCTTTGATGGGGAAAATGCCCTGACTGACAAATTTTACATCTTCGATGGTATAGAACGCTTTGGGGTTATAGCTGCGGATGATCTCTTCGACGGTGGCGATTTCCGACCTTTTGATAATTGTATGGATGATGCTGACATTTTCTGTTCCTCCCATGGCGGGGTGGTGGGTAATGCCATAGCCGGCGACCCTCAGTGCTTCTATGAGTTGAGAGGCCTCCTTGCGGGTGATGATTTGTATTTTAACGATACCCATGGCCAGTTTCTCCTCCAGGAGGAGGCCCACCAGGTTCCCGGTAGCGAAACCGCCCGCATACCCCACGTAACAAAGCCAGTTGTCGAGGTTCTGTACCACCTTGCTCATTGTAATGATCCAGATGAGCACTTCGAAGAAGCCCATCAAGGGGGCCCAGAACTTCTGTCCCTTGGCCACCATGACGATGCGCATAGTGCCGATGGTCACGTCACAGATGCGCGCCAGGAAGATCAGTAAGGGCAGAATAAGGTAGGTGAATAGTCCGCTGTCGTAAAATGCCTGCAGATCTGTCATGTAAGTCGTTGTTTTGTTAAGAGTGCTTTCTGGTCAGGGGGGGGCACCCTGGTTAAAGGACCACGTTCTGGCTGAAGGTGTCGCCCTGTTTGATGTCGCCGGTGCGGATGCCGTTGGCGAGCCAGTTTTTCCTCTGCTGGCTGGTGCCATGGGTAAAGGAGTCGGGGACCACGTAGCCCTGTGTTTTCATTTGGATGCGGTCGTCGCCCACGGCGGAGGCGGCATTAAGGGCTTCCTCGAGGTCGCCCTCTTCCAGGAAGTTGAACATCTTCTGACCATGATGGATCCACACGCCGGCAAAAAAGTCGGCCTGGAGTTCGAGCCGAACCGTCAGTTCGTTGGCTTGATCCTGGCTGCGTGCCGACTGCTGGGCGCGTTGCACTTCTTCCATGGTTCCCATCAGGAGCTGAACGTGGTGGCCTACCTCGTGGGCGATGATGTATGCCACGGCGAAATCGCCGGTGGCCCCCAGTTTACGCTGTAATGCCTCCAGATAATCAAGGTCGAGGTATACTTTTTCATCACCGGGGCAGTAGAAGGGCCCTGTGGCAGCCTGGGCATAACCGCAGGCCGAACTGACGGCACTCCTGAACAACACCAGCTTGGGCTCCCGGTAGGTCGCCCCGTATTCTCTGAAGATTTTCTTCCACACCTCTTCGGTGTCGGCCAGCACCACACTCACAAACTCGGTCATCTCCTGCTCCTGCTCGGTGAGGACGGCCTCCCCGGAGGTGGTTTCCGTCTGACCCTGATTGGACATCCGCAAGACATCCATGGGGTTGCCTCCCAGCAGATAAACGACCAGGGCGATGGCCAGGGTTCCGATCAATCCTCCCTTGAGGCCAATAGACCGGCCACTGCTGCTGCCCCGCATATCCTCCACATTGGTGCTTTGCCTTCTGCCTTTGAACTTCATAGTGCTTTTGTATTACAGGGTGATTAATTCATGAAACTATTATTGGATCACGAATTTGACAAATGCCAGTTTGTTCCCGACAGCTTTTTCAGGGTACCAGCTTGTTGGGATGTGATTAACAAATGTACTTTTTTTTTCAGAATTCCGAGGTGAAATGGAACTTAATATCCTTGAATTCCTCCTGTGCCATCTGCAGGATAAAGGGTGAATCGGCCATAAAGACCTCCCGGCCCCGTTTGTCGAGGCACATCTTCTGGTATTTTCTCTTTTTGAACTCCTCCAGTTTTTTGGGGTCGTCGCATTCGATCCAGCACGCCTTGTACATGGAAATGGTTTCAAAGCGGCATTTGGCGCCATATTCATGTTCGAGGCGGTATTGGATCACCTCAAACTGGAGCTGGCCAACGGTACCAATGATTTTCCGGCCGTTAAACTGGCTGGTGAAGAGCTGAGCTACCCCTTCGTCCATCAGTTGGTCGATTCCCTTGTTGAGCTGTTTGGACTTCATGGGATCGGCATTCTCTACATAGCGGAACAATTCCGGAGAAAAGCTGGGCAATCCGCGGAAGCGGATCAACTCACCATCGGTGAGGGTGTCGCCAATGATAAAGTTACCCGTGTCGGGGACGCCGATGATATCGCCCGGAAAGGCCTCTTCAATGGTTTCTTTCTGGTCGGCCATAAAGGCCGTGGGACTCGAGATGCGTATAGTTTTGCCCAGCCGCACATGGGTGTAGACGTTGTTGCGTTGGAAATGGCCCGAGCAGACCTTCACGAAGGCGATGCGGCTCCGGTGGTTGGGATCGATGTTGGCGTGGATCTTGAAGACAAACCCGGTAAAATGCTCTTCTTCGGGTCGTACTTCCCGCTCTTCGGTGAACGAGGGGCGGGGGTAGGGGGCTATTCTGACAAAGGTGTCGAGCAACTCCTGCACCCCGAAGTTGTACAGGGCACTGCCAAAAAAGACTGGGGCCAGTTCACCGGCCAGGTAGGCGGCATGGTCAAAGGCAGGGTAAACCCCTTCCACCAGTTCGAGTTCTTCCCGGAGGAGGGCCGCCTCTTTCCCGATATGGTGGTCAAGTTCCGGAGCATTGACATCACTGAAACGGATGGAAGGCTGGATCTCCTGGATGCTGGGGTTAAAGAGCAACAGGCTGTGGTTGAATATGTTGTAGACTCCTTTGAAGCTGTCGCCACTGCTGATGGGCCAGCTCAGCGGCCGCACTTTAATATGGAGGCTCTCCTCTACCTCGTCGAGCAGACTGAAGGAGTCCCTGGCGGGGCGGTCCAGCTTGTTGATGAAAATGATGACCGGAGTGTGCCGCAACCGGCATACGTTCATCAGTTTTTCGGTCTGCGGTTCCACCCCCTTGGCCGCATCGATGACGATGATCACACTGTCAACAGCCGTCAGCGTTCTGAAGGTGTCCTCCTGGAAATCCTGGTGCCCCGGGGTGTCGAGAATATTGATTTTATAGCCTTCGTATTCAAAACCCATCACCGAGGTGGCGACCGAAATACCCCTCTGCCGTTCGATCTCCATAAAGTCGGAGACTGCCGCCTTTCTGATTTTGTTGCTTTTGACGGCTCCGGCCACCCGGATGGCCCCCCCGAACAACAACAGCTTCTCGGTCAGGGTGGTCTTCCCCGCATCAGGATGACTGACGATGCCAAAGGTGCGGCGCCGTTTTATCTCATCGGTAAAATTCATTCTCTTTTTTTTAGGGCGACAAAAATAACCATTTCTTTCCGCAAACCATGCACAAAACCATGCACGGCACGACTCCCTTTTCCCCCACCTGAGTTGTGCCAATCCTTCATCCTGCACCTAATAGATCATTCGTGTCAGCAACTGCAGTCCTCTTATCCAGGTGTTGATCCCCAGCGGGGAGAGCTTCACCCTTCCGGGCAAATTATTTCGCTGGTGACCCTCCGTTTTACCCGCGGTGCCAGCCCCGCGTTTAGCCTTTCCGGGAAAATTACCTTGCTGGTGACCCGTTGGAGCGGACCAGGCATTCTGAGATGTAATCCCAGTATTTCCGATGGAACCTGACGCTTCCGCGGCCGATAAGGCGGTGGTAGCTCCGGGGGGTATCTTCCGGGGTGAATTTCCAGCGTTCCCGGTTTTCATAGAGGGCGGGTACTTCGGGGTGAAACTGCACCCCGAAGACATGCGGAAACTCCTTGTGGGCCAGTCCCTCGATAATCTTTCCGTCGGGGGATACGGCAGTGACCTCCCACTCAGGAGTGATGTCGCGGGGAGACTGGTGGTGGCTGCTATAGATGAGGGGTCGGCTTTGGCGACTGGCTTTCACCTGTTTCGGGAAGAAGGGATGGCTGGTGAAGCGCAGGGTGTGCAGGTTGATTCCCATGAGCCGGGGATCATCGCTGATCTCCTGCCAATAGTTGCGGTGGAGGTTCTCCCGGTTCATTTCCAGGGTTTGGGCGGGGCCCTCCTTGCCATAGACCTGCCGTGGTATGTCCTGCCACAGGGTCCCCCCCGTAGCAACATTCATGGTCTGGAGCCCCAGACAAAAACCGGTGACCAGGTACTGCGGCTTTTCCTTCAGAAAGGGGCGGAAGGCGGGGTGACCCGACCCTCCCAGCAGGTGGAACAGCAGAGAGACCTCAAACATATGCCGTACCGGATCAGTCACCACTGACCCCTGGTTGTCCTGCCCATAAATACCGGGTTGTATGTCGGGGCCGCCGAAAAACAAAATACCCGACGAATTCTCGAAAAGGGTTCGGAACTCCCCGGAGCAGCCGTTCTCCCTGAAGATTTCCGTTTCGCTGATATCCTCTCTGACTTCATGGAGGTAAAATCCCATTCCCGGATGCTCCCGGATATAGGCCTCGCTTTGTGAAAAGTCATAAGCCTGGCCCGAATGAAAAACCCCGACAAACCGGGTAGTGGCCGTGTCGACCCTGAAGATCCCCTCACGGGTCAGAAACCTGATGATCTCCAGGTTGGCGGCAGTGGGATTGGCCAGAAGGATATGATGGATATTCTTCGGAATCGCTTCCCTGAAATAGTCACGGGAAACGGCAATGAAAGGGAGGGAGGCGATCACCATGGTTACAATAATTTTGTTCATGGGTGCTTTTTGGTCCCAAATATACAGAGATGTTTGGCTTTCTTTGATTAAATTTGCTCATTAAACCAAACTCTGTAAAAATGTCATTCAAAATTTTTACCCTGCAGTTGACCGGTAAAATCGGCGATGCCACCCGGATTGAGAACCGGCGGCGTCAACTGGAAGAAGAGTACAAGGCTTTTTTGGAGGCCGGGAAATCGCCTGAATGGCAGAAATATTCAGAGCTGAACAGTTGGGTGGCCTCGGGTGCACCGGAACAGCGCCGGCTGGCGCTCGAAAAGGAGGTCTTCAAGGGAAGCCAGGAATACCACCAACTGAAGGAACTGCAGGCCCTGACGGCCAACGCTAAAATCAGGGATTTTCTGAAAGTGGAGGGTTCCTCTGACCTGCAGCGGTTTCTCAAATTGGAAACCTCGGAGAAACTGAAAAACTACTGGGAACTGAAGGATTATGCCGAAGGGGAGTTCCAGCGGGAGATGCGGGAAATCAACTCCCAGAAATTCGTGGGATCGCCTGAAGAGAGCGCGCTGAAGGAATTGGCTCATCTGAAAAACCACAAGGGTCTGAAAGCCTATTACCGGCTGAAGGACTCCATGGCTCTTCAAAAACATACCCAGTTCAGGAACAATCCCCGGCTTCAACGCTATCTGGCGCTCAAAAACAACCCCCCCAGGGAAAAAGAGGGCCGCAAAGAGTGGAGCACCCTGAAAATCGACCCTGAAATCAGGGAGTTCTTCAGGATGGAAAAATCAGCCGATCTGAAACTCTACCACAAAATGGAAGGACGCCATGTGATCGCCCGCTATGAGGAGCTGCTGCGGGAGACCGGAACCGACGCGTTTCATCAGCGGGTAGCTTTTCTGCGCGATACCAAAAAACTGGAAAAAAGTGATGCCTGGAAGAAGTTCCGTCGCTACAAGGAGCTGGAAAACAGCGATGATCTGGTTTTCTTCCGTAAGTTCAAAAAATCACCGCTTTACAGGAATTACCTCGATATGAAGGATTCCTTTCAGCTTGCCAGATACCGGGAACTGAAGGAGCTGACGGCTACCCCTGCCTTCAGGGAGCGCCAGGCCTGGCTCGCCGATAATAAAAAGTGGGAGAAGTCAGAAGAGTTTGCCCGCCTTCAGGAATTCCAGCGCCTGAAAAAACATCCCAGGGTAGAGTTGTATAATAAATACAGGGAGAGTGACCATTTTCAGTTCCTGAAGGAGTGGGAGACCACATTCTTTGAATCCTTTGAGGGGAAGGAGACCCTCCGGCAAAAATGGATCTTCAATACCTTATGGGGAGAGCGGTTCCTGGGCACGCCTTATTCCCAGCCCGGAGACCTGCAGGGCTACAGCGGAGGCAAGAATTGCCATTTGCGGGAGGGCCGGCTGGAGATTCAGGTCAGGAAGGAGAACATCAGCGGGAAGCGGTGGCAACCCGGGGTGGGCTTTGTGCCGGTCACTTTTGGTTACACCTCTGATCTGTTATCCACCGCTGGCCTCTTTGACCAGAAAGAGGGAGTTTTTGAAGCCAAAATCAAATTTTCCCCCGTTGCTCAGGTGGTGAGTTCCTGTCATCTGATGGGTGAAGATCAGGGGTATCAGCTTACCCTGATGGAGAGTGGGCCCAAGTCCAGATTGGGGGTACTCCTGTTTTCCGGAAACGGGCAGCCCCGCTTTGAGGGGGTGGAGCTGAAGAACCTGAAGCACGATAAATTCTATATTTTCCGCCTGGAATGGGAAAAGAACCATTTGCGCTGGAAGATCAACGATTGTGTGGTGTATGAGACCACGCTCCCGGGGTCAGGCCAGCCTCTACATGTCAATCTCCTTTCGCTGGTGGTCGATGAGATTCCCGGATCGCGGCTTCCTGTGAAATTTGAGACGGCATGGGTCAGGTGCTTCCGCAGGACCAACGGTTGATTGCCCGGGCCCTGAGGGAGGCCGGTGTCAGAAGCCCCGTTTGTTGAAAAGGGTATAACCGAAATTGAACATCAGGAACCACCGGGTTCCGGGTTTGTCATAATAGTTAAGACCGATACTGGCGGGGCCGATACCCGTTTGGTACACCATGGCCGCCAATCCCTGAAAGTAGACATTCTTCATAAACCGGTCGCCGCGGACGGCCCGGTAATCCTTCTGCTCACTGATTTGAAAGAGAGGGGCGAAGGCGTACCCTTCAATCCTGAAATGGGTGTCGGCATTGAAACGCCAGATGGCCCGGGTTCCTCCGGCCACGAAATTGTTGGCATGGAAATTCTCAATAAAAAGAGCTTTGCTGTGGGGCGTGGGATAAAAGCCGGGGGCGGCCAGCAGCGTGGAGGTGTAGTTCCTGAAATTCTTCTTATTGCTGAGTACCCCGTCGATGCGGGTGCCGGCTGCCAGTTTGCGGCCCAGCGACCAGTAATTTTCAGAGGTCCCCCGGAACATTAAGTAGTTGTGGCTGACCCGGGAGGCGGGTTGGCTCGCCAGGGTGTTCCCGGGGATCAGCTTTTCCGTTCCTGTGATATACCGGCCATACAGGCCCCGGAAGACCCCGCTGGTGGCGTATTGCTGATGGTCCAGGGAGTTTTTCTCGTAGTCGGCATGGATGATGAAGGCATTGAAGTCGGTTTTGTCGGGGTCGTCGGCTTTGTTGTACTTCTCAATCTGATAATAGACATCGCGTGATCCCGATCCTGCCAGCCCCATGGTGACCTTGTCATGTCTTTTCAGGGGAAATCCCAACTCCCCCCTGAAATTGGTTTCGTTCTGGATGATATAGGGCGGCCTCACATCTTCAAAGAAGAGTTCATTGCTCGACGAGAAGAAATCCCATCGGTTATAGGTGAGCCAGGAAGCCAGGTAAAAGGGGCGGAGCATGGGGAAATCGATCCTGCCGCCCACCTTGAAGGAGCTGTAGAACCTCCCGAAGTAGAGATTGGTATTGAGTTTATAGGTGCGATTCTTGAAAATACGGTGTTCGTAGCTGACAAATCCCTGGTTGAAAGGTTTGGTGGAGATGTTTCCGCCCACGTTGATTTCGGAGGATTTCTCGGGCTCGATAATGAGGTGGACGTCGAAATAGCTGGATTCGCGGTTGAAGATGGCCACCGGTCTGATGGACTTAATCTGTTCATCGGCCAGGAGTTTGAAGTATTCGCGTTTGAAGACTTCGGCGGTAAAGACGTTTTTGTTGTGTTTGATCGAGTTGATGATATATTTTTGTTGGAGGGGGTCTTCGATACCTTCCACCTGGATGTTCTGGAAGAGGAGGGCAGGTTTGCGGGCATGAAAGGCCTCACGGCGGCGGGCGAGTTCTTCAGGATCGGACCGGCGGCTGATCCGGCGGCTAATGCTGTCGATGGTGGCATAGGCCGTTTTGGCCCCCGCTTCGACGATATAGTCCAGTTTCTGAAAGTCCCATAACCCCACCTCGGGTACATCGGTCTCCAGGAGGAGACCATCTTCCGGAGAAATGTCATAGTCGGTAGGACGTTGTACCATATTGGTCACCTGACGGATGATGTCGTCGGCCTCAGCATCCTGGGGGTCGGGAACGACCTTGTGGCCAATGATGATGTCGGGCTTGAAGACCTCTTTCATCACATCGTGGGGAAAGTTATTGACGATTCCCCCGTCGAAGAGGAGCTCCCCGTTAATTTTTATAGGCTTGAAAATGAGGGGAAAGGTCATGGAAGCCCTGATGGCTTCGCCCAGGTCGCCACTCCCCAGCACCACCTGCTTGTTGCGGTGCACCTCGGTGGCTACACACCGGAAGGGGACCATTAATTGGTCGAAATCACCCCCAATGATCGCCGTTGTGGGTGCCATCAGCTCCATGAAGGTGAAATCCATCTGAAACTGAGGAATGATGTTGGTGGGCGGTAGTATTCTGACTTTGCCGTCTTTCCGTTCCATCCTGATTTCTATCCAGGAGGGATTATCTTCGGGTTGTTTGAAATAGTAGCGGTATTCTTCCTGGATTTTGCCGGTCGACCAGAAATAAAACTCCTCGGACCGGAAGAGTTCTTCCATCTCATCAGTAGTATAGCCAGCGGCATAAAGGCCACCCACAATGGCCCCCATGGAGGTTCCGGTGATGTAGTCGATAGGGATATTGTTGGCTTCCAGAACCTTGATGATGCCGATATGGGCCAGTCCCTTGGCTCCGCCCCCGCTGAGCACCAGCCCTACCTTCTGGGGAGCAGCCTGCCCCCACAGAAAAACCAGCACGCTGAAGAGCAAAAATTTCCTCATAACAAACCTGTAAAAATGGGCATTTATAATCCTGTACCTTCGTTAACAGCAAAGGTAACAAAATAAAAGATCAACGGAAGGGTCAGTTGCCCCGGGTTTTAGCTTCCAGCGAGTGAAAACCTTCGCCCAGGATCTCCTTGGTATCCATGATGGTGATGAACGCCCCCGGATCGATATGGCTTATAAACTCTTCGAGGATAGCCACTTCCCTGCGGCTGACGATGATGAAGATCATCTCTTTCTCTTCGTCGGTATACATCCCCCGGCCCTTGAGGTAAGTGCCTCCCCGTTCCAGGTCGTTGATGATCTTGTCACGGATGGCCTGGTGCTGGTCGGAGATGATAAACAGCGCTTTGTTGTAGTCGGCTCCCTCGATGGTCAGGTCAATGGCTCTTCCGGTAATGTAAATCACGATCCAGGAGTAAAGGGGAATCGCCCAGTCACGGAAGGAGACCAGGGCAATCAGCACGATGGCTGAGTCGACATAGATCATCAGCCGGCCCAGGGGCAACCGGGTGTATTTGGCCAGGATCATGGCGATGATGTCAGAGCCTCCGGAGGTGGCCCTTGACTTGAATATGAGCCCCAATCCGAAGCCAATGAGTACGCCCCCGAAAACGCAGGAGAGGAGTACATCGCTGACCAGGGCAGCATCACCGACCGGCCGGAGCATGGTGATCCCATCAATGAAGAGTGAGGTCAGCACAAACCCTACGACGGTCTTCACCCCGAAACGGGGCCCCAGGATTTTAATGCCCGCCCAGGTCAGGGGAATGTTCAGCACCAGTCCGAAGAGACCAATCGGAATCCCATCGGGCCAGAAGGCAAAGAGCCCTTTTGTCAGGTAATGGACCACGATGGCGATCCCATAGACGCCTCCGGGGACGATCTTGTGCGGGGTGATGAAATAGACGAAACCTCCGGCCAGGATAAAGGATCCTACCAGGATCAGGGTATAGTCATAGAACCACTGTTTGCTGAAGAGTTTGACTTTAGGAATGAAGCTCATGAACGATGGATTTTATTTTATTGGTCACTAAGTACAACTTCAGGGTCAGGCCAAAATTAAACAAAAAAGGCCTCCTTGCGGAAGCCTTGTATGGGATAGTGAGTTCTATCAGACTCTTTTTTCCTTGATGCGGGCCTTCTTACCGGTCAGGCTGCGGAGGTAGTAAAGCCTTTTGCGGCGAACGCTACCCTTCTTGTTGATCTCGACGCTGTCGATGAAGGGGGATTCCATGGGAAAAATACGCTCCACACCGACATTACCCGACATTTTACGGACCGTGAAAGTCTTGGTGCCACCCTTGCCTTTGACCTGGATGACCACCCCACGGTAGCTCTGGATCCTCTCCTTGTTACCCTCACGGATTTTGTAATTGACGGTAACCGTATCTCCGGCACCGAAGGCCGGCAATTCTTTCTTCTCTGTCTCAAATGCGCTGCGCGCAATCTTAATTAAGTCCATCGTGCTTTTTTTTTAACTGGTTGGCAATATTACCCGTAATGACGGTGTAAGAGATTGCTGAAATGTGGCGCAAAATTAGTAATTTATTTATTTCACGCAATATGGCATTTAAAATTCTCTGT
>ERZ1645192.2332-NODE-2332-length-15704-cov-4.421241_pt1 | contig 15704 bp, 9 predicted proteins | sample MGYA00575354_ERZ1645192 | MGnify/ENA primary metagenome ERZ1645192 (study PRJEB40844, sample SAMN11349763) | freshwater sediment metagenome | isolation source: river sediment | host: Sediment | place: India: Faizupur Khadar , New Delhi | collected 2017-02-21 ... | reverse complement strand
TCGTCTCCTGGCGTATGTGGGGTAGCGCGTTCGCCGGTGTCTTCCTCACCTACCTCATCGCGCCGCGAATCTCGACGGTGCAGAAGGCGATCACCGAGGCGAAGAAGGTCGGCGACACCGCGAAGCTGGCGGAACTGCAGGATCAGATGCAGACGATGATACGGCTTTCGGTCGACAACATCCTGGGCATCAGCAACGATAAAATGGTTCTTGACCTGCTGGTTAACTATGACCAGCCCATCACCAGCAGCAAGACAACCCTCAAACTCAGCGGACCGCGCGTTGGTGCCAACATTACCTGGGGGCCGGCTGCCGACAGAATGGGTGCACCAACCAGTGAAGGCGGTTTTAATATGTATCCCGTTAGCAGTATGATTGGCTATCAGTTTGAAAAACAATACCTTAGTTCGGGTGATTTCCAGGCGCTTTTTGAACTGATTCCCGGAATCAACAGTCTCGAATCAGGATATGTGGTCCCGACCTTAACCGGTTTGCTTGGTTTCCGTTTCAACAAATCAGGCCTTGAATTCGGATTGGGACCGAACCTCAGGTTTGTGCAGATGGCCGAAGGGTACTATGATGATCAGAACAACTGGCAATTGGGGGCCCCGCCTTCAGAGAACTATGAGGTGATCAGGGAACTTGACAGCCGTGGTCAGGTAGAAGTCACCACCGGAATGATCTTCGCCGTAGGCAAAACCTTCAGATCTGGCTATCTTAACCTTCCGGTGAACCTTTACATTTCACCCAGGAAATCAGGTTCTATTGCCGGAATTACCATTGGCTTCAATGTTGCCAAGAAGCCCAGGCTGGCAAAATAATTCCGGGATTGTTCATACCCAGCAACCGCAAATGAACCAACATCTCTGTGTGGTTGAAACGATCTGAAGTATTCATGAATGAAGAGCGCAACCGCTGGCAGTGGCCTTATTCACAGCCAGCGGTCTTACCTTTGCAATACATCCTGAATAATTTAAAGGTTCATATCTGAGGGAGCCCGGAATGCTTCTGATTGAATGTACTCAATCACGCTTACTCTGTTAATAGGTCTGATCCGGGAGTTTCCATTCATGGCTTTATATAATGCACGGGGGCTTCAGGGCCCAAAGGCAGATCAAGTACAGCCCATACAACGAGCAGCAGAGTCCAGAATACTGTAAACACCAGTGTATAAGGAAGCATGGTTGAAATAAGTGTCCCAAGCCCGGTATTCTTTTGGTATTTTGCAAAAAATACGATGATGAGTGCAAAGAAGCTCATCATGGGTGAGATGATGTTTGTGACCGAATCACCAACCCTGAAAATTGCCTGTGATAACTCTGGTGAATAGCCCAGTAACATAAACATCGGAATAAAGACTGGCCCCATGATGGCCCATTTCGCCGAAGCACTGCCCATAAAAAGATTGATAAAACCCGTAAGAAAAATAAACAGCACAATCAGTGCTACAAGGCTAAGGTCAGCCTGCTGAAGCATTGAGGCCCCTTTCACTGCAAGTATCAGACCAAGATTACTCCACTTAAAATAGGCCACGAACTGTGCAGCAAAGAAAGCGAGTACCAGAAATGAGGCCAGGGTTTTGAAGCTTTCACTCATTCCTTTGATCACATCATTATCGTTTTTAAATCTGCCGGTCACAAATCCGTAAACGATTCCGAAACTGGCAGCCATCAGGAATAAGAAGGCAATAAAACCTTTGATAACCGGAGAATGCAATATGGTGTTGTCTTCCCCGCGCAGAAACCCCTGGTCGGGAATAAGACCTGCTGCAAATATTCCCATCCAGGCAACAGCGGTAACTGCAACCCAGAAAAGCCCTTTTCTTTCCAGCGGATTCAGTTTATCGATGGGCTCAGGTTCAACATCACCGGTATATTTTCCGAGTCGGGGAATCACAATGCGTTCTGTAACCCAGGTGCCTGAGACAGCAATCAACAGCGTTGAAACTGCCATGAAATAGTAATTGGCAGTGGGCATCACATAATAAGCCGGGTCGAGGATTCTGGCCGCTTCTGTTGAAAGTCCGGCAAGCAGAGGATCAATGGTCCCGATAAACAGGTTTGCGCTGAAACCACCCGAAACGCCGGCAAAAGCAGCCGCCATACCGGCCACAGGATGCTTACCGGATGAATGGAAAATCACCCCGGCCATCGGAATCAGCAACACATACCCGAGATCGCTGGCAGCATTGGAAAGAACACCAGTCAGAACAATCACAAAAGTGAGCATTTTCCTGGGCGATTTAAGAACCAGCACCCGGATTGCTGCCCCCACCAGGCCACTGCTCTCAGCGATACCAATTCCGAGCAGGGCAACCATGACAATTCCTAGCGGAGCGAATCCGGTATAATTGGATACCATTTCAAGTACAATCCTTCTGAAACCTTCAGTTGAAAGAAGATTATGAACCTGTATAATCTCCTGTGTAGCCGGATGGCTGGCCTTCCAGCCAAGCACGCCTCCCAGCCATGAAACCAGCAGCACAGCAATGGCAAAAAGCGCAAATAAAGTTGCAGGATTGGGCAGTGCATTGCCACCCTTTTCCACCAGATTGAGAAATCTTGAAAACAAAGAGGGTTTAGAGTTGGTCATGGTTTCAGGCCAGCTTGGTTGACAAAAAAGATATTTTTGTGGAAATGAAAGTCAGATCAGGCACTTCCGGTTATTCAGCTAAACAAAAAAACCGCACCTGTGTTCATTGATTCAGGTAAAATCAACAACATGCCGCAATCAATAAAAGCCGGAGATAAACTTCCGTTGTTCAGCCTTCCGGATGAAAACAACATCAATATAAGCAACACGGAACTTACCGGAACTCCACTGGTCATATACTTCTACCCGAAAAATGAAACAACCGGATGCACCCGTGAAGCGTGCAGCTTCAGAGACCACTTTCAGGATTTCACTAATGCCGGTGCCCGGGTCGTTGGCATCAGCGCTGATTCTCCGGAATCACACAGGAATTTTAAGATAAATCACCGGCTTCCGTTTACCTTACTTTCCGACACCGGCAACAAAGTCAGAAAACTTTTCGGGGTTCCGGCTGACCTGTTTGGACTTATTCCGGGCAGGGTTACCTATGTTTTTAACCCCGAAGGTGTATTGGTACACTCCTTCAGATCCCAACTGAACACCGAAAGACATGTTACTGAGTCGCTTGAGATAATTAAACAGATGAAACATACCCCTTAACCCCGCGGCTCAGGCCTCCAGAACGGGGTCTCGTTGCGTCGCGGGAGATTGGTCAGCCGGATCTTCTCCCTGGTCAGCACATGGATCACCCACACATGGTAGTTGCCGGCTTCTCCACTGGTATAGGTTATCCACTTCCCATCCGGCGACCAGAAAGGTGAATAATCCTCAAGGGGATCTCTGGTCAGATTCTCAATGCCGGTTCCATCGGCATTCATGAGATAGATTTCATAATTTCCGGCTTCGTCTGCACCGTAAAAAGCGATGCGCTTTCCGTCCGGTGAAAACATACCCCCCGAATCATATCCCTTTCTGAAAGTCAACCGCCTTTCGTTACCACTATGGTAATCCATCAGAAAAAGTTCACCGTTGGATGCATAGGTTGAGTCCTCAGGTTCGCGGAGAGCCCGCGTGAAAATCAGCGACTTTCCATCAGGTGACCAGCTTGCTGACTCTTCAAAATCTTCATTAACTGTGAACCGTCTGACATTCGTCCCGTCAGCATTCATCAGGTACACTTCATTGGCCTTATGGTCCCTGTTTGACAGGAAAACAATCTCGCTGCCATCGGGGGAGTATACAGGCAGGTAATCCTTGAAACTGTTATCGGTCAGCTTTTCAGTATCCGTTCCTGACGCTGTCATTCTGTAGATCTCCTCCCCTCCTCCGCGGTTGCTGTAAAACAACAGGAATTTGCCATCGGGCGACCAGCTGGACCAGTAGTCCAGGGCCAGGTTGTTTGTCAGGTTCGTCTCTTTTCCAGATTCCAGATCGATGGAGTAGACTTCATAATTCCCATCCCGGGTGGAGGTGAAAGAAATCACCCCCTTGGGAAGTTCTGCATTGAGGAAAGTTTGCGCTTTGACAAAGCCTGCAAAGAATAACGGAAGAAATAAGATGCCGATCCAACCGTGAATAATGAAACCATTCATAGCCCAATAATATTTCGTTAACGATATCTTTAACCCTTTATCAACGAAACAGATAGGACTGTCGAATGTTCAAAACCTGGGATCGTCTTCTATTTCGCCTCACCCGATTCAAGAAACTTCAGCTTCAGACTGGTCTGATCAATGGAAACGATAGCAAATCTGGTTCTGATGATGCCACCCCAATAGGGTGAAACAACTTCAAGCATGCCCTCCTGCGAAAGGGTGTAGGTGCCATCAAAATTTCCATAGGTAACTGGAGGTGTCCCGCACCATCCGTCATTTTTCCTCTCAGTCAGCTTACCACCCATTCTGAATTCAAAGCCGGGGCCATAATCAAAACCATCGGCTTTCTGATAGGTAATCAGCGAATCATGGTATTCAGGAGAAATCCAGTAACCGATCAACAGTTCTTCAGGAACCTTTGCATCAGGTGTTTCCCTTTCACAAGAGCCCAGCAGCATCATGAATGCAGCCATAAAAAAGGTAGTCTGTATTTTTCTCATGTTTTTTCTTTTTAAGACGCAGAGCATTGGGGTTGGTTGCACAGTCAAAACAAAAAGACGTTGCCTCCCGGAAGAACCGTGGCACAAGGATATAGAAAAGTAACAGGTCAGGCTCAGCACATACCTGTAAATCTTTTTAACTTTGCTGCATGAAGATCCATGATGGCCCGGAAAACTGGCAGGCCCGAACAAGTTTGCTGTTGGGAGAACAGAATCTGAAGAAACTTGCCAATGCCCATGTTCTGGTTGCCGGGCTTGGAGGTGTCGGAGCCTATGCCGCTGAACAGCTTGCCAGGGCCGGAGTAGGCCGCTTGTCGCTGGTGGATGGAGACAAGGTCCATGCCACCAACCGCAACCGTCAGTTGCCTGCACTGATCAGCAATACAGGCAGGTTTAAAACCGAGATCATGGCTGAACGTCTGTCAGACATCAATCCTGATTTGGAACTTAAACTCTATACCGAATACATCAAAGATCAGCGAATGATCGATATCCTGGAAACGGGATATGATTATGTGGTGGATGCCATTGATACGTTGTCTCCCAAGGTCTATTTTATCTATCATACACTGAGGCTTGGCATGCCCCTGGTAAGTTCCATGGGAGCTGGCGGTAAAACAGATCCCACTCAGGTACAGATTGTGGATATTTCAAAGACCAGCAACTGCAAACTGGCCTATTATATGCGCAAAAGGTTACACAAACTCGGTATATGGACGGGATTTGATGCAGTGTATTCTCCCGAAGAGGTATCACGCACCTCTGTAGAGCTTTCAGAGGGAGAAATCAACAAAAAATCAACGGTTGGAACCATCTCTTACATGCCTGCAGTGTTTGGTTGTTTTTGTGCTGCAGCGGTCATCAGAAACCTTACTGCCCCAAAAACTCAGGGTTCCTGAATCCTCAGGGTTACTTTACTGATTTTTAATTATTAATACCTGATAAAGAAGCCAGGAGCGGCCAAATTATCAATATGCTACACACCCATGCCAGATAACAATCTTACTTAATAAAACCATAAGGATGAAAGGGTTAGATATGCCCGATGATAAAACCCTGATTGAACTAAGCGACCGGATTCTGATGCTCGAAGACAATCTGCGGGCCATCCCCGATATTATGTTCGAAGTTGACAATGAAGGTATCATCTACAACTACCATGCACCGGAAAATGCGAAGCTTCTGGTACCGCCTGAGATTTTTATCGGAAAAAAGACCTCTGCAATTCTGCCTGAGTCTATCAGCAAGCCGGTTGAGGAAGCCATCGAAGAAGCTTTTCGCTATGGTTCTTCGGTCGGGATTCAATACACCATTTATGAGAATGGGAAATCCGAATGGTATGAGCTTTCTCTTTCCCGCAAGAAGTCTGCTACCGACAAGCCCCGGTTTATTGCACTTGCCCGCAACATCACCAACAGGAAACTTGCTGAACAGAGATTGTCACGACAGAGTAAGATCCTCGAAAGTGTCGCCAAAGCAACCACAGCCCTTTTGTTGGGCGATGACCTGAATACCGCCATCAACTATGCCTTCAGCATCATTGGAACTGCTGCCAATGTAGACAGGGTGTATCTTTTCGAATACCACACCAGCAAACACGATAAAACAATGCTGCTGAGCCAGCGTTTTGAATGGTGCCGGCCAGGGGTTGAACCACAGATCAACAATCCCGATCTGCAGAACGTTCCGGCTGATTTTATTCCCCGATGGAACCAGATTCTTGGAAAAGGAGATGCTGTTTGCGGGCTCGTGAAAGACTTCCCTCAGGAAGAAAGGGACATCCTTGAGCCTCAGGATATCCTTTCGTTGCTGGTAGTTCCGGTTCAGGCCGAACAAAAATTACTGGGCTTCATCGGTTTCGATGACTGCACAGAAGGTACGCAATGGTCTGAATCAGAAACCCATATATTGTCCAGCATTGCTACCGGGATCGGTAGTGCCATTATGCGCAACCGTTCGGAAGAAAGGCTGAGGTTCAGTGAGAACAGATTCCGGCTGATGTATGAGGAGTCTCCGCTCGGGCTTGTACTTACCAACACTAAAGGAAAGATAACCGATGCCAACCGTTCATTTCTGAAACTACTCAACTACAATCAGGGCATGGTAGGCCATACCAACTTCCTGAATCTCATTCCCGATGCCTATACCAGAGAAAAACATCAGGTAATCATCAGCCTCCGTTACCAGAAACGGGCAGGCCCGGTTGAAACCCGGCTGATGACTGCAGACGGCACTGAGAAACCCGTTATTCTGAACCTGGTGCTGGTAAACGATGTTATGAAGAACCCGCAGGTATTGCTGGTCGTTGAAGACATCACCTACAGAAAAATAGCGGAAGCAGAACTTATAAAGGCAAAAGATGCTGCCGACAGGGCTAACCTGGCGAAAAGCGAGTTTCTGGCCAACATGAGTCATGAGATCAGAACGCCGCTCAATGCCATCATGGGATTCTCACAGTTGCTGGCTGATCAGCTCGACGATCCCAAGCACCGTGATTTCGTTGATGTTATCAGCAACAGCGGAAAAAACCTCCTGTTGCTGATCAACGATATTCTGGACCTTTCCAAAATAGAAGCCGGTAAGGCAACCATTGAGATCGAGCCTGTGAATCCTAAAATCCTGATCGAAGAATTACACAGGATATTCTCGCTTTCAACAAGGGAAAAAGATCTGGGATTTATTCTCCATTCCGACGATAACCTTCCCGATTCATTGTTGCTCGATGAGACCCGGATCAGACAGGTACTTTTTAACCTGCTTGGCAATGCGGTGAAGTTCACCACAACAGGACAGGTATCACTTTCTGTTAAAATCGTTGATAAGCCAAACGACAACAGTAAAGTAGATATCCTGTTTGAAGTCAGTGATACCGGTATCGGAATTCCGGAAGATCAGCATGAATCTATTTTTCAGGCATTCAGACAACAGGAAGGACAAAGTACCCGAAAGTACGGAGGAACAGGATTGGGACTGACCATCACACGTCGGCTTGTGGAGATGATGAACGGAAGCATCACCGTGTCAAGTGTGCCCGGATCAGGCAGCACATTCAGGGTTTGGCTCTACGATGTTGGTGTGTCTGCCCAGAAACAAATCTCACCCATAACCTCAGATTTCCAATCTGTTAAAAATGTGCTGTTCAATAACCAGCTGGTTTTGCTTGTCGAGGATATAGACATCAACCGCAAAGTGATCAAAGAAATGCTGCGCGGAAAGAACCTGCAACTGATTGAATCGGTCAATGGGGAAGAAGCCATGCGGACCCTGCGTGAGCATAAACCTGAAGTCATTCTGATGGATATGCAGATGCCGGTAATGGACGGATTTACTGCTACAAGGCTGATCAAGTCCAACCCTTCACTGAGTCACATTCCGGTAATCGCCCTGACTGCAGCGGCCATGAAAAACGAAGCCCAGGAAATCAGAGAGCTGTGCGATGGATATCTGCAGAAACCTGTTTCACCGGGAGCATTGATCATCGAGCTTGCCCGCTTTCTGTCTCATCAGAACAGCAAACAACCCGAAAACAGCAATGATTTTCCGGTTGACTCCATCAAAAATGTCAACATTAAATCAGCGCAGGTAAATGAGCTTCCTGACAAGGATTATTTGTTGACACTTCTGAAGCAACTAAAGAAAGTTACCGAAGGAATGGTAATTGATGAGATCATTGAATTCTCTGAGAAACTAAAAGAAGCTTCGGAACTTCATAACTGGAATACCTTCAGCAGGTTTGCCGGTGAGATCAGGCTGAATGCCATATCCTTCAGAATCGATAAATTAAATGCTGTACTCAGATCACTTGAGTCACATCTGGAAAGGTTGATGGAACTATGAATGCAGATTCAACAGCCCCCTTTGGAAAGAGTTCAGCCTCTGACCCCTTGATCCTCATTGTGGATGATCTTCCTGAAAATCTCGCTGTGCTTGGTAACATTCTTCGTGATGAAGGTTACCAGATTGCGGTGGCCAACTGCGGACCACAGGCAATAAAAATTGCCTCATCAAGAAAACCCGACCTCATACTCCTTGACATTGCCATGCCTGATATGGATGGTTTAACAACCAGTTGTCACATCAAAGAGAATCCTGAAACAGCCGATATACCGGTAATATTCCTTTCTGCAAGAACCGATTCGGTAGATGTACTTAAAGGATTCAAGGCCGGTGCGGTTGATTATATCACCAAGCCCTTTAAAGCAGGAGAACTGCTGGTGAGGGTATCAACACACATCGAGCTAAAGCGATCACGCGACCAGATAGCAAAACAGAAAGCCGCCCTCGACAACCTGCTTGAAACGAGAAAGAAGCTCTTCTCTGTGATTACCCACGACCTGAAAAGCCCATTTGCCGGTCTGCTTACCCTGATCAATGTGATGGTTGAATGTTTCGATAGCTATAGCACAGAAGAATTCAAAGACTCTCTCAGTCTTATCAAGGAAACATCAGACAACATTCACAGCCTGATGCAAAACCTTACCCACTGGGCAAAGCTCAATACCAATGCCATAGAATACAGTCCCCGGACGGTCAACCTTCTCAGCCTGGTTAAGAGCACTTTCGGACCATTGTCCATCAATTACCTTAAGAAAAACATCGGGCTCTATATAAACATTCCGGAAGAGACTACCCTGTTCACCGATCCTGACCTGCTCAGGGTAGTGATCTACAACCTGCTGAGCAATGCAGGAAAATTCAGTCATCACGGGTCATATGTTTCGGTGGATTATACAACAGATGCAACAGGTCCATGCATTACCGTTACCGATTCGGGAACAGGAATGCCACAAAGACAACTGGATAGCCTCTTCAATGGTGGCTCTGTTGTCTCTTCACCCGGAACAGCCAACGAATCAGGCTCTGGTATTGGCCTGCTGCTCTGCAGAGAGATGATTGAAAAAGCCGGCGGAAGTATCTCAGCAACCTCAGAACCCGGAAAAGGCAGTAGGTTTATCATCAGATTAAGTCCTGAGAATTAAACTTTTATAAATTTTTTAATATTTATAAGCTAAAAAAATGTAATATTGCTGCAAATTTCTTTTTTCTTTACTTTTACGTGGGGTTGGGATATCACTTTGGATTAAAGTAAAACAATTATCAATGACATCCGGTTTGTTTGAACGGGAAAACCGCAAGGAGGGGGATACTTTTTTCGACCAAAAATACGATTGGGTAAATTTTTATCCAACTCCGGTAATACTTACCGGAAATGATGGCTTTGTGCTTGGAATCAACAATGCCTTCACCCGCTATACCGGATTGTCATTCGGCGGTATTTCAGGCAGTCACATTTCTGAAATCCTTTCCGCTGAAGGTGAAGAAACTTATCTTGACGACAGAAGCATGCGCAGGAAAGCGCATGTTATAAGCCATAACTCTGAAAAACCACCCCAGGAATGTGAGTTCACTGTTGAAACCCTCCATCGTCCCGATGGCATTCAACTGGATCTTATTTACATTTATCCCTCAGGGATATCCCGGAATGGTTCACCTCATCCATGGCTGGAAAAACAAGCTATAAATCAGCAGGGGCATCGCGCAGAAACCAGCAGCGAATTGCTGACCTATTATCAAACCATTCTTACCAGTATACCCGAGCTGGTTGTGCTTACTGATTCTGGTGCCAATGTTATCGGAGTGAACCAATCTTCAGGGTTTCCGGTTTCACTTTCCGGCATTTCAGCCAATGGAAGCAACCTGCTTGAAGTTCTGCCTCCCGGTGCTGCCAGTCAGTTCATTGCTTTCAGCAAGAATGCGGGACCCGGAGAAAGTACCCGGTTTGAGGATCAGTTCTCCGCTTCCGGCAGCAGGTTTATTCTTGAATTCAGGCTCAACTGTGTTGACGAAGATCGCTTTCTGTTAATCATCAGAGACATATCCAAAGCAAGTGCTGATGAAAATGCACTGGCACAAAGCCACGGACGGCTAAACCAGATGCTGGCATTTTCTGAAGCCGGAAGCTGGGACATCACTTTCGGAGAACCAAACGAAGTTCATACCTGGAATTTTTTCGAAATTCTGGGCATCAGCGAGGTCCCCGGGAAGAAACCCAACATCAGTGATATCAGCCATTATCAGCTGGTTCACGCCGATGATCTGGAGCGGGTAAAAGCAACCATTGATTCGGCCATCAGCAATAAGCATGAATCGTACCATATCAGCTACAGAATCAATGGTTCAGGCGGGAAAACCCGGCATCTGAACACCGAAGCCCATCTTGAATTCGATGGGGACGGAAACCTCCATCGCTGGTCGGGAATCATTCAGGATGTCACCACAACACGAAAAGCTGAAAGACTGAAAGCAGCAGCCTTCCAGATCTCACAGCTGATTCACTCCCAGCACAACCTTGAGCACCTGATGCAGGCCATTCATCAGATCATAGCTTCGCTGATGCCTGCGCCCAACCTTTTGATAGCGCTAAGCGGCGACAATGAAGGCAACATCAACTTTCCCTATTGCAGTGATCCTGCCGGTGCACCGGATGCAGAATCTGCAGGCAAGGGTTTGATCGGTTATGTGCTGAAGACCGGCAACCCGCTTGTAGTTTCCGATGATGCCATCAACCTGATGGAAGGTGAAGGCATCATTGCACCACAGGTAAAAATACCTGTTTCGTGGCTTGGCGTGCCGCTTAACACACACAATCAGGTTCTTGGTGTTCTGGTACTCCAATCCTACTCACGTGATTTTGCATACGGAGAAGACGAAAAGAATATTCTGATCTTTGTATCAGAACAAATTGCACTGTCCATACAACGCATCAGGAGTGATGAAGCACTGCTGCGCGCAAAAAATCAGGCAGAGGAATCGAGCCGGCTCAAATCCTCACTGCTCGCCAACATGAGCCATGAACTGCGCACCCCGATGACCGGCATTCTCGGCTTCTCGGAAATACTCACTGAAGAGCTCGAAGACAACCGCTACAAGGTGATGGCCTCCACCATTTTCAAATCGGCCAACCGACTGATGTCGACACTCAATTCGATCATGGACCTTTCGGCCATCGAAGCCAACATCGACAGCCTGAAAATCACCACTGTCAGCATCAAAGCAGTCTTTCTTCCCCAGCTCAGAAACTTACACGCCATTGCCAGCGATAAAGGCATCTACCTACGTACCGCCCTCCCACCTTCCATTCAGGTACTTGCAGACGAAAAACTCCTGGGTCAGCTGTTGCACCATCTGCTCGACAATGCCATTAAATTTACCATCGATGGGGGTGTTTCTGTGAGTGCATACATCAACGATGCCAACAAACAGGAAGCCATCATCAGGGTAAGCGACACCGGTATCGGGATTGCACCGGAGCATCACAAAATGATCTTTGAAGAGTTCAGACAGGTGAGTGAAGGCATGTCGCGTACTTTTGAGGGCAGTGGTCTTGGACTGGCGCTGTGTACAAAAATATCCCGCCTGATCAATGCCCGTCTGTGGGTTGACAGTGTGCCGGGGAAAGGCTCAGACTTTTACATCGGGCTTCCTGCAGCTGCACAGGATTATACCGAAGCAGCAATAGAAAAGGAAAGTGTACCGGTAATCAATACACAGCGTCTTGGAAGAGGTCCGGTACCTGAAATACTGATTGTTGAGGACAATGAAATCAACCGCCGTCTGGCTGCCTTATACCTGCGTGAGCTCTGCAATACGGAAATGGCTGAAAACGGTTATGTGGCACTGGAAAAAATAAGGCGGAAAAAATATGATGCCATTCTTATGGACATCAATCTCGGAGCCGGCCCCAATGGTATGTCCATTGCCAACCAGGTGAGATCGATCGATCAGTACAAAGATGTTCCGATCATCGCTGTTACCGGCTACACCATGCAGGGTGACCGGGAGAAACTGCTTGCCAACGGCTGTTCTCATTACCTGGCCAAACCTTACGACAAAAAGACACTACTCAAGCTTTTCTCCGATATCCTCTACGCCTGAAAGCCAATGGCAATGCAGTGCAGCAGGCCGATTTCCCGGTAAATCCAGGACCTTATAAAGTGTAGGTTTTACCCTCTTCCGCAAGTTCTGTCGAAGGAAATATGCGCTGCGCTTCCTCAAGCAACAGACCCAGATGCTCATACCTGGCCGAAAAATGTCCGAGTAGCAATCGGCCGGCATCGGCAAGAACCGCAACATTTGCCGCATCGGCTGAAGTAGAATGCATTTTTTCGCGGGCAACTACAGCCATGTCGTTCATAAAAGTGGCTTCATGATACATAAGGTCGCAGCCTTTGATAAACCCGGGCAATGCTTCGAAAAAGCTGGTATCGGAGCAACTGGCAAACGATCTTGGTTTCCCGGGGTCGGTGGTAAGAACCTCATTGTCTATGATCCTTCCTTCAGCATCACAATAATCTGCCCCGTTTTTCAGTTCAGGGAAGAATGTATAGGGAACCTCATATTTCTCCGTAGCTTCCAGATTGATCTTTCTGGGAAAGGGCTTTTCCGCAAACAGGAAACCAGTGGTAGGTATCCGGTGCTGCATCGGGAAACTTGTTACCACTATCCGTTCATCTTCAAATATCTGAACAGGGGCATCATCTTTAACAACATGAAAGGTGATGGAATAAACAAGGCTGGTAAATGAAGCTTTCAGCTGAAGCCTGATGATCTCTTCGAGCATGGCAGGTCCGTAAATATGCAAGGGGTCGCGGCGACCCAGCAGATGGAAAGTCGACACCAGGCCGATCAGCCCATAAAAATGATCACCATGAAGATGACTGATAAAGATATGGTTGATCCGCATGAACCTGACCTTGTATTTCATCATCTGCATCTGGGTCCCTTCTCCGCAATCGATGAGGAACAGGCTTCCGCTGTAATTTACCAGCTGTGAGGTCAGGTTTCTGCCTTTGTAGGGCAGGGCAGCACTACTGCCGAGTATTGTAACGGAGAACTCTTTCATCGGATCAGGCTGATCATTCAGCGAAAAGGTTTGAAGTATCAATAGCTGGTAAAATTCAGCATATTCCTGCAAATTCTGACCACATTAAATGAAAAAATCCCCATTTCCGGGGATTTTCTCACAATTAAATCAGGAATGATTTATTCTTCAGACTTTTTATTTCTGGCAGCAGCCTTTTCTGACTCTTCCATATCTGATTTCAGGTTGGCCAGGGCTTCGAGGTCACCAAGGGTAGTTTTCTCAAGGTTATCCTTGATTTTCTTCACTGCCCGTTTGGTTGAATTCTCAGCGCTTTCCTTGCTTGCGTTCTCCTTAACCTTTTCGGTTGCGGCGGCATCCTGGAAAATACGGCTGTGTGAAAGAATGATTTTCTTGTTGTCCTTCGAGAACTCAATTACCTTGAATTCCAGAGCTTCATCCACCTTTGCCTGGGTGTTGTCTTCCTTCACGATATGGCGAAGCGGTGCAAAACCTTCCACACCATAAGGCAGGGCAACAACCATTCCCTTATCACTGGCACTGGTAATGGTACCTTTGTGCACTGAGCCAACAGAGAATACGGTTTCAAATACATCCCAGGGGTTCTCCTCGAGCTGTTTGTGACCAAGGCTCAGCCTGCGGTTGTCAACATCCACATCCAGTACAATTACATCAATCTTCTCACCGATCTTGGTAAATTCTGCAGGATGCTTGATTTTCTTCGACCATGAAAGGTCAGAAATATGGATCAGGCCGTCAACACCTTCTTCAAGCTCAACAAAAATACCGAAGTTGGTAAAGTTGCGCACGGTAGCCACGTGTTTCGAATTGATCGGATATTTTTCCTTGATGTTGGTCCATGGATCAGGAATCAGCTGCTTGATACCAAGCGACATCTTGCGTTCTTCACGGTCAAGAGTCAGGATAACGGCTTCAACTTCGTCGCCAACTTTCAGGAAGTCCTGAGCGGTGCGCAGGTGCTGCGACCACGACATTTCCGAAACATGGATCAGGCCTTCAACACCCGGGGCAATCTCGATGAATGCGCCATAATCGGCAATCACCACTACGCGGCCTTTGACCTGGTCGCCAACCTTAACGGTTTCGCTGAGTGAATCCCATGGATGCGGTGTGAGCTGTTTGAGACCAAGGGCAATACGTTTCTTGTTTTCATCAAAATCAAGAATAACAACCTTGATTTTCTGGTCGAGCTGAACGATTTCTTCCGGATGGTTAATGCGGCCCCAGGACAGGTCGGTAATGTGAATAAGACCGTCAACACCTCCGAGGTCGATAAATACACCGTAAGAAGTGATGTTCTTGACGGTACCTTCAAGGATCTGACCCTTCTCAAGCTTGCTGATGATATCGGCTTTCTGCTGCTCAAGCTCGTCTTCGATGAGGGCTTTGTGCGAAACAACCACGTTTTTGTATTCCTGGTTGATTTTTACAACCTTGAATTCCATCACTTTATCTACATATACATCGTAGTCGCGGATGGGTTTCACGTCGATCTGTGAACCGGGAAGGAAGGCCTCAATCCCAAATACATCCACGATAAGACCACCTTTGGTACGACATTTAACGTAACCATTGATGACTTCTTCTTTTTCGAATGCCTGGTTTACGCGCTCCCAGGAACGGAGGATGCGTGCTTTTTTGTGTGAAAGCAGAAGCTGGCCACCCATATCTTCCTGGCTTTCAACATATACTTCAATTTTATCACCAACTTTAAGATTGGGATTGTATCTGAGTTCTGATTGTGGAATAACACCGTCTGATTTGAATCCGATGTTTACGACAACTTCGCGTGAGTTCATGGCAACCACCGTTCCGTCAATCACTTCATGTTCTACAATTGAACTAAGGGTTTTGTCGTAAAGGCTTTCGAGTTTGGTGCGCTCGTCGCTTGAATAATTCTCATGCTTTTTACCTATGGCATCCCAGTCGAAATTTTCCAGTGAGATCTGCTCAATCAGCGGAGCTTTCAGCTTCTCAACTGTAGGCTCATCGTCTTCGTCGATAACAGCTGCTTCTTCTTCAACAATTTCTTCTGCGACTTCAGCTGTTGCTTCTTCTGTAACCTCAGCTGCCACTTCTGCGGCTTCTTCAGCTGCTTCTTCAACTTCTTCAGCTACGGCTTCTTCAGCTGCTTCAACGGTTTCTTCAGCTTTGCCGGTAACTTCTTCCGATACG
>ERZ1645192.2330-NODE-2330-length-15707-cov-5.241758_pt1 | contig 15707 bp, 12 predicted proteins | sample MGYA00575354_ERZ1645192 | MGnify/ENA primary metagenome ERZ1645192 (study PRJEB40844, sample SAMN11349763) | freshwater sediment metagenome | isolation source: river sediment | host: Sediment | place: India: Faizupur Khadar , New Delhi | collected 2017-02-21 ... | reverse complement strand
TATGGGTTTTTCTGGCTTTCTTTAGTTTTATTAATTATTCTTCCTAAAATGGGTTATGGAACTGCTCCCGATAAAAATGAAATGGCCGCCTATTTATTTGTTTGGGGCGTATTTTCTATATTTCTTTTTATTGCTACTTTAAAATATAATATAGCTATGCGAATATTATTTGGTTCGGTAGTCATTCTATTTTTCTTATTAGCAATAGGCGATATTATGGAAAATAAGAGTATTAAAATTATTGCCGGGTACGAAGGAATTATTTGCGGATCTATTGCTTTGTATATAGCAATGGCACAGTTAATAAATGAAACATATGGAAAAATAATTATGCCTTTAGGTGCGCCTAAAAAATAAATAGAGAATAATTTTTTATCGAATTGAAAAAAGTAAAAATGGCATTCAGGAAATTTTGTTAAAAACGTAAGTAATTTAAAAATACATAGTATGAGAAAGTATAGACTTCTATTTTTTTTCTTGTTTTTAGTCATAAGTACACAATCACAAAACAACACTCCCAAATATGGAATTGATTTTTCCGGATTTGTAAAAAATGATTTCTTTTGGGATTCACGACAAAATGTAACAATTAGAGAAGGTCATTTTTTGCTTTATCCAATGCCTATTAGTGAAGATGCTGATAAAAACGATATAAATGCAAAATCAAATTTTAACTTTTTGTCTATTCAATCTCGATTAAGCGGAAAAATTACGGGTCCCGATGCATTTAAAGCAAAAACTTCCGGACTTATTGAAGCCGATTTTTTTGGTAACGAAAATACAAACTTTGCCGATGTTAATGGCTTTCGTTTACGTCATGCTTATGTAAAACTAAATTGGGAGAAATCAGAATTGATTTTTGGTCAAACTTGGCATCCTATGTTTATCGCAGGATGTTTTCCTGGGGTTGTTTCATTTAGTACCGGTTCTCCTTTTCAACCTTTTTCACGAAACCCACAAATTAAATGGATACGAAAAATTGGAAAATTAAGTTTGGCCATTTCTGCTAATTCGCAACGCGATTTTACAAGTCCCGGAGGTTCTTCTGCTTCTTTACGCAATTCTTCCATTCCGGAGGTTCATGTACAAGGAATATTTGAAACAAAAAATGAAACTTCCAAAAAAGAATTGCTTATTGGAATGGGCGCAGGATATAAAACGATAGTCCCTCGCTTGTATAGTGAAGTAATAACAACTCCCGAAAGCTATGTATTAGATACAAATACGAATAAAATTACACATACCTACGCAAAAACAACGAAATATAAAACGGATGAAAAACTAGGGGGATATGCAGTTTATGGATTCATAAAATATAAAATGCCGGTATTAACTGCTAAATTTTATGCCACCTATGGTCAAAATTTATTCGATTTAACTATGCTTGGCGGATATGCTATTAGCGGAACTAGCGACCCTATAAAAGAGTTTAAAGAATATACTTCTTTGCAAACAATGGCTACATGGGGAGAAATACAAACAAACGGAAAAAAAGTTCAAATGGGCTTATTTGCAGGATATACTCAAAATAAAGGTTCCAATAAAAATATATTATCCTATACCATGCCTTCTGCTATTCCCATTGCAACAAACCCCTACCCATCAGCTACGCAAGCTATTAATAGAGGAGCCGACATTAAAAGTGTATATAGAATATCTCCTAGAATTATTTTTATTTCTGAAAAATTTCAGTTTATGACGGAGTTGGATTATACTTCTGCGGCCTATGCAACAAAAGATATTTATGGTAAACTAAACAGAAATGAAAAAGGAGTAATTACCGATACCTATAATATTGCCAACATCCGTTTTTTATTTGCTGTTCTTTATTCTTTTTAAAAGAATATGATTAATATAAAGATAGAAAATGTAACAAAGTCGTACGGAAAAATTAAGGCCGTCGATAATTTAACTATTTCTGTTGAAGAAGGTGAAATTTATGGATTTATAGGACCTAATGGTGCCGGAAAATCTACCACTATTCGTATGATGATGAATTTTATTAAGGCCGACCAAGGGAATATAACATTACTTGGATTACATCCTCAAAAAAATGAAATTCAATTAAAAAAACAAATAGGATATGTCCCGGCAGATACGTTTATGTATAGTGATATGAAAGTGAATGACCTTTTCAAATTTTCAGAAAACTTTCATCAGGTTCCTGCAAAAGAAAAAATAAATCAATTAGTAGAAATATTGGATATTGATCTTAATAAACGATTTGAACAATTATCTTTCGGTAATCGGAAAAAAGTTTCTATTGCTTGTGCCATGTTACATTCACCTAAACTTATTCTATTAGACGAGCCTTCAAACGGATTGGATCCGGTTATTAGAATAAAATTATATGAATTGCTAAAAGAGGAACAAAAAAAAGGGGTCACTATTTTCTTTTCTTCTCATGTATTAAGTGAAGTTCAAAAATTTTGTTCACGAATAGGCTTATTAAAAAATGGAAAATTAATAAAAGAAACAACGGTTGCTGATTTTACTAATATTGGATATAGACAAGTTCATATTGAAAGCAAAGAAGAAATAAATTTAGCTGCTTTAAAAGGAGTTGCTGCCATTCATAAACAAGGAAACTCAACTCACTTTATGTATTCAGGAAATCCCAACGAATTAATTCGATTGTTAAATACTATTGATATAATATCTTTTAACATTGAAGAACCCGATTTAGAAAATGTATTTATGCATTATTTTGAAGAAGGAAAGGAGGTTTTAAATGTTATTTAAAAGAGAATTAAGAAGAAATGTAAAATCTTTTATTGTTTCTTGTCTTATTTGTTCATTAATGGTGGTATATGTTATTTCAATAGCACCATCTTTTGGGGAAGATATTCAACAAATAATCGATTTAAAATTTCCGAAACCACTTCAAAAAGCATTTGGTATTTCAGAATTGGATTTCTCTAATCCGGTAGGGTTTTTTGGATTAATGTTTTCCTATATATATTTATTTTTTAGCATTTATACGGCAGGTGTTTTTTCCTCTATCGTATCGAAAGAATTTACGGAGAAAACAGCGGAATATTTATTTTCATTACCGGCAAATAGAATACAAATAATGATAAGTAAATTGTTGGTTGCAATTATTTATGCACTTTTAACCATAATTATTTTATATGGTTTAACCATTTTTTCTTTTACATTATTTATTAATGATAGTTATAATCAAACCCCATTGTTTCTAATGGCTTTATCGTGGCTCATAGGAGGCATTACGTTTGGGTCTATTGCTTTTTTAGTATCCTCATTTTTTTCAAAACCAAGAACTATTTCTGCTATTTCAGCTGGAATGGTAATGGTGATGTATATGTTTCAGGTAATAATTTCCATGAATAAGAAATTGGAAAATTTAAAATATATATCTCCTTTTGATTGGTTTAAAGGTTCAGATATAGCGAATAGTGGAACAATTTCAAGCACCTATATACTAATTGCAATAACTATTTCAATTAGTTGTTTGATAGTCGGTATTATTCGTTTTAATAAAAAGGATGTATTGGTATAATAAAACATAAATTAAAGCGAAAAAGGGTTGAAAACATTTCAACCCTTTCTCGCTTTACTCAATTAAGAAATTTTATTTTACAAGCATGGCTCCTAGAGCTATACTAAATAATTTTGTTTTTTCACTGTCGCCACGTGAGGTTAGAATACATGGTACTTTAGCACCAAATACAACAGCTCCTAATTCTCCGCCGCATAATTTAGTATTTGTTTTAAAGAAAACATTCCCTGATTCAATATTCGGGAATAAGATACAATCTGCATCTCCTCCTACCGGACTTTTAATCTTTTTAATTTCACAACTTTCTTTATCAACACATACATCTAATGCTAAAGGCCCTTCTACAATAGCTCCTTTTATTTGACCGCGGTCCGACATTTTACTAATAATAGCAGCATCAACACATGCAGGCATTCCTAACGACATTTGTTCTGTTGCAGCCAACAATGCTACTTTCGGATTTTCTATCTGAAGCGCATGGGCTGTTTGTATTAAGTAATTAGTAATAGCTATTTTTTGAGGTAAGTCGGGTGCCGGAATAATAGCAACATCTCCAACAACAAGTAGCTTATGATATTTAGGTGTTTCTATAACCGTAACATGCGATAAAATTGCTTTAGGTCCCGACATAAGTCCTTTTTCTTTGTCGAGAATAGCACGCATATATTTATCGGTAGTAACTAAGCCTTTCATTAAAACATCTCCCTCTCCTTTATTGATAAGTTCAACAGCTTTTTGTGTTGCTTTCCATTCATCTGCTTCTTGTACAATTTTAAATTTTTTAAAATCAAAATTATTTTCAGTACATACTTTTTTTATGGTTGTTTCATCTCCCACTAATGTTGCCTCAACTATTCCTTTATCGATAGCGGCACTAATAGCACCAATTGTATGAGAATCATTTGCAAAGGCAGCTACTAATCTTTTTTTTGTTTTACTTTTTAAAGCATCAAACATTTGTTCTAATTTTGTAATAGGCATTTTATATCCTCCAACTTGTTTTTATAGGTTATTAATTTATTTATATAGTATTTATTTTGTGTAAAAATCAATCATGTTTTGTATAGCCTTTTTACATACTCCGCAAAAGTTATCATACGAAGCCGATTTCATCGTACAATCGAATGATGGTCGGTAAACCCCTTTCGTTTCATATCCTCCTCCTTCAAAAACTCCCAAATTATTTTTATAGTTCTCACTGCTAGGTGTTGGAATAGGAGTTTCTGCTAAAAGCATATTCTTCCATTTTTTATCAAAATGAACAAGCGTAGTTAAATTAGATTCCCACGGTTCAACATCTTTGGGGTACATTCCCACCGTTGACACTTCGGAATCATAGTATTCATCTCCCAGTCCTGCAAAAGCATGCCCAAATTCGTGTGTAATTACATATTTAGAATACATATTATCCGAAGAACAGGTACCATAAAAATTGTAAATACCCCCTCCACCATATTTGTTCGAATTTACTAAAATAAAAATTTGATCGTAGGGTGCATTTGCAGCCACATCATGTAAATTTTTGTTGTCGTAGGTCATCAAATATCGTTCTGAATCGAATGTGTAAAACGTAGATCCAACAGCGGTATTCTTCCATATATCTTCCCCTGGAATATCAGGACCTGATTCTAAAGACGAGGCTTCAATACCCCAGATATTAATTTTTTCTTTATTTTCTTTAAAAGGGGATGCTCCTAAAAGAGCACTTTTAAACATTTCGCAATCTTTTTTAAATTTAGCCATTTCTTCGCGTGTATATCCATCGGGTATAATAACAATATCCACTTTTTTTGATGGATCTCCATTATACAAAACTTTAAAAGAAGAGCTGCGATTCTTTTTTTCGGTCGAAATAAAGTAACTGCTGGGGTCAATAATATATTCAAATTTTTTATGCCAATTATTTTTTTTGTCTCTACTATAAAATTCAATTTTTATAGTTGCTTTAGGATAAGGCATTGTAATGGTTTCAGAAAAAGATTTAATAACGGTCTTTGCTTCATTGGTTGTTCTCCATTCGGCAAAAAGGGAAGAGTAATTTTTCTGAAAAATAATCTTACCGGAAGCTTTATCATACGCGACAAACTTATAATGACCATAATTAAAAGTATCCGTTAAATTGCTTAACGAACCTCCCCATAATGATTCTTCTTTCAATTCATCAATAGAATAAAATTCTAGCGTGTCGTTTCCGGAATGAAAATAATCTATACGGAGTGTTTTGTTCTCAAAATAATCACTATTTCCGGCAAATGAATAAAAAAAGGAGATGAATAAAAAAATGACAAAGACTAATCTTTTTTTCATGGATGTTGTTAATAAATTGAATGGGTGAAGATATGCAAATTTATGCGTTTAATTCGTGTTTTTATTAAGTTTTTTTCAAAATATTTTTTGATTAAATAAAAATTATTTATATTTGAATTATAATTCATCATGAAAAAGATACTTTCTTACATATTAACTCCTTATGTAAATAAAATTTTCCCGAATATCAAGGAAAGAGATCGTTTTTTATTCTAACGTATATTCCCTTTATTTTATTTTCTTCAATGCAGGCATTTTAATAAATGCGTAAATTTTGCTTAGGGAAAGCTATAATAAATAATTAAACTGTTACAAGAAATAATACTGAAATTAATTAACAATGTAAGGTTTGAGATATATTACAAAAAAATGTTCTTTTTTTTAATTCAAGTAATAAAGTTAAGAATGGCATTCAGGAAATTTTGTAACAAAACAAGATTTTGTTTTGTGTTGTTGGGCTTGCGCTAAGAAAACGGCTATTTACAAATTCAAATTTCTGAAATAATGAGTTTGGTTTCGGGGAGAAAACAAAATCGTAGTTTTGAAAAAATTTGCTGACAGCCTTGACTTTTTGTAACTTTTTGGTCAAGCAAAAAGTTATAAAATAAAATTAAACAAAACAAAAGTAAATAATTCAACAAAATGTTAAATTTATAATATAAAAATTTATGATTACCGAACAATTATTAAACCCCAAAAGTATCGTTGTTATAGGAGGTTCAAATTCTATAAGCAAACCCGGCGGTCGTGTTCTTATGAATTTAAAAGATGGTCATTTTAAAGGAACAATTCATGTTGTAAACCCAAAAGAACCGCTTGTTCAAGGAATAAAAGCGATAGCGGATGTAAAAGAGTTGCCTTCCGTAGATTTAGCAATAATAGCAATAGCCGCTAAATATTGCGAGGAAACGGTTAGTATCCTTGCTAAACAAAAAAATACAAAAGCATTTATTATTCTTTCAGCCGGATTTAGTGAAGAAAGTAAAGAAGGGGCCGAAATTGAGAAAAAAATAGTAGCCATAATTAATAGTGTGAATGGTTCTTTAATTGGGCCAAATTGCATTGGTTTTTTAAATTCGAATTATAGCGGCGTATTTACGTTGCCTATTCCTAAATTAAACCCGCAAGGCTGTGATTTTATTTCCGGTTCGGGAGCAACTGCCGTTTTTATTATTAATTCAGGTATGTTAAAAGGCTTAACTTTCTCTAGTGTCTATTCGGTAGGAAATTCAGCACAAATGGGCGTAGAAGAAGTATTACAATATATGGATGAAAGTTTCGACCCGATAAAAAGTTCTAAAGTGAAAATTTTATATATTGAGAATGTTAAAAAACCGGCTTTACTCTTAAAACATGCGTCCTCTCTTATTCGAAAAGGATGTCGGATAGCAGCCGTTAAAGCAGGGTCATCCGATGCCGGAAGTCGTGCTGCATCATCGCATACCGGTGCTCTTGCTTCACCCGATGTGGCTGTTGATGCATTATTTCGTAAAGCAGGAATTGTTAGATGCTATAGCAGAGAAGAATTAACAACAGTCGCTTCTGTATTTATGCATAAAGAAGTGAAAGGAAAAAACATAGCCGTAATTACACATGCCGGTGGACCGGCGGTGATGCTTACAGATGCTTTATCGAATGGCGGATTTGAAGTTCCTCATTTGGAAGGTCCCAAAGCTATCGCATTACTCGAAAATTTATTCCCCGGTTCTTCGGTAGCTAATCCAATCGATTTTTTAGCCACAGGAACGGCGGAACAACTTGGTAAAATTATAGATGCATGCGAAAACGATTTTGATCAAATTGATGCAATGGCCGTAATATTTGGTAACCCCGGATTATTCGAAATATTCGATGTGTATCGCTTATTGAATGAAAAAATGAATACATGTAAAAAACCCATTTTCCCGATACTCCCATCAACGATAGTAGCAGAAAAAGAAACGAACGAATTTTTATCGAATGGAAGAATAAATTTTCCGGACGAAGTTTTATTAGGGAATGCCATAACTAAAATATTTTATACCCCTAAACCGGCTCCCGAAAAAATAGCGCTTCCCAAAATTGATGAAAAGAAAATTCGTGAAATTATTATAAACGCTTCCAACGGGTATTTATCCCCTTCAGAAGTACAGTCTTTACTCGATGCTGCCGGAATACCCAGAGCCGGAGAAGCAGTGCTTAAAACAAAAGAAGAGGCTGTTCAATCAGCCCAACAATTAGGTTTCCCTGTTGTTATGAAAGTTGTTGGACCGGTACACAAATCTGATGTAGGCGGGGTTGTATTAAATGTAAAAGACAAAGAAACGCTCGCCTCCGAATTTGATAGAATGATTAAAATTAAAGATACCACAGCTATTCTTATACAACCAATGCTCTCCGGAACAGAATTGTTTGCCGGAGCTAAAAAAGAAGAAAAATTCGGACATATGGTTCTTTGTGGATTAGGAGGAATTTTTATAGAAGTATTAAAAGATGTTAATTCAGGTCTAGCACCGCTTACCAAAGAAGAAGCAATACGAATGATTCGTTCTCTTAAGAGTTATGGAATAATTAAAGGGGCAAGAGGGCAAGAAGGGGTGAATGAAGAATTGTTTGCTGAAATTGTTCTCCGATTAGCTGCGCTGGTAACAATTGCACCCGAAATTTTTGAAATGGACTTAAATCCATTGTTAGGCAAAAAAGATAAGGTGGTAGCAGTAGATGCTCGAATTAGAATTGAGAAGTAAATAATAAAAATGTATTGTTCTTTATTTAACCAATAAAGACATTTAATATAAAAGATATGTCGAAATTTATTCAATTAGTTGAGTCAGAACCGGGGAGTAAACACGTCTTGCAAGGGAACGAGGCATTTGCAGTAGGTATTGTTCATGCAGGTTTTCATGCTGCCGATGGGTATCCCGGTACTCCTAGCACGGAAGTAATTGATAAATCATTAAAGCATGTTCAGGACCGAATGGCAGTCGGCTGGTCTGTTAACGAAGCCGTTGCTGTTGGTGTTGCTTTAGGTCATGCCATAGCCGGTTCGGATACGGTTGTTACTATGAAAATCCCTGGTGTGTTTCAAGCCGGTGATGTTATTTCTACTGCTGCATTTTATACAGCAGAAGCGGGGGCATTGGTAATTTATGCAGCCACAGATTATGTTCCTTCGAGTACACAACATGTTATAGATGCCCGATATTTTTTTAGCTCTTGTCGTTTCCCTATCATAGAACCGCGCAACCATCAGGATATGTACGAAGTTCCTAGAATAGCTGCAGATATGAGCCGAAAATTTAAAACTCCGGTTGTGGTGTTAGCTTCAGGAATTCTGGCTCATTCGGAAGGTTTGGTAACGACGAAAAAACCAAGAACAATTTCTAAAAGAGAGCTCCCCGAAAATTTGCAAGCATGGATGCTTATGCCCGGTATAGCACGAAAAAATTATAATATAGCTACACAGGATCGTATCCCGCAAATTCAACAATGGCTCGAAAAATCGGAGCTTATAAACGAACAAAAAGGAAATGAAGAATGGGGTATTATTTTATGTGGAGAAAGCGATATCATTGTTCGTGAAGCACTAAAAACAATTCATAAAAACCCATCTATATTATCCTTGGGAATGTCGTATCCTTTTCCGAAAGAACGGGTGAAAAGCTTTGCTGACGGAATAAAAGGGAAAATATTTGTTTTTGAGGACGGTGATAAATACCTGGAAACACAAATAAAACTGCTTTCGATACCTGTTATCGGAAAAGAAGAGAATAGTGTAATTACCGACTGGACTCCATTTTCGGTAATAGATCAACTATCCAAACATGTTTCTATCGATTATTCCTTAAATCGAAAAAAAATAGATATTAATCCGGTCATGCGCCCTCCTTCTATTTGTCCGGGTTGCCCTTATAAAGCATTTGCATTAAATGTAGATAAGTTAAAGAAAAAGAAAAAAATATATGCCGTATTCGGCGATATTGGTTGTTCCAGCTTATTGTATTTCTTAAATGCACTGGATACGGTATGCTCAATGGGTGCTTCCGATTCTATGCGACAAGGTTTTGTTTTGTCGAGACCTGAATATGCATCTAAAACAATTAGTGTTTTGGGAGATTCCTGCGAATGTCATAGTGGAATGGATGCTACCAGAAATGCTGTTTTTAGAAATACACCCGGTGTTAAAATTATTCTCGATAATACCGTAACAGCCATGACCGGAGGTCAGCCTGCACCAAGCAGTAAAACCAATTTAGCCGGCGTGCCAAATATCTTTAATCTCCGAAAAGCAATTGAAGCAGAAGGGGGAAAAATGAAAGTGGTCGATTCCTATAATTTAAATGAAGTAGAACAGGTTTTAGTCGAATCCCTCGAAGAAGCCGAAAAAGGAATCTTTTCTACTATCATATTAGAAGGCGTTTGTGTTCAGGAAATAGAAAGTAAAAAGAAAGTTAGAAAAATAACTAGAAATTACGATTTATGTAAAAAATGCTTCCGTTGTGATATTTGCCCAGGTATTCAGTTCGATGATGAAAAAACACCTCATTTTACCAATCTATGTTCAAATTGTGGAGGAAGCACTCCCGTTTGCATGCAACGTTGTCCGTTTAATGCAATTATATTTGATGAGCATCCAACGGAAAAAAATACATTCCCTGAGCTAAAAAAACTTCCTGAAACAAAAACAACAGAATTAACACATGCTGATTTACCTGAATCTTTAAGAGTAGCGATTAGAGGTATAGGTGGACAAGGAAATTTATTTTTTGGGAAAATTTTATCAGAGGTAATTTTAAAAACATCGTTTGCTAAAACAAATATTATAAAAGGAGATACCCATGGAATGGCTCAGCTGGGAGGTCCTGTCATTTCTACATTTAGTTGTGGCAATGTTTCTTCTCCTATACTAGCTCCTGGATCAGCAGATGTATTAATAGTAATGGAAATAAGCGAAGTATTACGCCCCGATTTTCTTGATTTATTAAAACCAAATGGGACCATTATTTTTAATAATTGTCAGGTATTGCCGGTAAATATTAAAAAAGAAGCATACCCCGATATGCAACAAATTTATGAAACATTAAAAGAATATAAGCTTATAAAAATAGATGCCAATAAAATAGCAATGGAGCTAGGTGATAGTAGTGCAAAAACAGCAAATGTGGTTGTTTTAGGGCTGCTTTCAACCATTAATCCTTTTAATAAAATACCAGAAGAAATATGGCTGAATGCATTATTGTCAATTTCATCAGGAGATGTAATAAAAGCAATCAATAAACAATCATTTGAAGCAGGACGAAAAGTAAAATAATTATAAAATAAATTGTTATGAAAGACACACCTATAAAGAAAGAAATTGTAGATCAAATTTTATCGGAAAATAGAATTACGAATGTTACCAAAGCCTCTATAAGAGAAATAAAAAAATTAATAAATCTAATAGAAGATAAAAGCGGACAAAAATTTATTCGTATGGAAATGGGTATCCCCGGATTACCTACTCCCAAAGTAGCCATAGATGCCGAAAAAAAAGCAATAGATGAAGGTGCTACCGCTTTGTACCCCGATCTTGATGGAATTCCGGAACTTAAAAAACAAATATCTGTTTTTATAAAGAATTTTTTAGATGTAGATATAAAACCGCTTGCATGTATTCCAACGGTTGGTTCCATAAATGGTGCATTTGCTACTTTTATGGTTGCCGGAAGAATGAATGCCTCTCAAGATACAATTCTTTTTATTGATCCCGGTTTTCCGGTTCATAAACAATTAGTAAAAATGATTGGATTAAAACAGGAAAATTTCGATGTATATAATTTTAGAGGCAGTAAATTAAGAGAGAAACTAGAGTCGATATTAAAGAAAGGGAATATTTCTGTTATTCTTTACTCTAACCCGAATAACCCTTCCTGGATTTGTTTTAATGAAGAAGAACTTCAAATAATTGGAGAATTGGCAACAAAGTATAATGTAGTAGTAGCAGAAGATTTAGCTTATTTCGCAATGGATTTTAGAAAAGATCTTTCCAAACCTGGAGTTCCTCCTTTTCAAGCTACCGTAGCAAAATACACAGATAATTATATTTTAATGATTTCTACTTCAAAATCCTTTAGTTATGCCGGACAGCGAGTGGGTATATGTGCAATTTCCGATAAACTTTTTAATTCCAATCATCCGGATTTGTTAACCTATTATTCTTCGTCAAATTTTGGTCATGCATTGGTACATGGTACTGTTTATGCAGTAACTGCAGGCACATCACATTCCGCACAATACGGAGTAGCAGCACTTTTAAAAGCGGCAAATGAAGGATCATACAATTTTGTAAAAGAAACACGAGAATATGGAGAAAGAGCAAACATGTTGAAAAAGATTTTTATAAATAATGGGTTTAAAATTGTATACGATATGGATTTGGACAAACCAATTGCCGATGGCTTTTATTTTACCATTTCCTACCCCGGTTTATCAGGTGAAGAATTACTGAGGGAATTATTATATTATGGAGTTAGTGCTATTTCTCTTGGAATTACCGGAAGCGAAAGAACAGAGGGATTACGTGCTTGTGTTTCATTAATTCAACGAGCTCAATTTGATATATTGGAAAACAGATTAAAGATATTTAGTGAAAATCATAAGTAAAATGGAAGTAAAAGTTTTCGTGCTATGGAGTTTAATAGGAATCTCCTCTAATTTACTTTTTGCTCAAGATAATCAATCTATTCAGGATACACTTAAAAAAGAAAAATCGGGAAAGGTGTTTGGAATGATTTACGGTGGCGGTTATCATAAGCTGAAAAATTATTCCAAACCAAAATCGGGATTTGAAATAAAAACCGGAATACTTGGATATAAAAATCAATTTTCCGACAAAGTAAATGCGGTTATTATGTTCGATGTGAGCAAAACAACAAGAGACATTAAGAGTGATTCTATCTCAATCAATTATACCGAAGGAAATCATTACACTGTTTATCTGAAGCAGGCCGAAATTCAATGGAAGTTTGTTAAATATGCAGAACTGTCATTCGGAATGATACTTTCATCTCAATATTTAATAACTCAAGATAAATTTTGGAACCATCGGTTTATAGAACAGACCTTTCAGGAAGTGAATAAATATGGATTTCCGGCCGATTTTGGAACAAGATTAAAGTTGTTTCCCTCACAAAAAGTAACGTTTACGCTAAATATGCTTAATGGCGATGGACCTGCCCGATGGCAAGATGAAAATGGTAAATTTCTTTTTTCAGGAGATATAGAATATAAATATAAAGAACAAATATTTAAAATTTATACTGATTATAAGCAAGCTCCTGCTTCATCGCAAAAGGCTCAATCTATAATCAATGGATTTGTAGGAATAAACATTAAAAGAATAAAATTAGGAACAGAGTTATGTTATATTCATCATGTTAATTTCTCAACAACGAGTATAATGGGTTATTCGGGTTTTGCGTTTTATAAAATAAATCCGAAATTAGAAATTTTAGGCCGTTTTGATTCCTTTGAGGAGATCGTTAAATACGAACAAAAAAAAATTCTATTAACCGGAATTCAGTACGAACCAATTAATAATTACTTTCTTTCTATAAATTATAGAGCATATTGGCCAATCAAAACCGCAATGATTTATTTTAATTTTGGAGCAAAATTTTAATTATTGCCTTACAAAAAAAGTAATAGAACGATCGTATACTCCGTTTAATTTTAAATCTACTTTATAAGTTCCTACAGGCCAAGGACGAGGTAATGAAAGACTAAAATCAATTTCAGAATTCTCCCCTAACGAAACTTCGTTCTCGTCAATTAAAACAGATTTTCCATCCGCTTCCATCCCATACCAACTAGCTTTTACTTTTGTATCGGCAGGACCATTTGCTACTACTACAAATAAATGAAAAGGACCATCGTTCGGATGAAATGTGGTTCCTACTTTTACCGATTGTCCACCGGGAACTATTTTCACTAACTCAGCAGCAGAGATGCTGGCTGTGCTTACGTTAAATGTACATGATTGGTAAATAAACATGGCAGCAATCGCAATTATACCTGTTAAAAAGTAAGTTTTTTTACTGAATTTTTTCATAAGTCATTATTTTTGTTTTTCAAATATAATAACAACAAATGCCTAAATCAAATTTGTTGCATAATTTTTAATAAATTTGTATTATGGATTTACAAAAAAAAACAAATAGATATAATCGAATCTATTTACAAATAGAAGAATTACTCAAAAAAAGCCACGATGACTTAGCCCACATGGCTACAATAAATGCGGTGTTATATCATAAAATGGATTATTTTTTTTGGTGTGGCTTTTATCGTTTAGTAGAAGGAACCCTTATCGTTGGACCCTATCAGGGGCCTGTGGCTTGTCAAATATTGGAAAAAAATAAAGGTGTTTGTTGGTCAAGTATAAACCAGCAAAAAACCATCATTGTTCCTGATGTTCACCTATTTCCAGGTCATATTGCATGCGATTCTCGATCCCAATCGGAAATAGTAATTCCTTATTTTGATAAAAATGGAAAAATAAAAGGCGTTTTAGATATCGATAGCAAGGAAAAAAATTCATTCGATGAAATAGATGCCGCATATCTTGAAAAAATAATTTCGTTAATTTAACAATAATGACACAAGATATAATAACCGTTATATTTATAGCAATAGCACTTTCCATGGATGCCTTAGCTGTTTCACTCTGTTTTGGGGCATTATCAAAAAGCGAAAAAAAGAAAGTAGCACTCAAAGCAGGAATATTTTTTGGCGGATTTCAAGCATTAATGCCTTTAATAGGATGGGTATTGGGATATTATCTAAAAGATTATATTGAAAAATTCGATCATTGGATTGCTTTTCTTTTATTAGTATTTATTGGACTTAAAATGATTTTAGAAGCAATAAAAAGAAAAGGATGTCCGAAAGGTTATGATTATTCTAGTTTATGGGTAATGCTTACATTATCGTTTGCAACAAGTATCGATGCACTCGCTGTTGGTTTAAGTATTGCTTTATTAAATATTCCTATAATACTTTCAATTGCTATTATCGGCATTATTACATTTATTATTTCTTATGGAGGGGTTGTTTTGGGTGGAAAAGTGAATCGGTTTTTAGGAAATAAAGTTGAAATTATCGGGGGTATTATTTTAACGTTAATCGGATTTAAAATTCTTTTCGATCATTTATTATTTCAATAGAATGAAAAAGAAAACTATTTTTTTACTTTTTTTATTTTTTGCATTAATGAGTAAAGCACAAAATGTAGAAGACTATTATTCTGAGGCACAGGAAATAGATTTTACCAAAGGCGATAATGCAAAAAAAGCGATTTCCTTATTGAATAATATTATAGAAAAAGATTCTAATTTTACGAAAGCTATTTTGTTAAGAGCAAAAATTTATGAATGGCAGGGCTTATACGATAAAGAAATAACGGATTTATCTTTATTAATTGAAAATGATAGCCTCGAATCGACTTATTATATGCTAAGAGCAAAAGCGTTCGTATTAAAAAAGGATGCAAAAAAAGCAATCGAAGATTTTACGAAAGCTTTTCGTATTGACACAACTATGGTAGAATGTATTTACGAAAGAGGATTAGTTTATACAAATTTATTTAAAGGAAAAAAAGATAAAGAAGCCTTAAGCGATTTTAATTATTGTATTAACCAATCATCCATTAATTATAAATCGCTTGCATATGTGGGAAAAGGTAAGCTTTACGAAATAAATGGAGATTTTACGAATGCACTAAATGAATATAATACAGCTATAAAAATAAACCCTTTATTAAAAGAAGCATACCTCAGCAGAGGGATTTTAAAAATAAACTTAAATAATGACGGGTGTAACGATTTGTTGAAATATCGCGACCTTAATGGCTTAAATGCACAAG
>ERZ1645192.2329-NODE-2329-length-15709-cov-9.724543_pt1 | contig 15709 bp, 6 predicted proteins | sample MGYA00575354_ERZ1645192 | MGnify/ENA primary metagenome ERZ1645192 (study PRJEB40844, sample SAMN11349763) | freshwater sediment metagenome | isolation source: river sediment | host: Sediment | place: India: Faizupur Khadar , New Delhi | collected 2017-02-21 ... | reverse complement strand
TGGAAATCTCAATTCTAATACCAGTCCAGAGTTGTTTCAGATCCGGAGGGGGAGGCTTTCACGAAAACAACCAGGTTTTCACAAGGTGCTATTTAGAAAATTCCCAAGGTTCATCAAGCCCTCTCTTGTTTTTATATCGATATTATTTGTTTTGATGAATTCCTTTATTTTTTCTTCACTGCCGGAAAATAGTTTGAGAAGCTGATTCTGGTTATTGAATTTGCTGAGTTCCCCGTCTCTCATGATCCAATAAACGGTTGTAGAGGATACAGTCACATTTTCAGGAATCTCAAGTACCCGCACCTGGTTTACACTTTTTATAGTAGTAAGGTTTATATTCTGGTTTGTAGGCGACTTCATACCATAAGCGGTATTGCTTGCTTCCTGGACATATTTACCTTTATGCTGCATATAAATGTCCGTCTTCCCTTCTGCTACAACTTCATAAAATGCCTTATCGATATAAACAAACTTCCTGTTCTGCAAACAGACTGTATCTATCTCCTCAGGTTTATCAAGGGCCATATATTGCTGTCCCTGCTGGAATATCATTTCCTCGTCAATGATATTATAGTTCAGGGTTGCGGATAATTTCCGGCCGTCCTTCATAATAATAATACCCTTTGAAAATGAAGGGAATAAAAACTGCGGCAATGGATTCTGCTTATCCTGGCATTTAATGATATTGCCTGGTGTCAAAGAAGAAAGAAAGAATATTGTAATAAGTGTTATGCGGATAATTGTTTTTGCTTTCATATTCAATTTATTTTGGAGTAAAGTTAATCTTTAAATTCTCTAGTGAATAAACGTCAAAGAATCAATTATAATATATATTATATAAAAAGAAGAGAGGCCGTTAAAACTACGGCCTCTCTTTAATATTGAAGAAACTTAAATCCTCATAAGGATCCTATCTAGGGCCTTTGTACTCATAATGCTCAATAATGAGGTTTCTCAGTACAGGAGAGACATTGAGCTGGCTCATCTGGTAGGATACATCAAAACTATGGGTTCCAACATCGAATTTATTCGTTGCAGCTCCTGGTCCAGTATAAAGAACAGCCGTTCTCTGGCGAGGAAGCGGGTCGTTTGTTGAGTTATAAACACCAATATTGTACGAAGCGTCAAATGTGAAACAAGGTGTCCATCCTCCAAACTGGCTAACTGAAGTACCGGTTCCGTCCAAATCAAAAATGTATGTAAACAGGCCGAAGTCAGCATCGTATTTAGCAACTGAATTTAAACCCAGAGTAATAAGATGAACTTCCTTAGGATAATAACCAGTCCATGCTGAAGTAACATAATCCGTAAAGGTACCTGTAACCTCATATTTACCGTCCATGGCGTTTGCTGCCATAATCTGCACAATAAGTACATCTTCCGATCCTTCACTGATTACGCCTTCTCCATCAACAGATTCGATCTGGAAAGTAAGTGCATACTTCTTGGAAAAGTCAAAATTCAGGATATTAGGTATAGTTATCATGACTGACTTCCCATGTTCCTGTTTGGTTCCGTCGAATGTAAGAGTGATTTTACCCCCGGATATTGCAGGACTTAAAGTATGCAATGATGGTGGTAAAGGGATGAAGTCTGTTTCATTTTCCTCATTATAGGCATTTAACAGAGCCGTATCAGCATCATACTTAAGAACGACTGTGGTCGTAGTACTCAGAGCTGTTGCATTAGGAGCATTCTTCCTGACCTCAAGAAGAGTGGTGGTTTGTGTTGTACTCTGCATTTTCAGAGCTTTGGATACAAAACCATCATCAGGCACAAACTTGATCAGAGTCTGTCCTGCTTCTCCTATGGATTGCTGTTCCGGTACACAGGAAACAACGAGGCCAGATAAAAGGACAACTCCGGTCATTATTTTCAAAATGTTATATACTTTTTTCATAGTGTCATTTTATTAATTGTTCATTTCAGCACGAAGCAGATTAAATATCCCACCATATCCTGGAACTCATCTTATCCTGGTCTTCTGCACCCCACTGTCTTACGACGGCAGCTTTAACACTGTCTTCATTGAGTGAATAGTCGTTGGTACCATACATATACCTGCGAGGTATTGGTAGTCCGCCACCATCGGGAGCAGGGGTAAGAACAGGATAGTTTGTCCTTCTCCAGTTGGACCAGCCCTGTAGTCCGTTAGGATAGAAATCAATCCACTGCTGAAGCCATATTTTCTGAAGATTTGCAACATTGCCAGTACCATAAGTTGTGCTAGGCATAGCAACATTGGCTGAACCAAGGTATCCTGCTGTAGGAGCTGCAATACCCCATTTGGTGAATGATGCTGTGATCCCAGCTTCAAAAAGTGTTTTTGTATTTGCCACCTCGGATGTCCATCCTCTCTCTGCAGCTTCAGCGCGGGCAAGAAGAACAGAACCGGCTGTAAGAATGTAGATTGTACTGGTTTCTGTACGGTAAGCATTAGCCATTACATAGCAATAGTCTGGATTGGCGCCGCACCACGGGTCAATATAAGTACGGACTCTTCCGAAAGGCACACCTTTTGGTGAAGCAGCACCTGTAACAGCAGAACCGTAAACTGCCTGTCTGAGGTCGCCCAGCGGTGTCAGAATATTTGTCATGGTTTCGCTTTCTCCATAGTCTTTACGACCATCGTACATTTCCCAGAACTCATTCTTGAAGTTTCCTCCGGGAGGAATAAGCTTGAAATTTTCCGAGTTTTCATCGATAGAACCTCCTGCATCAGCAAGGGCAGCCTTGAATTCTGTTGCGGCATAACCTGCTGAAGTCGGGTATACTTTCGAAAGCCTGAGAGCCATGAGCATCCTCATTGAATTTCCGAACTTTATCCAGTTTGCAATATCTCCGTTATAAACGAGGTCGCCCTTTATTGGGGCACCGGTTAACGTGAGCTGTCCGACAGCTGCAGTAACATCAGCAATAAGGCCTTTGTAAATAGATTCCTGGCTTTCGAATGAAACTGCTGCATTTCCCTTAAGGGCGGTCCTGAAAGGAACAGCGCCCCAGCGGTCGGTGATAGTCCACATGATATAACTCTGCAAAAGCGTAGCGATTGCAATCTGGTTATTGTTGGCACCATTGAGCTCGGCTGCAACCTTTGTTGCTGCATCGGTATTGGTTATCTTGATATTCTCAAGGTCATATAGGAATCCGGAATATATCGCCATCGGCGATGTAAGGTTTGCTGTATAGAGTGACAATTCAGGGTACTGTGTTTCTGAGAAATACTGGCAATATAGAGCAGAACCTCTGTGAGAACCATATCCTCCGAATTCAGAGAGAACGTTGGTAAGCAAAGCAGCGGTATTAGGAGTGTTTGTGGCTGCCGGGTTGGTGTTTGTATCACCAAAATCCGATAGCAGATCACAGCTCGTAACAAGCAGAACTACCGCCAGTGCTAAGGTTGAAATTTTATAAATTGATTTTTTCATTATAGTAGTATTTAAAAGTTACTAATCGGCAATCCTAGAAAGTAAGCTTCAGATTGGCTCCCCATGAGCGGATTCCCGGGAACTGACCGGCTTCACCGGATGCACCAGAAATTTCTGATGGATCATAGTCATACTGCTTGGCATAGATAAGCCACGGGTTCTGCGATACAAGTGAGAACTGGGCTGACTGGATATACTTGCTTACTCCACCGAGTTTAGCCATCGGTATGTTGTAACCTATGCTGAGTTCACGCAGCTTAATATAAGTCAGATCATAAATGAATGAGTCATAAAACTTATTGTCGTACAGACTGTGATAGTACTGCTGTGCATCAACATAATAGTCGACTGGTGTGCGTGTGGTCTGGTCAACACCGAAAATATGAACACCGCCGCCGTCTTCGACAGGGTCGCGGATCGGAATACCCTTGTCATTAAGACCTGAAGTCCTGGCTGTAAGGCCTGAATAAGTACCCCACATGTCTGACAGAGAGAAGAATTTGCCGCCGAACTGATAGTCTATGTTAGCAATAACGGTAATGTCCTTGAAAATTTTGATCGAGTTCTGAACACCGCCGGTGACTTTCGGAAGAACGTTGCCGAAGAAGGTTTTTGAATCGGTAACATATCCGCCGGAAGATGTAAGAAGAGGAAGGCCTGATGCAGAGTCTTTTGCGATACCACTTCCATAGAGCTCACCCCATGGACGATTGATAGCATGAACCATGTAAGGAACTTCATTTCTGCCCCAGATCGACTGAACTGTGAACTGGTCAACACCTTCTGCGATCTTCACAACTTCCTGTTTCAGGAGGTAAGAGAATGTAGCATTGAGGTCCCATGATATTTTTGAATTATCAACCGGTTTGAGGTTAATAATAAAATCAAGACCATTCTTTACAATCTCACCGGTATTGAGGTATTTTGATGTAAAACCGCTATAGTTGGAAATGGTAACTGCATAAGGGATATCCTTTTCTGTTCCGTCCCAGTAGGTTGCTGTAAGGCCAACCCTGTTCTTCAGAAATCTCAGTTCAACGCCGAATTCTTTCTGTGTTTTAACAGCACCTCTGATATTGGGATCGACAAGCTGGTCGGGTGTTCCCATAAGGAAGTTGCCGTTCCACTGATACTGGCCAACACCGTAGGCAAAGCCCGGATAAGAATAAACTCCGATAGCTGTCGGGATTTCGCCCCATGATGCACGGACTTTACCGAAGCTCAGCCATGGAAGGTCAAGAAGATCGCTAAATACAAATGATCCGCCGAATGATTTAGAAAGGATTGAGTTGTCATCGGGAGGAAGGACAGAATACCAGTCATTTCTGAGAGTGAATTCACCAAAAAGGAAATCTCTGAAACCGATATCACCTCTTATAAATAATGCGTTATATTTTTCCTTATTCCTTGAGTTGGAAATTGAAGCTGCATCTTTTGAGTTGGCAATAGTGTACAGGTTTTTAATGTTAAAACCGTTAACAGTCTCAGCAGCGTTTGCTTTGTAGATTGAACTAAAGAAGTCAGTACCAGCGTTTGCATTGACTTTTACATCACCAAACTGGCGGGAGAATGAAAGAAGGATTTCATAGTTCTCACGGTTTGAGTATGTTGTACCTGTATAGTAGAAGCCTTTGCATTCCAGTGAGTTACCTGTTGTCTGTGTACCGCTGTCGTTCAGGTCGGTGCTGTACATTCTTTCTGACCAGGTGTTGTTCTGCTGGCGGCGGTAGCTTACTTTTGCAGAGAGACCTTCCATTATATTATAGTTAAGAGATACATCTCCGAAAAGACGGTCAGCTCTTGAAGGCTGTTTTACCAGGTCGAACCACTTATAGAAATTGTACCAGTAGTTACCGGCATAGAAATTTTTCTGGTTAGCAGGGTCATATACTGTAGGGTTATTATGGTTCCAGCTTGCCCAGATACCATCAGGAGTCCTGAGGTCTTTCAGTTCTCTCATCATATTCATATCAAGGTCCCTGTGGAACCACTGGTTGAATGAACCTGTTGTCTGGTTTGAATAACCGTCATCAAAATCACCTTCAGTTGCTGTGGTGAAGAAGTTAACGTTTGCACCAAAGGTAAGCCTCTTGGTAATGTCATAAGTTGCTTTCACGGAGAAATTAGTCTTGCTCAGCGTTGACTGAGGAAGGTTTCCCTTAACGGATACATTTCCAAGAACAGCGCGGATATTAAAACCTTCAGCAATTTTTGAAAATGCTACGCTGTTGTTAAGAGTCGATCCTACATCGTAAAAATCCCTTGCGTTTGATGGCTGCGGAACCAGGCTGGCTGTTTTTCCTGTATATTCAGATCCCGGATACCATGCATACCATGGAATATATTCCTGTCCTGCCATTCTGGGACCCCAGCTGGCATCGTCAGAATAGTCGGGATAATACTTTCCGTCGAGAGGTGCCCATTCAACAGGGTCAATTCCATCTCTGTATGAATATTTGTACATATCAGAAACGTTGCCGCCGGCATAGTCGTTCTGGTAATTCGGAAGTATGTAAACATAGTTCAGGAGGAAGCCCGAGTTGAGTTCAACCCCCATTGATTTTCCGGCTATTGTTTTGGCTTTCTTGGTGGTGATGATAATAGCGCCGTTCGATCCCTGTGCTCCGAGAATTGCTGATGCAGCTGGTCCTGAAAGAACGCTGATATCCTCGATGTCGTCCATGTTGAGGTCGTTGGAGTTAGGCAGGATAGTGCCATCAACGACATAAAGAATGCCTGATCCTGTGCCGAAGCCGCTGTCACCACGAAGCCTTACAGATCCTGACGATCCGAGTTTTGCTGATGACTGGCCCCTGAACTGGATACCGGAAACTTTACCGGCCAGGGCGTTGTTTACGTTTGTTTGCCTGACTTCAGCAAGCTTGTCGCCGGAAACAACCTGGTTGAGGGCAGAAGAACTCTTGGGAGCCCTTTTAATGCCGTAACCGCTTGTTACAACGACTTCCTGTAGCCCTATCATGCTTGATGTCATGACTACATCTATCACAGAGCGACCTGCAATCTCAACTTCCTGTTGTTCCATCCCTATATAGGAGAAAACCAGTGTTGTTGCATTGGCAGGTGCTGTAACAGAATATTTTCCGTTTAAATCTGTAAGGGCACCTACTGTGGTACCTTTAACCTGAACAGTCACCCCGGGAAGTGCCCCTTCCCCTTCAGTAGCAGAGGTAACCGTACCTGTAATGACTTTTGTCTGTGCCAGAAGAGTTGCCCCGGCTAACACAAACAAAGAAATCAGCAGAAATAGTTTCTTCATACGAATTAGTTTTAGGTTTTAAGTTAACATTCCAAAGATACCGGTTTTTTAAAAAAAACAAAAAATCATCATGCTTTTTTTACATAATTCCAAAATATCGGCTCTTCAGCTACTTTTTGTGAATGATTTATTAATCAAAAATGAGATTATAAGTAGGACATATAGCAATACATAAATTTTGATTAAAAATATTTAGGCGGGGTGATGTGGTTTTTAAAGAAATCTGACTCCTGAGCCAGGATTAATGGAAATTTTGTTTAGACAGGATTTTAACAATAAGATTCCTCACTTCGTTCGGAATGATTCGATTCATTTGCCAGTACTACTCCTGAGTTCTTCAGCTGCAATGCAAAGCTCATTGTATATCTTCTCCCCCAGCGCCCTTATCAAAGGTTCTTTCAGAAACTCATATACATACACTCCACCGGCAGCACCTCGTCTTCGAGCAGCAGAACATATCGACAACTCCTGGTAGTTCACAGCGGTAAAATCCCCGAATCTCTTCATCCTGACAGGAAAAAGATGACAGGACAGAGGCTTCCGGAAGCCTGTTATGCCTCTCTCAAAAGCCTTCTCTATGGCACAGCTGTATATGCCGTTCTCAAATAGGGTATATGCGCATTCTGCACCTGAGATAAGCGGAGTGACATTGTCATTCTCAAAATCGACAACACTCGTACCCTGCTCCTCCACAGCCTTTAACCCTTCAGGCCTCAGAAATCCCTTTATCGAAGGAAAAATCTCCTCGAGTAACACCACTTCATCGTCAGTAAGCGGAGCTCCAGAATCACCATCCCTGCAGCACATTCCATGGCAGTTTTGAAGATCGCAAACGAACTTCTTTTCAAGGACGTCGAGACTGAATATTGTATTGCCGATCTGAAGCATTCTTTACCTCTCCCTAAATCTCCCGCCTGAGCGGGAGAGGGACTTATATTTTAAATTTCTTCATATTCAGTTATATCTATCCCCCTCTCTCCTGCGAGAGGGGGAAAAAGGGGGTGAGGTTATACCAGAACCTTCCCTGTCATTTCTTCCGGTACCTGAATACCCATTATGGTAAGCAGCGTAGGAGCCACATCGGCCAGGATACCCTCCTTTATCGTTTTATAACGATCGCTCACCAGTATGCACGGTACCGGGTTAAGGGAGTGGGCAGTATTCGGCGTTCCGTCTTCATTGATTGCATTATCGGCATTGCCATGATCTGCGATTATCATCACTTCATATCCCATCGAACGTGCAGCCCCGGCTACAGCACCGGCACATTCGTCGACTGTTTTTACCGCTTTTTTTATTGCTTCATAAACACCTGTATGACCCACCATATCGCCATTGGCAAAATTGAGGCAGATAAAATCGAATTTACCGGTATTTATTGCTTTGATTACCTCATCCCTCACCTGGTAGGCGCTCATCTCAGGTTGAAGATCGTAGGTCGCAACCTTCGGTGATGCAACAAGTATCCTCTCTTCATTCGGGAATACTTCTTCCCTCCCTCCTGAGAAAAAGAAAGTTACATGTGCATATTTCTCCGTTTCAGCAATCCTGAGCTGCTTCCTTCCTGCACCCGCAAGAACTTCTCCGATAGTCATGCCGGCATTTTCCTTGGGATAGATCACATGAAGCCCCCTGAAAGTGGCATCATAAGGGGTCATGGTGCAGTAATAAAGCGGAATTGTTTTCATGCCTGACTCCGGCATATCTTTCTGTGTCAGAACTATCGTAAGTTCCTTGGCCCTGTCGTTCCTGAAATTGAAAAATACAATAACATCACCCTCCTGTACCTTGCCAACTGGTTCTCCGGTTTTGTCGGTAATAACAATGGGTTTCATGAATTCATCTGTAACGCCAGCATCATAAGATTTCTGCATGGCATCGAGGATGTCTGTTGTTTTTGTTCCGATGCCATTCACTATCAGATCATATGCTTCCCTGATCCTCTCCCATCTCTTGTCGCGGTCCATTGCATAGTACCTTCCAATGAATGAGGCTACTTTTCCGTTCGATATTTTAAGATGACCGAGCAGGTTCTTCATATATCCTATCCCGCTTCTCGGATCGGTATCGCGCCCATCGCCAAAACCATGGATAAAAACCTTATCAAGACCATAATCCATGGTCATATCACATAACGAATAGAGATGTTTGTCAAGCGAATGAACTCCTCCGTCGGACATAAGGCCGAAAAAATGTACCTGCTTTTTGTTATCACGGGCATAAGAGAACGCATCAACAAGCACTCTGTTTTTCTTTATTTCTCCTGTTTTGCATTCCTTGTTAATTTTTACCAGGTCCTGGTAGATTATTCTTCCCGCCCCAATATTCAGGTGCCCTACTTCGGAATTCCCCATCTGTCCTTCGGGCAGACCTACATCTTCACCGCAGGCAAAGAGCCTGGAGTTAGGGTATTTCTGCTTCAGTGCTGTAAGGTTGGGTGTCGGGACAGAACTTATCACATCAGCTCTTGACCCATTGCCTATACCCCAGCCGTCGAGTATCATTAATAATGTTTTCTTATTATTCATAATTTCAGCTTATTGTTAATAAAATAACACTGATCCGGCAAACTTGTTCAAAAATCAGCAAGGGGCAAATTTAGAAAAAGAAATCTATTAACCACCAGGGCTGTTCAGTTAATAAGAAAAGTACGCAAAGTATCATTTTACAGAACTTTGCGTACTTCCTATCTTCCGGCATTACAATCTTTACCTGCCTGCCACTACAAGTTTTCGTGAGCCCAGGTCAATACCCTTCCGCGAGAGCCGTACAAGATATAGTCCCTGCTTCAGTTTCAGGTTGTCGATGATAAATTCATCGATACCTGCTACTGCCTTGTATGTAAGGACAGGAAGCCCCTGCATGTCATAGATTTTTATATCAGTTTCTCCGGGCAGAACATCTCCGAACAGTACCACCAGCCTGTTTATAGCCGGATTGGGATAGATCCTGAAATCGGTCTTCCTTTCTTCAGGATTTCTCTTTATTCCGACATCAATATCTGCAAGAGTGTCTGATTCTGCCTGGTATACCTTCTTTGAGACAGCATCCTGGACAAACGCGATGACTTCAATGTTTGATTTATTCAGTTCAGAAATCAGCGGCCATGATTGTTCAATTATTGAGGAGGTCTCTCCTTTTATCCATGTGCTCTTCAGCGGTATTCCTGCTGCATCAGGAATGAATTTCCTGAAGACATTCAGAAATAATTTCTCACCTGTATCCAGATCAACTACGGTGCTGTCTTCTGTGACGGCAAAATAGAGGGTCAGGTTTTCAGTCGAAATATTGTCAAGAGCCGTAAGCATAGCGCTGACTGTCAGTACACCACCCGATATTTGTGTTGAAATGTCAATATCAAATTGTGCTGGTATAAGACTACGCTTAATGACATAGTTGCTGTCGATTTTTGTTGCGCTGGTCATATACGAGAAATATGTAGCATAGTTGATATCATCGGTCCCCCCGTCGATAAATGAATATGGTGTCCGCGTCAGCCCGTAGAATAATATTCTTGCTCCTGCGTCGGCTGTATTGGCCATATAGAACGGATCGTCCGTTACCGGGAAGTTGGTGTGATACTGTATGTTGATAACATCCTCCCTCCTGCTTTTCGAAATCTTATTTACAAGGCCATCGGCGTTGTAACCCGATTCATCGGTAAGATTGGTAAAGTGCTCCAGCAATATCTTCCGGCTTCGTTCAACGATACGTATATCGTCGAAAGCTATACCGTCATTTTTCATATCGGAGCCATCAGATCCGTAGGCAATCCTGAAGACCACATCCGATTTACCTTTCAGCTCATCGAGAGTATGTATTGAATTGACCCATTCATTGTCGGGATCACCCCTGGTAGTCCATCCCATCGTATTTCCTCCGGGTTTGCCTCTGATGACAGCTGAGTTATACCACTGTATTCCGTCGTCGATGGCTCCGACAGTCTGCCATTCGTCCCTGTCACCAATTTTATATTGTAACACAGCGCCATCAATATCGCGGGTAAAGATCCTGTAGAGCCAGAGACTTATTTCTGGCCTTTCTATAGTTGTAAAATCGAAGCATGGAGAGACGATTGAGGAGGATTCCTGGTTTAATCCGATATTACTGAAACCTGTATACCAGGCTTTCTGGCCCGAATATGCAGTGTTAATGGTTTCTCTCCCGGGAAGTCCGAAAGCCCATTTGTTCCCTGCAGTATCGCCCTTTATCCATCCTCCCATTCCGGTTTCAAAATTTTCTAAATAACCGTCTGAAGGTATTGTAATGGAAGGCTTGATGTAGATATCCTTCCTGACAGTATCATTGCAATCGAGATAAGTTGTTCTGACAATATACTGTACAGCAAGATAACCTGTATCTGTCTTTGGATATTTTGCCTCCTTCAGTTCTGTACTGAATTCTGGTCCGCCGAATATTCTCCAGCTCTTTGATGCTATCGGAGATGTGGATTTTGTTGTGTCAATAAGTATTATTGAGTCGCCGGGGTGCATACAGTCTTTCTTCCAGTAAAAATCGGCCACCGGTCTTATCCCAAAATTAAAAGTTGACTCTTTTGATGCAGCACAATTATTGACTGTGGTGGCTGTGAGTGTGACTTTCTGGAGCCCTCCGGCGCTATAAAGAAATCCGGCATCTTTCCTGCTGCTTGTCTTTGTGCCGTCGGCTGTTGAGAATTCCCATTGCCACTGAGATACCGGGTCAGATGAGAAAGTGTTGTTTTGAAAGCGTGTGGTATCTGAACCTCCCTCGATACAGAAATCCAGCGGGACAAAGGAGACCTGCGGGGCAGCATAGATTGTAACAGGTACGACTGCCGCTTTGCTGCAGCCGGTCCTCTGACGTGTATATGTATAGGAAACCACTGCAGGCCCGGGCGTCTGGTTAGGATTCAGAAAATTCCCAGTAACCGGACCAGTGAAGAGACCGCCGGTTTCAGAAGGGAATAATTCCTTAAGTCCCATATTTGTACAAATAAGGTCGGCTGAGGTCAGGTTTTTAATGAAAATATCTCCAATACTGTCTACTTCAATCCCTTTCGAAATCTCATAGTCAACATCATCCCATTTATATGTAAAATAGAGAGTATCAACACCATTGCCGGCTGCCGGTACATTATAATCAGCATCAGTGTCTCCCAATGTATAGATGAGCGTATTCTTCTTATTTGAAAATCCTGTGATCTCTACAACACCCGTTGTGGGCAAGCCTGTAATCCTGATATTATATGTTGTATCTGAATAACATATTACCGATGGTATATCGGCGAAAGTGCCTAATGCCTTTCGTATAATGGTCTCGTCGGAATATGATGCCGAACATTTATTTGTATCGGTAATATTATACCAGATCTCATGCTTACCCTGTCCGGCCAGGTCGGGGAAAAGTCTTTCGCCGGAGACCCCGTTACCGGTGAATGTACCCCCTGATTGATTTGGAACAAGAAGGATGGATCCTCCGTCGATATTGTAAGTTGAATCGAGGGGGAAGTATGGATCGGGTAATTTATTTACAATTACGGTATCGCGCAAAAGTTCACTGTAACAGCCATTCAGAGACCTGTACTGATATGATACAGGATACGAGGCACCGGGAACCACTATTGAAGGATCAGCATAAGCGGAACCAGGTTTTGTATCAGACAGAAGATCGCCGGTCCAGGTGGCAGTTCCGCCGAGAGGGTACAATCCTTCTATTGTGATATATTCCCTGGGATTATTCTGACAATATTCAGGATCAAGATTCAGTATCCTGATTTTTGTACTTACCGAGTCGATCCTGAACGACTGGTTTATCTGGTAGAAAATTCCAAGATGTGTATATGAAAAAAACAATTTATCCACATCCATTCCTGGTCTCATCTTCCCCGGATCAATTGTTGCATTGATCCCTGACTGGGTAAGGATGGCATCAGGGTCGGTACACGTAAATCCCAGTATTGTTGTAAAAGCATCGGTCGGAACACCTGAAACGCTGATCATGTCAGGTCCGCTGTTATGGCAGTAAAGAGGATCAAAGCCAACAAAAGAAGAGACATTAGGATTGACATAAACAATTTTCGAAGCCTGCTGTGAACAGTTATGTGCTGAATAAGGAATATTGAGCAGATAACTAAGTGTATGCGGGCTTCCTGCAGAACCTGCTTTTTCGGGTGAGAAGATATTCCCTGTGACGCCGGTTCCTGAAAAGACACCACCCAGGTCAATCACATTAGAAGACAGAGTAACGTCGCTCTCCGAAACGCTGTACTGATCTTTTGGAATCAGTATCCGCGCCAGGGGCCTGCTCGACACACTCGAACCCACCTTGGCCGGAATATTGGACGATTTTGGAGTAACTGCAAATGTTATGTCTGCATTGCTGTCGATATCTTCAACCTGAAGAAGTGTATACTGTATTCCTGTAGCACCCGTTATCGCCACTCCATTCCTGTACCACTGGTATGTTGATGCGCCTTCACTCTTATAAAAGTCATAATAATATTTCCCCCTGAGCACCTGCCCTGCAGCCCTGATCCCTTCAATACATACCTGGCTGGCCACAGGAGTCAAAGGTGAGGGATCAACCACAGGTAATGTAAGGGAACTTGCTACCGGTGTTCCGGCGAACGGGTACCCTGGCGTTGAGACAGGTGTTACCTCGAATGAGAGTGTATAACCTTCATCCTCCGGGGTGACAAGATATGTCTGGTTTGTCGCTCCGGAGATAGGGGTCGTTCCGTTTCGCAACCATCTGAATGTGCTTGTCCCCTGCGAATCGCCCGGATCGACATCATCATAATCATAACTACCTGAAAGTGTTGAACCTACAGCTGCAGTACCCGTGATCAGGACATTTGAAGCTGTCGGCTGTGAATTGGCCGGACCAATTACAGGGCTTTCAACCCAGTTTCCGGTTTTAACATCTCCTGTGGCTGCCACCGGAGTGACACGTATCTTAAAGTATCTCCCCTGTTCGCTGTTTCCTATTATATGGGAGATTCCGGTTTCGCCTGAGATAGGTGTAAATGTTCCTGTCGGAGCATTATGCGAGTACCACTGAAAGAATGTTCCGCTTTCAAGATCACCTTCAGTATCAGAATATGAATAATGCCCCGTCAGAAGACCGTTCACATTGAGCGATCCTGTAATGGGCTCAATTGCTGCAACCGGTGGGTCGTTGACAACCGGACCTATCCAGGTAACTGTGGTTGCCATTAATCCCGGAGATGCACCCGTCAGGGCTGTAGGGACTACAGAAAATCCAATATAACTTCCAAGCTGTGCGTCGGTTAGTTTATATGAGGCTGAAGTAGCAAGAGGTATCGCAGAAAGATCTGCCCCTGCTGAGGAGGTTCCGGTATACCACTGGTAAGAAGGAGTACCCCTGGAGTCACCATCGGCATCGGAATAAGAATAAGATCCGTAGAGAGTAATCCCTGACCTGGGAACCCCGGAAATGCTGACATTACCGGCTACCGGCCTCGCATTGACTGTAACATTATAAACAGAAGGTGCTGTTGCGGTACAACTATTTGAATTTACATAATTCACAGATAGTGTCTGTGCCCCGGGAGAATTCCATGTTACTGTCACAGAATTCGTTCCGCCTCCTGCAGTAATCGATCCTCCGGGAGATACTGTCCAGTTATACACTGTCATTAAGGCATCGGTAGTATACACATGTCCCGAAGTATTAACATTCGGAGAAGCCAGTCCGGTGACAGAAGGCACCGGTAATGGATTTACTGTAACCGGAAGTAAAGTTGCTGATCCGGCAGTACAAAGATTGCCGTCAGTATAATTGACACTTACATTCTTTGATCCCGTGGTGTTCCATGTTATTGTAACCGAATTGTCAGCCGAACCTCCTCCGGCTGCTATTGTTCCACCAGGCGAGACAGTCCATATATAATTGGTCATACCCGGAGTAGTCGAATATAAATTACCCGATGAATTTACACATACCGACGTGGGGCCGGTCAGAGGTGGTGAAGGCAACGGATGTACCGTGATGGGTTTGATAAAAGCTGTCGAAGCCCTGCAACCATTTCCATCTGTATAGTTTACATCAACTGATTGAGCTCCTGTGGTATTCCATGTCACAATGATCATATTACCGTTACCACCCGAAGTAATAAGGTTCCCTGGTGATACATTCCAGGTATAAAGGGTCATATCTTCCTCAGTGGTATATACATTGCCACCTGTCGTTGTGCAAACAGGGGAAGGACCTGTTATTGTCGGGGCAGGTAAGGGATTGACTGTAACCGGCTTAACAGTAGGTGTTCCGGAAGAACATCCATTTGAGTTCGTATAATTCACACTTACTGACTGGGCAGTAGCCGAATTCCAGGTCACTTCAACAAAATTATCTGCAGCATCACCTCCATCTGTGATTGTACCACCACCTGAGATGATCCATGAATAACCTGTCATTCCGGCATCTGTCGTATATACATTACCTGTAGAATTAACACATGTGGAAAAATCTCCGTCAATCACAGGTGTGTTTGCTGTATTTACTATCAATACCAGGCTTACAGAAAATGATTGATAACAGAGTGTTGCGGGATTTGTTATTCTGATCCCTGTGATCGTTAAAACTTTTCCATTGTTCTCGGGAGTCAGCAATCCTGTCTCAAATGAGGGATCTGCATCTGCGTCGACTCCTGTGACCGGGGTTTGAGGAACGCCGGCAATAGAATAATATACTGTTGATGTGGTTCCGGCCAGCAATCCTGTAAGGTCAATAGTTGCAGCTGAACCCGAACAGACTGCATGGTTCTGTGATGCGCCTGTCAGTGTTGGCAAAGGATTTACTGTTATGGTTGCCGTTCCATCATCAAAGCTGGTGCTTCGTGAGCAGGATGTCGTCTGATCTGTTACCGATACAATAACATAATTTGTTGTTGTCGTAACAGTTGATGTATATGCTGCAAAAGGTGTTCCGCTCACAACTCCCGTGGCAGAACGGGTAGGCCCTCCGTTTTCGGTATATAAAATAGTATAGGGACCTGTTCCTG
>ERZ1645192.2328-NODE-2328-length-15711-cov-5.872126_pt1 | contig 15711 bp, 17 predicted proteins | sample MGYA00575354_ERZ1645192 | MGnify/ENA primary metagenome ERZ1645192 (study PRJEB40844, sample SAMN11349763) | freshwater sediment metagenome | isolation source: river sediment | host: Sediment | place: India: Faizupur Khadar , New Delhi | collected 2017-02-21 ... | reverse complement strand
ACAGGCGTTGATGTTTATACGCACGGAGAAATGCTTCCGGCCAACTATTATCCCGCATTCAAAAAATATGAACACTTCGTTGGAAACTACGGGAATGCATGGTGGCTTCAGGATGAGGAATTCGAAACATTCAACGGACCTGTGCTGATGACTACCAACTGTCTGACCCCGCCGAAGGATTCTTATAAAGACAGAGTGTTCACAACAAGCGTGGTTTCGTTTCCCGGATTAAAGCATATCCCGGACAGAACCGAAGGCGGAGAAAAGGACTTCTCACAGATCATAGCCATCGCTAAGACCTGTAAACCGCCGTTTGAGATCGAGACAGGCACGATCACCGGCGGATTCGCGCACGCCCAGGTGGCAGCTCTTGCGGACGAGGTTGTTGCTGCCGTCAGATCCGGAGCCATAAAAAGGTTCGTTGTAATGGGCGGATGCGACGGCAGGCACAAGGAAAGAAATTATTTCACTGATGTTGCGAAAGAGCTGCCGAAGGATACGGTTATCCTTACAGCAGGCTGCGCAAAGTACCGCTACAATAAGATGTATCTAGGCGATATCGGAGGAATCCCGCGCGTACTTGATGCCGGACAGTGCAACGATTCATACTCGCTGGCTGTAATAGCTATTAAGCTTAAGGAGATATTCGGCGCGGAAAGCATAAACGACCTTCCGATCTCCTTCGATATCGCATGGTACGAACAGAAAGCGGTCGCGGTACTTCTGGCTCTGCTGTCCCTGGGCGTGAAAGGCATCAGGCTCGGACCGACACTGCCTGCCTTCCTCTCCCCTAATGTAGTGAAAGTTTTAGTTGAAAAATTTGATATAAAACCCATCGGTGAAGTAAAAGCCGATGTCGAGGCCATGATGGCCGGCAGGTAAAAAATTAAGCCCCGAAATTCGGGGCTTTTTGATAAGCGGAGAGATAGGGATTCGAACCCTAGGTACCCCGTAAAGGATACAACGGTTTTCGAGACCGCCCCGATCGGCCGCTCTGGCATCTCTCCGGCATTAAAGCGATTGTAAAATAAAGCCTTTTCTTTAGATTATCAAATAATTAATACAGTATAATTAACATAATTTGTATCGCAATTCCGCTTGTTTTTCCTTATATTCAACTCAATTGAACAGGGCTGAACATTATGTCGAAACTAATTTTTACGTGTCAGAACGGTTATGAAAAATATCTGGAAGAAGAACTCAGACTTAACGATATTGAACCGCGGAGTGTTGCCGGAGGCTTTATATCTGCTAAATCGGCTGAAAAAGACGGAAATGAACCAAAAAACTTATGCTTTCCGCATTTTTGCATGATCAATCCGGTACTAATTGAAGCCTCTTCCGTAAATGCGCTCAGCCTGGCAATAGCTGAAAGATTTTTTAATATCAATAAAAATCTGAAATTTGAAGATAAATGGTCTTTTATCGTACTTCCGAATTTGACTATTACCGGAATAGGAAAAAGAGAATCCGCGGTAAAAGAGCAGGCAATAGAGTATTTGAGAAGGATCGCCGGGAGGATATCAAAACTTGCAGTGAATAAACTTCCTGACGCACCCGGATATCATAGAGGTCTGGTTCTGTATTTCGAGAATTTTAATAAGGTCTATTTATCGGCAGATTTTATCTGGTACGGTCAGAAAAGAGTTTCTGATGATGATGACGCCCCGTCAAGATCATATTTAAAGATCGAGGAAGCTTACCGGGCCATGGGTATCGAACCCACACAGGGTCAGACTGTCTGCGATCTGGGAGCGGCTCCCGGAGGATGGAGCTACAGCGCGGCTAAGAGAGGCGCGAAAGTGACTGCTGTGGACAACGGTGAACTCAAAGCGGGAGCAAAGAACAATCCCAACATAATCAGCCTTGCTGAAGACGCTTTTAAATTTGATCCTACCAATAATTTCGATTGGCTTTTCTGCGACATGGTCGAGCATCCCAATATGGTAATCAAACTTCTTGAAAACTGGATAGAACATAACCGGTGCCGTTATTTTATTGTAAATCTAAAGTTCGGAAGAGTAAGGCCGTTAGAGCTTCTGGCATCGCTTACCGGCAACAGCTCGATCATTAAAAAAAGATCCATTTCTTTAAAGATCAGACACCTGTTCCATGACAGGGAAGAACTTACAGTAATGGGAAGACTTGAATAATTGTTCTTTTTTGTTTTGACCGATCATTTTTTTTTATTATATTGTTCGTTACTGATTGTTTTTTAAACGGAGAAATTATGGATCTGTACAGTTATGTTGTACCTCTCGGCATCATTACCTACATCCTGATAGTTCTTGCAATACTGACAGGGAAAAGGATCATTAAACTTAACCCGCTATGGCACAGGATAATCGCCGTTCTTACTCTGATCTTTGCTTCACTTCATGCAGCGATCGTTATTTCTTACAATCTTTAATGCTAACCAAAAGGAGAGAATCATGAAAAGAATTATTCTTGCACTGTCAATGGTATTCACACTGCCTCTGCTTTTCGCCCATCCCGCACTCGATGTTACATTAAAGTACCTCCAGCCAGGTAAGAATCTTGTTGTAGTGTATCAGCACCCCGTAAAAGATGTTAAAGACCACTATATTTCTGAAATAAGAATTGAACTCAACGGAAAAGAGATCATTACCCAGAAACTTTCGTTACAGGACACGCAGACTACAGGCGAAGTTTCCTACAAAATACCCGAAGCAAAAGCGGGAGACAAGATCATTGTAGGAACGAAATGCAATAAGATGGGGACAAAAAAAGCTGAACTCACTATTGAAGGCAAAGAAATTCCTTCAAAAGAAGCTATACCGGAAACACCTAAAACTTCGGTTCCTGCATTTCCAAAATAGTTTTTGAACTAAGTTAAATACCGCTCAACTTTAAATATGAGTTAAGGACTTTGCTCCAGACTTCATAACCCTTTGCGTTTAAATGTAGGCCGTCGTCAGTATATTCTGCTTTTAGAGAATTATCCTTTGACATAAAACGGTTAAGGTCTAGAAAATCTATTTTGTTCTCCGAACAGAATTCCATCAGATCTTCGTTCAGCTTTTTTACAATGGGATTGTTGTATTCCGAGCTGAAAAACCTGTTTTCTGTATAAAGTACAGACTGGATTACCGGAGTGATTCCGTTCGTTTTAAGTATCTCCGCTATCGTTTTCAGATTTGAAAGAGTATCTTCGTATGGTACACGCCTGGTAATATCATTAATTCCGCCCATCAAAAAACACATTGAAGGCTTGACTTTGATAACCGATTCAAGCCTTCTGAGCATTCCCTCGGTGATATCTCCGCTTATTCCTCTGTTGAGTACATCGTTCCTATTCAGAAGTACAGACCAATCCGCCTGAGATGTGATCGAATTTCCAAGCATTACTATATCCGCCTTTTCTTCAGAAGCCATAAATCTCTCCGTTTCACTTTTATATAAAGGATTCATATCGTATGTATATGATCCTTCAGCAATTTCTGCAGTGCTTACGCGGGTTATGCGCCGGTCATTCATATTTAAGAAAATAAATACAAATACTGTAGAAGCCAATACAAATAAACCTGCGTAAACGTAATACTTTTTCATCGATTTTTCCGGGATCTATCCTCTGAGCTGTTTATCTATAAAATAGGCCGCTTTTTTTCCGGCCGCGACGGCTTTTATCGCGTCATCAGGTCCTGTCTGGCAGTCTCCGCCTGCAAAAACCTTATCATTCGATCTTAAAGTGTCCGAATGAACTTCAAATGTTCCCCACTTGGTGACTTTAAGTCCGATCGTCTCTGAAAATTCAGGTTCGACCTTCTGTCCGATCGCCATTATGCAGACATCCGCCTCTATATAAAATTCTGATCCTTCTTTGGGCACCGGGCTTCTTCTGCCGCTTTTGTCAGGTTCACCTAATTCCATTTTCAGACATTCTATTTTCAATCTGCCTGATGGAAGTTTTTCGATCTTTGTAGGGGTTGAAAGTATCTTAAGTTCTGCTCCCTCCTCTTTGGCCTCCCTGATCTCTTCCCTGTTCGCAGGCATCTCCTGCTCTGTCCTTCTGTAAAGTATCTTAGCCTTCGCTCCAAGCCTGATAGATGATCTTGTAGCGTCCATCGCCGTATTTCCGCCGCCGACTATAACGGCTTCCTTTCCGACGAAAGGTTTTTCGCCTTTTGCTACTTTTTCCAAAAATTCAACGCCTGAATAAACTCCTTCCGTTTCCATTCCCTTTATCGGCATATCGCTTCCGATCTGAGCGCCGACGCTTATGAAGAGCGCATCGTTTTCCTTATGAAGCTGATCAAATGAAATATCTTTTCCTACTTTGACGCTGTATTTAACTTCAACGCCCTGCCTTAAAATAAAATCAATTTCTCTCTGTAGTACATCTGCCGGAAGCCTGTAGTCCGGAATTCCCCACTTGAGCATACCGCCCAGTTTATCGTGCTGCTCGTAAAGTGTGACCGCATGCCCGAACCGTCTGAGATAGAATGCCGCCGTCAGTCCGGCCGGTCCTCCGCCTATTATTCCGACTTTCCTCCCTGTTGAAGCCGCAGGTTTTAGGTCCATGATCTCATCTTTCTTTTTGAAAGTCTGATCTCCGATATATCTTTTCAGCGATCTGATCGCGATCGGTTTTCCGTTATGCCCGACTGCGCATACATCCTCGCATTTCGCCGTACAGATCCTGCCGCAGGCTTCAAGCATCGGATTGGTCTCATACATTATCCTCAGGCCTTCATCAAGATCTTTGTTTCTTATGGCGTTTATATATTTCGGAACATCCATGTGCGTCGGACAGGCCTGAATGCATATTCCGCAGTCAAGACATCTGCCTGCTTCGGCCATAGCCTGCTCATCAGTGAAACCTTCAGCATATTCGTCAAAATTCTTTTTTCTTTTATCAGGCTCTATCTCGTTCATGTGCTGCCTGTTAGGGTCAACAAGCCAAGATTCCGCAGATCTTCTATAACCTTTTTCAGATCTATTCCATTTTTTTTCGTCAATTCCCGGGATGAATCTGAAATCGTCTGAATTCTCGGATATCCATGTGTAATCATTCGACATTCCGAGTGAACCTGTCGGGCAGATATCGACGCACAATGCGCACCAGCAGCATCTTCCGTAGTCGATAAGCGGCCTTAACCCGCTGTCTCCCGGCTTAGCCTTGACAGAAGCCACATCCACAAGGTCTATCGCGGCATTCTGACAGATCTCTTCGCACGAACCGCATCCGATACACTTGTCAATATCGTTGATATGAAATCCTCTGTACAGGTCTGAACCCTCTCTTTCTGAAAGAGGTTTTACGATCGTATCGGGTTTCTCGAATGCTCTTTTCCATGCGTTAAACGGGGATACTATATCTTTCAAGCTCATTTTTACCTCTCTATTTCAGGGGGATAAGTTTGTAGTGAGACCATGATTCCGAATATGTCTGCGTTTGTGTTTCCTTCAGCCAGTTTTTCAAGCAGCGACATTGCATGCGTATAGCTTGGTCCTTTGACATGAACCCTTTGCGGATACTCGCTTCCGTCTGTGACCATATAATAACCGTACTCGCCTCTGCCTGATTCAGCCCTGACATAAGTTTCGCCTGCAGGTATCTTCCAATGCATAATGTCGGGAATGAAAGTTCTTACAGGACCGCTTTTGGGCATCTTTGCAAGGATCTGCCTGATCAGATTTATTGAAAGAAGACATTCCTCCCTCCTAAGCTCTGTTCTTGCATAAACATCTCCTTCCGTTCCTGTCGTGACATTGAAATCAAGCTGATCGTATATCAGATACGGATGATCTTTCCTTACATCGTAGCTTACACCTGAAGCTCTTGCCGTAGTGCCGTTTATTCCGAACGGTTCGATCCAGTCCTTAGGGATCCGCGCAAGACCCTTTGATCTTGATTTGAATACTGCGTTATTAAACATCACTTTATCAATATCTGAAAGCAGTTTTTCTATCTTGACCAGGGTTTTTTCGAGTCTTCCTTCAAAACCTTCCGGAATTTCGTACCTGACCCCGCCCGGAACAATATACATGTGATATATCCTTCCGCCTGTCAGTTCTTCAAAAGAATCGAGAAGGAAATCCCTGTGCGCCACCGCCCACTGGCCTATCGTACCCAATCCGAATGAACCTGCCTGTCCGCCCAGACCCATAACTGTTGCTCCCAGCCTTGCCATTTCAAGGTTAAGCGCGCGGATCCATTTAGCTCTTTCGGGTATTTCTATTCCTGAGAGCTCTTCTGCCGCGGCCGCGAAAAGATATTCATTCGTGTCGGGTTCGGGAACGCAGATCCTGCAAACTATCGGAAAGCAGTTGATGAATTTTCTCCTTTCCATCAGCTTTTCAAACCCTCTGTGCAGATATCCGACGTGAGTTTTAAGCAGTTTGATCTCATCTCCTTCAAGCAGAAGTTCAAGAGACATGTTTCCGGTCACTCCCGGATGCTGGGGACCCTGCCATATCTTCACATATTTGCCGGATTTGAGATCGTATTCTTTAGTGTCATTCCAAATAGGTTTCATAATATCCAACTGATTTTATTTTTTTCTTACGGTTTCAGCTATGCCGTTCTTAACTTCAGCTTCAACGGGGTACAGCTGTTCTTCCATCTGAGCGACATTGTCTTTTGTATATCTTCCGGGACGGGGAAAGTATGTTTCTTCCGAATACTTTTTCGTGTCAAAATCTTTTCTCATCGGCGGAATTTCATGCCAGCCTTCAAGCGCGAAAGGATCATTAACCCTCGGGCATCCGGGGAAGTCTATTCCGAACAGCTCTTTTATTTCCCTTTCATATACCCTTGCACCTGCCCATAGGTTGTTAATGCTTACCATAGTGGGATTCTTCCTGTCTATGAAGGTCTTAACGCTCACATCAGTTTTGTTGGAGTAATTGTGAAGATGATACACAAGTTCGAACTGATCTTTTTCGATCCAGTCAAGCGCTGTCAAAAGAGTAAGGTGACCGTAGCCTTCAAATTCTTTAAGGTAAAGCACGCAGCCTTCGAGGTCTTTTTTCTCGACAGTGATGAAAACAAAGTTCTTTCTCTGCTCTTTAATATTTTTGGCGTTGAATTTTGATCTTAATCTTTCTATAAGCTCTTTCATTCTTACCTCTACCAGTTATAGTCGGGCATATCCCAGTCTTTTATGATCTTTTTCTGATTTGCTTTATACCATGCGAAATTTTTTGCGTATTCGTTGGCCCCTTCGCCCCTGCCCTCTTTTATTCTCTTTTTGAGTTCGTCAAAACCGGCTATGAGAGCTTCGGGTCTCGGCATGCATCCGGCCACATAAACATCCACAGGTATATAATGATCGAGCCTGTTTATTGTATTATAGCTGTCCCAGTACATTCCGCCGTTGATCGTGCAGCTGCCCAATCCTATAACAAATTTAGGGTTCTGCATCTGTTCGTAACTTCTGATGATCCTTTTGAGAGTTTTGACGGACACATAACCGCTGATTATAAAAAGATTCGACTGCCTCGGAGTGGGTCTTGGCGCGATCCCGTATCTTGAAATGTCATACCTTGCAGTATATAGCGGACGCATCTCAATAGAACCGCATCCTGTACCGAAAGCCAGCAGCCATAAGGAATTTGCCTGAGCCCAGTCATAAAATTTCTGAATGATATTGTTCATTCTCGGAACTTCTTTGGGAAGCGCAGTGCAGAACAGTTCCGGATCGCAGTAATCCGGTTTTATGATCTTATTTTCTTCGTTATTAACTTCAGTCATTTAACTCTCCGGATCTTAGATTAAAATGTGTAAAGCAGAACGGCAATTATTCCCGTAGCTGTAGGTATCCTGATGAACCATCTTATAGAGTTTTCAAGCGTGAATCTCGGATTGACCACACCTACGAAAACCGCGAACATGTATAGAGTGAACGTTTTTCCGACCAGCACGGGGATATTCGTCGCGCCGCCGAAAAAAAGGTTCATGAAAAGTATAAGTTTTGCAGACGCGAAAAACGCCCTGTTGGCCTGCATATAGCCCAGAAAGTTCGAGTGATACTCGGTAGGCGGCCCGACAGGGATCTCCTGCGGCGCAAGATGGAGGTTGAACGGCGCGTGCATCATCATGCCCAGAAAAGCCATCATGCCGGCTAAAGTAGCGACGGGATTGGTGATCATATTCCAGTTGGCGATACCTCCCTGCTGCGCCGCCACGATCTCGGTGATCGAGAGCGTTCCGTGCTGGGCTGCGAGCGCGATCACAGCAAGCGCGAACGGTACTTCGGACACGGTTACCTGCGCAAGTCCTCTCATGATACCCATCGGAGAATACGGATGCCCCGATTCAGCCGCGCCTAAGGCCATACCTAACTGTCCGAAGAAAATGAAATATATTACAAGCAGAAGATCGCCTGAAAAGCTGAAATTCTGCATCCAGACAGAGCCGAATACGACGGGCATGAACAAAAACAGTCCGATCCCGCCCGCGAAGCGGAATACGGGTCCCAGCCAGAACATGATCCCGTGTGAGATCGCAGTTCTGACTCCCATCACTTTTACCAGATTCACATACGGCTGCCACACGGGAGGTCCGAACCTTCCGTGAACTCTGGCAATTATCTTGTAAACAACACCGCCCAAAAGCATTCCGTAATTGAAAATAAGAAACATCGATAGAAAGGCATATAATAGAGTCGTCCAGAAATTGTCCATTATTTAACTCCTACGGTAACATAGAAAAGCACTACGCTCATCATCAGAATATAGAAAATGTAAGTTTGTGTGTTGCCTGTATAGATCTTTCTGAGAGAATCTGAAATTGTTAAAGTCCATTCTGTAACCGCAGCCCAGAAATTCTTTGCGTACGGAGCTATCATCCAGCCAAGCGCTCTTCTGTAAGGTCTGAAGAATTCATAAGCGAAATGTGTCAGCTCGGGAGTTTCCGGTCTTTCAGCCGAGAAAACTATATTGAACTGTTTTACTTTTTGTACCTTGGGCGACTTGATGAACAGTCCCGCGGCCAGCACAACGAATATTACACCGACGATAGTCATGACGGTAGTGCCGTTCCAGTAGCCCAGTGATGTTATGGCCGTTCCGCCCTGCCATGTCAATCCGCTGCCGAATATCGGATCAACGATCCCGGTGATCTGATCAATAAGAAGTTTGGGGAAAACGGAGAACAGGAATATTACCATTATGAATATATATTGAGGTACTATGAACCACGCTGGAGCTTCTTTTACATTCCTGAATTCGTTCTTAGGCTGCCCGAGGAAGATGGCATGAATAAGCCTGAAACAGTAAAGAAAAGCTACCGTGCTTGCAAAAAAGGCCGCTCCGGTCTGAAGGTACCAGCCTTTTTCGATCAGGGCTTCATAAAGGAGCCATTTTGCTCCGAATCCCGTCAGCGGAGGAACTCCCGAGATCGCTATTATGCCGAACATAACAGCCGTGAACGACCACGGCATTTTTTTAATAAGTCCGCCCATTTTATACATGTCCGCAGTGCCTGTTCTGTAAATAACACCCGCGATCGCAAGGAACAGAACTCCCTTGATCAGAAAATGGTTGATCATCTGGAACATTGCCGCTGTCCATCCGAGACCCGACATAATTGAAAGAGCAAGGATAATATATCCGACCTGCCCCATACTTGAATATGCGAGAAGTCTTTTGGCGTTCTCTTCATGAATTGCCATCATAGTTCCGATGAGCGCGGTAAGAGCTCCTACCCAGCTTAGAATATATGCAAGATCAATATATTCCGTTTTCGGAATACCCATCGTAAGCAGTAGCATTACGAAGCCGAAAATTCCGGCCTTTGAAAGCAGAGCCGAAATGAACGGGGTCACATCGTCCTCGGCTTTTGAATAAGCTCCCGCGATCCATATATGAACTCCCAGCGCGGCGCTTTTGATCAAAAAACCCAGAGAAATTAAAATGAATGCGGCTGCAGAGCTTTCCTGAGCCATTGATAATATATTGAAACTCAGAAATTCAGGATTCTGAGAGTATGCGTAAGCAAATCCCGAAAGTATCAGAAATGCTCCGCCAAGTGAGAACATGATATAACTATAAGATTCTTTCTCGGACTCATTCCCTCTTCTAATAAGAAGATACGATGTAACTGTCATAATCTCCCAAGAAATAAAAAAGTGAAGGATGTTATCTGCGTTCGCAATGGCGATCAAAGACCCGGTCATCAACATTAGAAGACCATAAAAAGTGCTGCTTCTCTTTTTTCTGTTCAATGTGGCGATCGTAAGTACGAAAGCTCCGAATATGAACATCGCGTTAAAGAAAAATACAAATCCGGTCTGAAGAGGCAGGAACATATAACCGTAAAAGAATATTGAAGTCAGAGCAAGGACACCTTTAAATCTTTCAGGGAGAGATCTGAGACCGAGCAGCGCTAATCCTGCAGTATATGGAAGGTAATAGCTCAAATGACCCTGGTTCTGCCTGAAAAAATAAAAGAAAGATACTGCAAGAAGGGTAATGTTAATTATCTCGATCGCAAGCACTTTGTATGAATCGTATGCTATAATATCTTTCTCAGAAGTTTTCTTGAGCGTCACTCCAAGCCATCTCAGCATATATCCCGCTTCAAAAAGAGATCCGAGAAGAATTATGAATATCCAGAAGAATTCATAATTTGCCGCAAGATCAAGAACTAAATTCCATTTACCCCAGAATCCCGGGAAAGGCGGCATTCCAGTCAGAGCAAGAACCATGACGATGAATATGCCTGAAAGCACCTTATTCTCTCTTATCACTCCCCAATTTCTGTAATCGTTCTTTTTAATTATACCTGATATCCAGAATAAACCCGCCTTCGCAAAAAAATGATTAAGTAGCAGAGGAAGTACGGATGTAAAAAAAATTCCGTCGTTCTGCGAGAAAACCGACCATGCGGCTGCAGCCATAACCAGACCCATCTGGGCTACAGAAGAATACCCCAGCATCCTTCTCGGGTTGGTCTGCATTAATCCCATCAGATTTGATGCAATAAAGGTCAGAGAACCAGTAAAAATAATAATACTCAGGATCTCATCAGATACTATAGGCATGATCTTGTACAGCGAGTAAAAAACAGCTGCCGTCCCCGTTGCGGAGGCAAGCCCTGTAATGCCCGGATTAGCTCCGTCATAAACATCTATAGCCCAGCCGTTAGCCGGGAACTGTTTCATTTCGATTATAAAAGAAAAAATCAGCAGAAAAGATCCTATTGAAAGGAGTTTGATATTATCGACATTCAGTACATACTGCGACATGCTCTCAATGCCGAGTGTTCCGGTTAAAGAATAAAGTATTATAATTCCAAGAAGAAGAAAAACCGAAGCAAGGCCGCCGGCTATCATATATTTAAATCCGCCCGTAAGCGAATTTAATTTCAGGTCCATTCCGACAAGCGAGAAAGTCGCGATCGAAGTTATCTCCATAAACACAAAAAGGTTAAAAATATCCGCGGTAAGTATAAGACCGTTCAGTCCGAGAACCATTAAAAGAAACAGAACCATAGCTTTATATCCTGTCTCTTTTATCTGAGTTGACATGTAAATCGCGCCTACAAGACCCATGAAATTGACAGCAGTTAAAAAAATTGCTTCTTTGTAGCCTATCAGAAAATTTATCGAAAGTGGCGGTTCAACTCCGGCTGTATAGAACATTGCCGCTGTTTGTCCCCCGAACAAGAAAGACCATAGCCATTGGTAGCTTATCGCCGATACGGAAATCAGACTCATAAAAAATACAGTGAGCGAAATTCTTCTGCCTGCTTTTGAGATCAGAGGTAAAAGGAATCCTGTTCCGAGCAGTATGGCGACAATATATAAAGGGTTTACCATTTTAGATCCTTATATTCGGTTATTGACAGAGTCTTCTTTTTCTGATAAAGTCTGATCACGAATGTAAGCATCAGAGCGTTTACAGCGACGCCGATCACGATGGCTGTCAGAACCAGCGCCTGAGGTACAGGATCGACTATCATGGACGCAGGATTATTTACAAGTTCCGCGGAATCCAGTATAGGCGCGGTTCTTCCTTTGATAAACCCGAATGCGACCATTACGAGCTGTAACCCTGTTTCCACGATCGCCAGTGCAAGAACTATCTTGATCATATTTTTCTGCGTAAGCATTCCCCAGAAGCCGATCAGCATAAGGATAAAACCTATAACGTGAATTATATTCATTTTTAATCCTTTTTCATGTTATCAATTATACTGGCGAGTTCCGTACCGACTTTAAGACCGACAAGAGAATATATTACCGGAATTGCTCCCGCGCTCAGTATAGTTCCGAATTCACCCAGCGGAAGGATCCTGTTATCGAGGAAATTATTTACTCCGAAAAGAAGCAGTCCAAGGATACCTATCAGTACATAAAACACACCTGAAAAAGATTCTATAACATTGAACAGACCGTGATTTATCTTATAATTGATATCTGAAAGGAACAGCAGAAGAACCGCCGAGGCTATCACTGCACCCCCCTGAAATCCGCCTCCGGGAGAAAGATGCCCGTTTATAAAAATATAGACTCCGAACATGATTATTATCGGAGTAAGCAGTCTGGTTCCAGTCTGGAGTATTTCACTCGATTGTCTTTTTGCTGCGGTAACGGCAGGCTCATCTTCTTTTCTTCTTCTAAGAAGCACCGCGACTCCTGTTGCCGCTATGAAAAGCACTGATACCTCGCCAAGAGTATCGAGACCCCTGTAAGTTACAACTATCGATGTTACAATGTTCTGTGTCCCCAATTCGGAAGCTCCTCTTTCTGCGTAGCCGCGCGATACTCCTGACAGTTCGCTTTTTTCGGTTATATTAGAATAGAGCTGATATAACATTACAGTCATAAACACAAGAAGAACGGCAGCGAATAATTTCTTAATCATTTTCTTCCTCCGCATCTTTTGTTTTGTGTAGCGCATAAAGGAAGATCAGTGTGGAGAGGCCTGCTCCTATAGCTGCCTCGGTCATAGCGACATCCGGAGCCTGAAGAAGCAAATATATTATACTTGCAAACAAGCTTACGACCCCGACAGCGACCACCGATGAAATAAGGTCTTTTACAACCATAGCAAGTATAGCCGAAAGTATCATCGCAAGCCCCATAAGTATAATAATGCCGTGCTGTAATTCCATTATTTTACCTCCGGTTTACTTTTTTCATCTTTCAGCTTGTCTATTACGCTCTTTTCTGTAAGAGGTATTCCTTTAAAATGCGCGGCTCTCGCAAGAGCATGTGATGATATCGGATTTGTAATTGCTATGAATATTATAAGTATCAGTATCTGCCCTATCCATTCTGTATGGCAGACGCCTATTCCCATAAGTGTCAGCATCGTACCAAGTGTTGTGGCCTTAGTTCCGGCCTGCATTCTGTTGTAAAGGTCGGGCATCCTGTAAACTCCAAGAGCACCGAGAAACAAAAATATCGAACCGGTCAGGGTCAATATCGAACCAAGCAGTGTATTCCATTGCATCATAGACCCCCTTCGATATATCTTGCTACAGCAACTACCCCAATAAAGCTCAAGATAGCATACACCATTCCGACATCAAGAAATATAACTCTGCCTGCCAGGCACGATATCAGAACTATAAGTGATATGGATATCACAGTAAAAGTATCCAGAGCTACAGCTCTGTCTGCCATAGACGGGCCTTTTATCATTCTTAATGTTGCGAGTATGATTCCTGCAGACACAAAATAAGTGGATATCTGCAGTATGATTTCAGGCAGTTTATCCAAAGATCACCTCCAGATATTTTTCAAAATTACTGACTATTTTTTCAGTTGCGCCGGTCTCCTCTTTATCTTTTACATCTATCCAGTGAATATACAGCGTATCATCTACCATATCAACTGTCAGAGTTCCGGGTGTCAATGTAATGGAATTTGTTAGTATCAGCCTTCCCATTGGAGATTTAAGCTTCGTTTTTACAGTTACTATTCCCGGATTGATTGGGATTACCGGCCTGATAACCCTAAGAGCCACATCTATGTTCGATTTAACGATCTCGATAAATAATATGACAATATAAAACAGACTGTAGCCGATCCTCTTCGGATGCAGTATCGGCATTACTAGATAATCTCTATAAATGAGACTCACCGTTAATGCAAGCGCGCCGGTCACCAGAAGATTGTTCACATTTGTGGTCCGCGTCCATACAAAATAGAACAATGTAAGAACAATTGACGAAAAAATTACCTTTACGATCTTATCCATTATTTATCCCTGCAGTATATTTATCTTCCATAATATACATTATATTACTTTATGCAACAATGAAATTTTCAACAATTTTCAATTCCCTGTGATTTTACACCTGTAAGTTTTATCCATGATTCATCAAGAATCTGCAGTCCTTTAAATATATCTTCTTTTTCAGCTTTCGATAGGTTTTTGAAAAGTGAGTCATAATAATTTATAGTTTTTTTCTTCAGGTCGGCTATCAGTCTTTCTCCGCCGGGTGTAAGAGAAACTACTATTCCGCGCCTGTCATCAGGGTCCATATCTCTTCTTAAAAGTGATTGACCTTCCAGCTGGCTGACTATTTTTGTAACTCCGCCTGATGTAATTCCCAGCTTTTCAGCAATATCCTTTACGGAAAGTTTACTATTTAACAGAAACAGCTTCATGCAGTTAAGCTCTGAGCATGAGACTTTAAGTTCTGCGGCTATCGTTCTGTCTTTCAGCTGACATTTGCCTTTTATGGAGTTCAATGATCCTGATATTTGTTCGATGAGAGAGTCTTTCATTTACCTGCTCAATAATTTACTTGGTAATTTATTTACCCGGTAAACTTTTGTCAAGTAAAAAATAAGAAAATAAAAAAGGAACCCTTCAGAGTTCCTTTTTTATTTAATTAAATATCTGTTTCTAGTGTTTATGTCCGCAACCGCAGTCATGGTCGTGACCGTGTTCATGACCGTGGCTGTGACCGTCTTCACATCCGCAATCCTCATCGCCGCATCCGCATTCATCGCTGTACGGATAATTTATAGCTGCATGAGCAGCTGCAAGCCTTGCGACAGGTACACGGTAAGGTGAACAGCTGACTTCATCCAGTCCTATCATGTGGCAGAATTCAACAGAATCAGGATCCCCTCCATGTTCGCCGCAGATACCGATGTGAATGTTCGGATTTGTTTCTTTAGCTACCATTACGCAATGATACATAAGATTGCCGACTCCTTCACGATCTATAGTCTGGAACGGATCTTTATCATATATTCCGAGATCGACATATTTACCTAAGAAACTGCCTGCGTCATCTCTTGAGAATCCGCAGGTCATCTGAGTAAGATCGTTCGTTCCGAAGCTCATAAAATCACACTCGCCCGCAAATTCCTGAGCTGTCAGAGCTGCTCTAGGCACCTCGATCATTGTTCCGACTTTATAATCAACTTTACCTTTCGCGCCAAGTTCAACCGCCACCTGCTCGATTATTTCTTTTACGATCATATATTCTTTTACTTTACCAGTAAGCGGTACTTCGATCCACGGTTTTGAACCTTTTACATTTAAAGCGGCTTTAAATATCGCTCTTGCCTGCATTCTTCCGATCTCCGGATAAACTACGGCAAGGCGGCATCCTCTGAATCCGAGCATAGGATTGAATTCGTGAAGACTGCTTATTGTCTGTTTAAGCTGATCTACAGATACATTTATTTCTTTTGCAACGCCTATAATGTCGTCTTCTTCTTTCGGTAAGAATTCATGAAGCGGCGGATCAAGAAGCCTGATTATCATAGGTCTTCC
>ERZ1645192.2324-NODE-2324-length-15729-cov-17.820148_pt1 | contig 15729 bp, 16 predicted proteins | sample MGYA00575354_ERZ1645192 | MGnify/ENA primary metagenome ERZ1645192 (study PRJEB40844, sample SAMN11349763) | freshwater sediment metagenome | isolation source: river sediment | host: Sediment | place: India: Faizupur Khadar , New Delhi | collected 2017-02-21 ... | reverse complement strand
GCGACCATTCGAAGCCTTGTCTCGCAGGCCATCACCATCATTCGCGAGAAGAGCCCATTTTTTGCCAAATCACAGGTCGCCTCACCCATCCCGCGTTCGTGCCGGCCCGCAGGGCCGGCGCCCGAAGGCCGCGAAGCAGGCCATGCGAGGGCACCCGTGGCCGGGGTCCCCCCGGCCACTGGGTGCGTCCCCCCTCCCGCGGGAGAGGGGGGATGGCGCCGCAGGCGCCTCAGGGGGGCGCCCCTATTTCACGGCGCCACCGGCACCACCACCGGTGCCTGCTGGGTGGCCGGCTGGCTGGTCTGCACCGGCTCGGCCAGCAGGCGGTTCATCAGGCCGCCGCCGGCCCACATGCCGACCAGCGTCAGCCAGGCGGTGAGGGCGAAGATGGCGCCGCCCGTCATGCCCGCGCCCACGGCGCAGCCGCCGGCCAGCATGCTGCCGAAGCCCATCAGCATGGCGCCGACGATGTAGCGCGCCATGCTGTAGCCGTCCTTGAAGCCCTCGACCTTGAACTCGCGCCCCACCAGCGCCCCCAGCGCCGAGCCGACGAACACCCCCGGCAGCATGCCGGCGTCGAAGCCGAAGGCCGGCGCCGGGCTGGACAGCACGCGCATCAGCCATTCGGCCGAGGGGCCGCTGAAGGTCAGGCCCTGGATCTGCACCGCATCGAAGCTGGCGCGCGCCACCGCGTGGCTGAACCACCAGGCCAGCGCCACCGCCACCCCGGTGCCGATGCCGCCGATCCACATCCAGGGTCGGTTGCCGCTGCGCAGCGAGAAGATCACCGCCACCACCAGCCACAGCCCGCCCAGCGCCAGGCCGTCGGCGTGACCGGCGCCCACGCGCGCCAGCAGGTCGCGCGCGGCGCCGCCGTCCACCGTCCACCAGGTCGAGATTTCGGTGCGCAGCGGCGCCAGGGCGCCGCCGAGCGCTGCCTGCGCGGTGACCGCGAACACCAGCCCCGACAGCAGCGCGCGCAGGTTGCCGTTGGCCGACAGCACCAGCAGCCGGCTGGCGCAGCCGCGCGTCATGATCATGCCGGCGCCGAACACCAGCCCGCCCACCAGCGCCCCCGACAGACTGCCGCGGTTGGCCAGCTGGCGCGCCTCGCTCACGTCCAGCCAGCCGGCCACGATCAGCGCCTGCACCACGATCACCGCCGACGCGAAGGCCAGCAGCCACACCGACAGCTTCTCGGCGAACTGGCCGCGCCAGAACTCGATCACCGCCGCCCGCAGGCAAAAGCGCGAACGCTGGGCAAAGAAGCCGAACAGCACGCCGATCACCGCGCCGCCCGCCGCCAGCACCGTGCCGGTGCCGTGGTGCTCCACCAGGCTTGTCAAGTCGATGGCCATTCTTGATAATTAGTTCAGCAATGACTTATGAATTTAGGGTGGATCATGCAGCCTGTGATTGACCGGCGTCAACTTCTTCAGCGCTGTGCCTGTCTGGCGCTGGGCGGCATGGGGACGGCCTGGGCGCGCTACGCCGAGGCCGCCGACAGCCCTGCCGGCGCGCCCGAGATGCGCGCGCGCGAGGCCGCGCCCGGCTGCTGGTATGTCGAAGGCCTGTCGGCGCTGGGCTCGCCCGCCAACCAGAACTTCATCTCCAATGCCGGCTTCGTCGTCACCTCGGCCGGCGTGGTGGTGATCGACGCCCTGGGTTCGCCGGCGCTGGCCGAGCGCCTGCTGGCGGAAATCCGCAAGGTGACGGCGCAGAAGGTCACGCACGTCATCGTCACCCACTACCACGCCGACCACATCTACGGCCTGCAGGTGTTCGCCGATCAGGGCGCGCGCATCATCGCGCACCAGGCGGCGCGCGAATACCTCAACTCCGACACCGCGCGCCTGCGCCTGCAGGCCTCGCGCGAGGAGCTGGCGCCCTGGGTCGACGCCCACACCCGCCTCGTGCCCGCCACCGAATGGATCAACGAGCGGCGCGAGCTGACCGTGGGCGACACCACCCTGGTGCTGCAACCGGTGGGCCCGGCGCACACGCCGGAGGACCTGGCGGTGTACCTGCCGGCGGTCAAGGCGCTGTACGCGGGTGACCTGGTGTTCCGCAGCCGCATCCCCTTCGTCGGCCAGGCCGACAGCCGCAACTGGATCCTCTCGCTCGAGCGCCTGCTGGCCTTCGACACCCGGGTCATCATCCCCGGCCACGGCCCGGTATCCACCGAGGCGCGCAAGGACATGCAACTGACGCGCGACTATCTGGTCTACTTGCGCAAGACCATGGGCGAGGCCGCGCGCGACATGACGCCGTTCGACGAGGCCTACAAGGCCACCGACTGGAGCCCGTACGAGCACCTGCCGCTGTTCGGCCCGGCCAACCGCATGAACGCCTACAACACCTACCTGCTGATGGAGCACGAACCGCAATGAACACGCCGCCGCGCCTCTCGCTGTCGCGTCGCCAGGGCCTGCGGGCACTGGCGCTGCTGGGTCTGGGCGCCAGCGGGGTCGCGCCGGCGCGGGTGGCGGGCAAGACGCTGCCGCTGTCGGCCTCGCTGCCCGACGAACTGGCGCGCGCGCTGAAGGCGCGCCAGCCGCTGGTGGTCATGGTCAGCCTGCACCGCTGCCCCTGGTGCGAGGAAGTGCGCAACAACTACCTGGCGCCGATGCGGGCGCAGGAGCGCCTGCCGGTGGTGCAGGTGGACATGCTCAGCCCGCGCCAGACGCGCGACCTGCAGGGCGCGCCCACCACGCACGAGGCGCTGGTGCGTGCCTGGGACGTGAAGGTGGCACCCACGGTGCTGTTTCTCGGCCCGCAGGGCAAGGAAGTGGCCGACCGCCTGGTGGGCGGCTCGCCCGACTTCTATTCGGCCTACCTCGACCGCCGCCTGGCGCTGGCGCGCGAAGCCGTGATAACCTGACCCTGCTGTAAGCGTTTCAGGCCGTTGACGCATGACGGGCAAGCGCCAACAGCTACGATAATCATAGCGATCACACAGATCGCCGGACCGGAGACAGACATGACCCGCATCCCTGGTTTTCGCGCCGGCCTGATCGGCGCGCTGCTCGGCCTGGCCGGCGCGGCGACGGCGCAGGTGCCGGCCATCTTCAAGGACGCCGACCTGAAGCTGGGCGAAAAGCTGATCGCCGAGCACAAGTGCAACCAGTGCCACGCCCAGAAGTGGGCCGACGACGGCAAGGCCATCTACCGGCCGCGGGGCCGCGTCAACACGCCGGGGCTGCTGCGCGGCATGATCGACCAGTGCAGCCTGGAGCTCAACCTGAGCCTGTTCCCCGACGAGGTGACCGCCATCGCGGCGGTCCTCAACCGCGATCACTACCGCTTCAAGCCATGAAGCCCCGCGCCCGCGGGCGCCGTCGGGCCGCTGCCGTGGTGGCCGGCGTGGCGTGGCGCCAACGGGGCCGGGTCGGGATAAACCCCAGTCGTGGCGCGCGTATTCGGCGCTTAACATCAGCACTTGCGCATATATAGAAATTAAACCCTCATGCCAGACGATCAATTGCAACCCGCGCCCGCCAGCGTCGCTGGTGGGCGGCTGCGCAAGGCGCCCGAGAACTTCCTCGATCCGGCCGGCGTCCGCGCCGTGTTTGCCGAGGGCAAGCGCGGCCGGCGCGACTTCATCCGCGGCGCCTTCGCCGCGGCCCTGGCCGGCGGCGCCGCCGCGCGCGCCGGCGCCCAGCCGGAGGCGCCGGTGGGCGAGGGCGACCCGGCCATCCTGAACCTGCCGGCGCACAGCACCGGCCTGGGTCAGGCGGTGGCCACCGACGGCTACGGCCGCCCGTCCAAATACGAAGGCAACGTGCAGCGCCGTCCCAGCCCGGGGCTGACGCAGACCAGCCAGTCGTCGGTCTCGTTCGCGCCGCTGCAATCGCTGTTCGGCATCGTCACGCCCAGCGGCCTGCACTTCGAGCGCCACCACCAGGGCTGGTGGGACGTCGACCCGGCGCAGCACCGCCTCATGGTCAACGGCATGGTCAAGACGCCCCGCGTCTTCACCATGGACGAGCTGATGCGCCTGCCCAGCGTGTCGCGCTTTCACTTCATCGAATGCGGCGCCAACACCGGCATGGAATGGGGCAACGTCGCCGTGCCGACCTGCCAGTACTCGCACGGCATGCTGTCGTGCAGCGAATTCACCGGCGTGCCCCTGATCACCCTGCTGGAGATGGCCGGCGCCGACCTCAAGGGCGGCAAGTTCGTGCTGGCCGAGGGCGCCGACGGCTCGTCGATGACGCGCACCATCCCGATGGAGCTGGTCACCAATGGCCAGGTGCTGGTCGCCTACGGCCAGAACGGCGAGATGCTGCGCCCCGAAAACGGCTACCCGCTGCGCCTGGTGGTGCCCGGCGTGCAGGGCGTCAGCTGGGTCAAGTACCTGCGCCGCGTCGAGCTGGGCGATGCGCCCTGGGGCGCCAAGGACGAGGCCATCCACTACATCGACCTGCTGCCCGACGGCACGCACCGCCAGTACAGCAGCATCCAGGAGTGCAAGAGCGTCATCACCACCCCGTCGGGCGGCCAGGTACTGCTGGACAAGGGCTTCTACAACATCAGCGGCCTGGCCTGGTCGGGGCGCGGCAAGGTCAAGCGCGTCGACGTCTCCACCGACGGCGGGCGCAACTGGCGCACCGCGCGGCTGGAAACCCCGGTGCTGGACAAGTGCCTGACGCGCTTCAACCTCGACTGGGTGTGGGACGGCAAGCCCACCATCGTGCAAAGCCGCGCCATGGACGACACCGGCTACGTGCAGCCCAGCATGCGCCAGCTGCGCGAAGTGCGCGGCAACCGCTCCATCTATCACAACAACGCCATCCAATCGTGGCTGGTGCAGGAAAACGGCGAGGTCAAGAATGTTCAGGTTTCGTGAGGCCCTCGTCGGCGCCCTGATCGCCACCAGTGTCGCGCTGCCGGCGCTGGCGCAGGACAAATACCCCGGCATCGGCCGCGCCGCCACGCCCAAGGAAGTGGCGGCCTGGGACATCGACGTGCGGCCCGACTTCAAGGGCCTGCCACCGGGCAGCGGCACCGTCGCCCGCGGCCAGGACCTGTGGGAAGAGCGCTGCGCCGTCTGCCACGGCGTGTTCGGTGAATCCAACACCATCTTCAGCCCGCTGGTGGGCGGCACCACCGCCGACGACGTCAAGACCGGTCGCGTGGCCACCCTCAAGCGCGCCGACTACCCCGGCCGCACCACGCTGATGAAGGTGCCCACGGTGTCCACGCTGTGGGACTACATCCACCGCGCCATGCCCTGGGACAAGCCCAAGTCGCTCAAGCCCGACGAGGTCTACGCGCTCACCGCCTTCCTGCTCAACCTGGCCCATGTGGTGCCGGACAGCTTCACCCTGTCCGACAAGAACATCGCCGAAGTGCAGCAGAAACTGCCCAACCGCAACGGCATGAGCAGCGCCCACGCCATGTGGCCCGGCGCCGAACTGCCGGGCCGTCAGGCCAAGCCCGACGTGCAGGCCAAGCCCTGCATGAGCAACTGCGGCCCGGCGCCGGTGGTCAGCTCGGTGCTGCCCGAACACGCGCGCAACAACCACGGCAACCTGCGCGAGCAAAACCGCACCGTCGGCCCGCAGCGCGGCTCCGACACCACCAAGCCCGAAGGCTGGCTGGGCGACGCCGCCGGGCCGGTCAAGGTGGTCGGCTCCGCCGGCGCGGACAGCCCCAACGCCGCCGCCATCGCCCTGACGCAGAAGCACGCCTGCACCGCCTGCCACAACATGAGCGGCAAGCTGGTCGGCCCCGGCTTCGCCGACATCGCCGCCAAGCACGCCGGCAAGGCCGACTACCTGGCCGGCAAGATCAAGGCCGGTGGCTCCGGCGTCTGGGGCGAAATCCCCATGCCGCCGCAGGAACTGCCCGAGGCCGACACCAAGGCCATGGCCGCCTGGCTGGCGGGCGGCGCCGGCAAGTGAAATGACCTACCGACCCATCCGGGAATTCACCCGGGACACAATGTCCCCAACCCATTAGCATCCGCAAACTTTCAAGGAGAAATCGCCCATGCAAACACGCAGGCAAACCCTCAAGCAGAGCGCCGTGGTGGCGGGTCTGCTGGCCGGCACGGGCCTGTTCCCGCAGTACGCGCACGCCTTCAACAAGGCCGCGTTCGACGCCAAGACCCTGGGCGACGCGCTCAAGGCCCTGGGTGCCAGTGGCGCCCCTGAAGCCAGCGGCTCGGTCACCCTGACCGCGCCCGACATCGCCGAGAACGGCGCCGTCGTGCCGCTGGCCGTGGCCAGCAGCCTGGCCGGCGTCAAGCAGCTGGTGCTGCTGGTCGAGAAGAACCCCAACGCCCTGGTGGCGGTGTTCAACGTCAGCCCCGAGGTCGACGCCAGCTTCGCCACCCGCGCCAAGATGGGCGAGACCTCCGACGTCTACGCCGTGGCCATCACCGGCGACGGCAAGGCCCACTTCGCCAAGAAGGAAGTCAAGGTCACCCTGGGTGGCTGCGGCGGGTGACATGACGCCCCCCTTGAGTCGCTTCGCGCCTTCCCCCGGAGGGGGACAACGCCAGTGGCCGGCGCAGGTCCGGCCACGGCGTTCGCTGGCGCGGCCTGCTCCGCGGCCTTCAGAACGGGCCGGGCGTGCATGGGCGACGAGGGTGAGATAAACCGAATCGTATCGAATCAGGAGAACAGACATGGCAGATCCAATGCGAATCCGCGCGCAGGCGTCCGGCGACAAGGCCACGGTGCGCGTGCTCATGAGCCACGAGATGGAGTCCGGTCAGCGCAAGGACGCGTCCGGCAAGCTGGTGCCCGCCTGGCACATTCAGGACGTCACCGCCTCGCTCAACGGCAAGCCGGTGTTTTCGTGCGAATGGGGCCCGGCGGTGTCCAAGAACCCGTTCCTGCAGTTCGCCATCAAGGGCGCCAAGGCGGGCGACAAGGTCAGCGTGACCTGGAAGGACAACAAGGGCGACAGCCGCACCGACGAGGCCACGGTGTCCTGACGCCCGAGCACCGCCAACCGGCGGGCATGGCCCTTGACGGACCTGCCCGCCGTTTTCTTTTGACAAGAACCAGGAGACAAGCACGATGAGAGGCAAACCCATCGCCATGGCGGCCGCCATGCTCGGCCTGTTGGCGTCCGCCGGCAGCGCGCTGGCGCAAAAGACGTCCATCCAGGCCATCGAGGAATACCGCGAAATGCTGCAGGACGGCAACCCGGCCGACCTGTTCGAGGCCAAGGGCGAAGACCTGTGGAAGCAAAAGCGCGGCCCCAAGAACGCCTCGCTGGAGCGCTGCGATCTGGGCAAGGGCCCGGGCGTGGTCAAGGGCGCCTTCGTCGAGCTGCCGCGCTGGTTTGCCGACACCGGCAAGGTGCAGGACCTGGAATCGCGCCTGGTCACCTGCATGAGCACCCTGCAGGGCATCGACCCCAAGGCGATCATCAACGGCGACTGGGGCAAGGGCGAACGCGCCAACACCACCGCCCTGGCGACCTGGATCGCCGCCGAATCCAAGGGCATGGCGTTCAACCTGCCGCAGTCGCACGCGCAGGAACGCATCATGTACCAGGTGGGCAAGCGCCTGTTCTACCAGCGCGGTGGCGCGCACGACTTTGCCTGCGCCTCCTGCCACGGCGAAGAAGGCAAGCGCATCCGCCTGCAGGACCTGCCCGACCTGCGCAAGAAGCCGGGCGACGGCATCGGCTTTGCCGCCTGGCCGGCCTACCGCGTCTCCAACGGCCAGATGTGGTCCATGCAGCACCGCCTGAACGACTGCTACCGTCAGCAGCGCTTCCCCGAACCGACGTTCGCCAGCGACGTCACCGTGGCCCTGGGCGTGTTCCTGGGCGTCAACGCCAAGGGCGACAAGTCCGCCGCCCCCACCATCAAGCGCTGAGCAGGAGACACGCACCATGACACCCCGCAATTCGATCCTCGCGCTGTCCATCGCCGGCGCCCTGGTGCTGGTGGGCTGCGCCAGCCTGCCCTCGTCCACCGAGCTGGACACGCTGACCCAGCAGATCGTCAAGAACGACTTCCACGACAAGGGCATCGTCAAGGTCAGCCAGGCCTTTGCCGACGACGAAACCATGCGCGTGTGCAACGCCGCCGACGTCGCCGGCAAGCCGCTGGACGACGCCACCGCCAAGCGCATCGAGGCACTCAACATGGCCACCATCAAGTGGCCGGCCAACGGCAAGTACCTGGGCGACTGGAAGGAAGGCGAAAAACTGGCCCAAAGCGGCCGCGGCCTGACCTGGACCGACAAGGCCGACACCCCCAACGGCGGCAACTGCTACAACTGCCACCAGATCGACAAGAAGGAAATCTCCTTCGGCACCATCGGCACCAGCCTGTACAACTACGGCAAGCTGCGTGGCGTGACCGACCCCAACAGCCCGCAGGCGCAGGAAATGGTCAAGTACACCTGGGGCAAGATCTGGAACAGCAAGGCCTACAACGCCTGCTCCAACATGCCGCGCGCCGGCCACAAGGGCATCCTGACCGAAAAGCAGGTGGCCGACCTGGTGGCGCTGCTGCTCGACCCCAATTCGCCGGTCAACAAGTGATCGGCCCCTGGCCCGGTTCTGCCGGGCTTTTTTGCTTCTGATAGTTCAGTAACGGCTGATATATGAACCTCTCCAAACGCGAATTCCTGCAAGTCCTCAGCGCCGCCAGCGTGGCCGGCATGGGCCTGGGCCGCTTTGCCGACGCCAGCGCCCAGACCGCCGCCGACGGGCTGTACGACATCCCCAGGTTCGGCAACGTGTCGTTCCTGCACATCACCGACTGCCACGCGCAGCTGCGGCCCATCTACTTCCGCGAGCCCAGCGTCAACCTGGGCTTTGGCGACATGAAGGGCCGCCTGCCGCACCTGGTGGGCGATCAGCTGCTCAAGGCCGCTGGCGTGCCGGCGGGCAGCGCCAGTGCGCACGCGCTCACTTACCTGGACTTCGACCGCGCCGCCCAGCGCTACGGCAAGGTGGGCGGCTTTGCCCACCTGGCCACCCTGGTCAAGCGCCTGCGCGCCAGCCGTCCCGGCTCGCTGCTGGTCGATGGTGGCGACACCTGGCAGGGCAGCGGCACGGCGCTGTGGACCAACGGCCAGGACATGGTGGACGCCTGCAAGCTGCTGGGCGTGGACGCCATGACCGGCCACTTCGAGTTCACCCTGGGCATGAAGCGCGTGCAGGAGATCGTGGAGAAAGATTTTGCCGGCAAGGTGGACTTCGTCGCGCAGAACATCAAGACCACCGACTTTGGCGACCCGGTGTTCAAGCCCTACGTCATCCGCCAGATGAACGGCGTGCCGGTGGCCATCGTGGGCCAGGCCTTCCCCTACACCCCCATCGCCAACCCGCGCTGGATGGTGGCCGAGTGGGAGTTCGGCATCCAGGACGAGAACATGCAGAAGGTGGTGGACGAAGCCCGCGCCAAGGGCGCGCAGGTCGTCGTCGTCGTCAGCCACAACGGCATGGACGTGGACCTGAAGATGGCCAGCCGCGTGCGCGGCATAGACGCCATCCTGGGCGGCCACACGCATGACGGCATGCCCGTGGCCAGCATCGTCAAGAACGCCGGCGGCCAGACCATCGTCACCAACGCCGGCAGCAACGGCAAGTTCCTCGGCGTGCTGGACTTCGACGTCAAGGGCGGCAAGGTGGCGGACTTCCGCTACAAGCTGCTGCCGGTGTTTGCCAACATGCTGCCGGCCGACAAGGACATGGACGCGCTCATCGCCAAGATCCGCGCGCCCTACGAAGCGAAACTGTCCGAGCAACTGGCGATTACCGAGGGCCTGCTGTACCGCCGCGGCAACTTCAACGGCACGGGCGACCAGCTCATCGTCGACGCGCTCATGGAGGTGCAGGGCGCCGACCTGGCCTTCTCGCCCGGCTTCCGCTGGGGCACCACCCTGCTGCCCGGCCAGGCCATCACGCGCGAATGGCTGCTGGACATGACCGCCACCACCTACAGCTACGCCACCCTGACCGAGATGAAGGGCGAGATGATCAAGACGGTGATGGAAGACGTGGCCGACAACCTGTTCAACCCCGACCCGTACTACCAGCAGGGCGGCGACATGGTGCGCGTGGGCGGCCTGACCTATGCCTTCGACCCACTGGCGGGCGTTGGCCAGCGCGTCAGCGACATGCGCCTGAAGGGCAAGCTGATCGAAGCCGACAAGACCTACAAAGTCGCCGGCTGGGCCCCCGTGGCCGAAGACGCCGCCAAGGCCGGCAACCCCATGGTGTGGGACCTGGTGGAAAAGTGGCTGAAAGCCCGCGGCGGCAAGGTGGCGCCGCGCCAGCTCAACATGCCCAAGCTGACCGGCGGGGCGCTGCCCAATCCGGGATACGCCGACTGAGCATCGGCGGGGGCTGGCCCGGCAAGGTCAGCCGCCCGGGCTGGGTGGGGCGATTTGCCTGCCAGGGGCAGTGCCATGAACTATCGAAACGATAGCTGCTGGCGCAGGTCCGGCAAGCGGCGGCGGACAAAAGACCTTCTAGGGAGAGCGAGCCTTGCAGGGGGTACCGGCTAACGAATTGTTAGCCCCCTGCACTACAGCAACTCTATGCCGAAGCGACGAACGAAGAGTGCAAAGAGGCCAAAACACACCACGGTGATAACGACGCAGGCCAGAAGAGACGGCCAGAACCCAACGCGAGGCAAGAGGACGGGAAACGCCAGGAACATGGGTAGCGTTGGCACGACATACCAGAACGTATACCAAGCGTGATTTGCGATTTTCTGCTGGGGCTGATTCTCGACGTAAAGCCAGATGAGCGCGAGTACTGTTACCAGCGGCAGAGCCGCCACGAAACCACCGAGCTTGTCACTGCGCTTTGCCAGCTCGGAAACGAGCACGACAACCGCTGCGGTTATGAAGTACTTGGTTATGAGCCACGCCACAATTTTTCCTCAGGGGGCTAACGTTTGACGTGAGCGGTGGCTTGACGGCGTAGCCGGCAAGACATCCGCTCGATGGAATGGTTAGGTATCATTCTGCTAGCGCAACTGAGGTTCTGGAAAGAACTCAAACTCCCATGGCTGCACCAGCGCTCTTGCCGCCGCAACGGCCGGGCCACTCGGCGAGCTCGCACACACCATTGCATCTCGATAAGGAACGCGTAGGCACACAGCTACGGTTTCTCCGCTTGGTGTTTTGTACGCCCACCAGTCCTCTTCGCCGCCGAATGTGCAAGACGAATCGGACTCTACGTACGCAGGCATTCCAAGGTGCGCGTGAAGCGCCACCCTTTCAACGTTTCGCGCCCAACCCACCTCCCAAAGCGGTGGAGAAGCCTCGCCAAGATTGATCGGAACGAGGGGTTAGGCCTCGCCTGCGTGACCAAGTTGCCTTAAGCCAGCCAAGTTGTCCCATTCGGCCCAGGCCTCAGCTATGCGGCCTTCAGAGATGCGATAGATCGCGAGGTAGGTGGCGGTCAACCGTCGTCCGCTGGCGGCGTATGGACCCATAGGCCCGGTCTGAGTGCCGGTGAATCGATGCCGCGCAGCAACTCTGTCGCCTTCTGCGACTAGGTCCAGCAGTTCTTCGTGAGCGTCAGGGAACGTCTTGTACTCACCCTGCAAGAACGCGACAAGCTCCCCCGCTGACTTCGCGCCAGCGGCACCCGCCGCATCACTATGACGGACGAAAGCGGGATCGAGGACTGCGACAAGCGCCGGCCAATCCTGAGTGTTGATGGCAGCAACGAAGGCGTGCACGATGGCCTTGTTCTGGGCAGATGAGGTTTCCACAGAGGTGTCTTGGCGAGGCCTAACGAATGAAAGGGACTTCCCCGTCCCGAAAGCAGGGCGCATTTGCGCGGTACGGCATCAAAGTGCCACGATGGGAAGTGCAACCTCTCATCAACTCGCTCGAAAGGGGAAGTCCATGACCATCGTAACCGTAGGCATCGACCTGGCCAAGAACGTCTTCGCCGTGCATGGCGTGGATGCGGCCGGCAAACCCGTGCTGGTGCGCCCCAGCGTCGCACGCGACAAGCTGCTGGAGCTCATCGCCTCGCTGCCACCGTGCCTGATCGGCATGGAAGCCTGCTCGGGCGCACACCACTGGGCGCGTGAATTTGACAAGCTCGGCCACACCGCGCGCCTGATGGCCCCCAAGTTCGTTGCCCCCTATCGCCTCTCGGGCAAGCGCGGCAAGAACGACGCCGCCGACGCGGCGGCTATCTGCGAAGCCGTCACCCGCCCGCAAATGCGCTTCGTGCCCCTCAAGAGCGCCGACCAGCAAGGCCAGCTCATGGTGCACCGCGCCCGCCAAGGCTTCATCGAACAACGCACCGCCACCCTCAACCGCATCCGCGGCCTGTTGTCCGAATTGGGCATCGTGCTGCCCCTCAAAGCCGCCACCGTGCGCCGTCAAGCCCTGCAGCATCTTGAAGACCTGCCCGGCTGGGCCAACACCGTCATTGGCGACCTGCTCAGTGAAGTCAGCCACCTGGACGAACGCATCGCCCAGTACGACCGCCACATCGCCCTGATGGCCCGCCACAGCACCCAGGCGCAGCACCTCATGCAACTGGCCGGCATCGGCGAGACCACCGCCACGGCCATCGTCAGCACCGTGGGCAATGGACATGACTTTGTTTGCGGGCGCAGCTTTAGCGCCTGGCTGGGCCTGGTGCCCGGGCAATACAGCTCGGGAGGCAAACAGCGCCTGGGACGCATCACCAAGGCGGGAGACGCCTACCTGCGCAGCCTGCTGGTCATGGGAGCGCGAGTGGTACTGGCCGCGGCCATGAACAGCAAAGCGCCCAAGCAAGACCCCCTCAGCCGCTGGGCACGTGCTCTGGCCGAGCGCCGCGGCTACTGGCGCGCGGTGGTGGCCATAGCCGCCAAGAATGCCCGCCTGTGCTGGGCCGTGCTGCAACGCGGGGACAACTTCAAGATACCAGCCTGAACAGGCGAGCCAAAGAGAACAGCGAAACAGTGAAACAGCAGAATCAGAAAACCACCGCGTGAAGGCAGTCGTTGATGTGCAAAGGGTTGGACCTGCGCCCGGGAATGCTCGATGAATTCTGGGGGAGTGACGGGAGAAGATCCCAAGTCCCGACTAACGAATGGAGCCCCCGGCGCGCGTCTTTCATCAGGGTCTGCTGCCAGCAATAGGCAGCGTCAATGACCGTTTGTAGTCACGCCGTCCGCACCGTTTGCCAACAGGCATCGACGCGCTGCAAGTATGAGGTTGGGAGCTGATTGCTGGCCAATGAGCAAACCCGTGCCTGGACTGATCGTGCAGCGATCCATCCAGGGAGAGGTATTGCTTGCGAAGGTGGGGAAGCCCTTGTAGTTGAAATTCAGCGGCCGCCGAAGGCGGTCCGCTGGAATGCCTGGTTGGGCGGAACATAGGTCCCTGCGGCACTGCTGCGCCTGGGGCTGGCCTTCACGGGTGTGGTGCTGGTGCTGCTGCCCGAGGGCGCGCCTGCTGCAAAACCTGTCGCTGGCCGACGCTCTGGCACTGCTGGGCGGGTTCATGTTTGCACTCACCAACGTCACACTACGCCGCCTGCACACCGTGCCGGGGCCCGCGCGCATGTTTGCGATGTTTGGCGGCTGCATGCTCATGGCGCTGGCCGTGGCCTGCATCGGCCTGCAAGTGGGCGTGGTGGGGCCCTTCCCAGCCGCCAACGCCACCTGGATCGTTACCGGCCTGCTGCTGGCGGGCGTGCTCATGCTGGGCAACTGGGCGTTGCAGTTTGGCGCTGCGCGGCTCGCGGCAGGCACCACGGCGCTGGTGATGCTCTCGGAGGTAATGTTCGCCAGCGTGTCATCGGCTCTGCTGGGCGCGGCCACGCTGAACACGCGCACCGTGCTGGGCGGGGCGCTGATCCTGCTGGCATCGCTGCTGGCCGCGCTGCAGTTCCGCCGACCGGGCGCTGCGGGCCCTCATTGATGGATTGACCCGCAGGCGCACAGGCCTCTGCAGCTGGGGCTACGATGGCCCGTCATCCCCACCCGGAGAACCCGCATGCCCACCAGCATCTACGACTTTGAAGCCCTGCAGATGAACGGCCAGTCCGTGCCCCTGTCGCAATACAGGGGCAAGGTACTGCTCATCGTGAACACCGCCAGCGCCTGCGGCTTCACGCCCCAGTTCGGCGGGCTGGAAGAGCTGCACAAGGAATACGCCGGCCAAGGCCTCGTCGTGCTGGGGTTCCCCTGCAACCAGTTCGGCGCCCAAGACCCCGGCAGTAACGACGAGATCGCCAGCTTCTGCCAGCTCAACTACGGCGTGAGCTTTCCGATGATGGCCAAGATCGACGTGAACGGCGCCAACGCATCGCCCCTGTACCAATGGCTTACCGCCGAGGCCCCGGGCCTGCTGGGCAGCAAGGCCATCAAGTGGAACTTCACCAAGTTCCTCGTCGGCAAGGACGGCCAGGTGATCCGTCGCTATGCGCCGCAGTATGCGCCGAAGAAGCTGGTGGGGGATATTGAGGCGGCGTTGGCAGGCTAAGAGAGCACGCCCGGTGACGCTGAGTCACTACCGGAACGATTGGCCCTGAGTATTCGCGGCTTTTTTACGCATCTTGGCTCAACAGCCGTTCTCGGCCAACACCAGCCGGTGGCAGCCAAAGAAAGCGGACGCTCAACGGGCGAGGTAAGCCGACCGCAGAATGCGGGTCGGCTTGACCGAAATGTTAGAGCCAGAAGCCAAAACGGGTAACTTGAATTTGGCGACGGGCGCTAACTGCGAAAAAGCACAGCGCCACCGAGGCGGCGCAGCACTACGAAAACGATAGCTGTTTGCGCTTGCTACACAAGGGGTGGAGGCCAAAAAGACTACAAACCGACGCCAAGCCAACAGGCGAAGCCCGGAGAAACGACAAACCAAGCGCTGCACAGCGCCTGAGAAATTGAATGCCGTTCTAGAAAACATGGACTAAATAAAACTGGTTTTCAGTGGTGCTAACGGCCAAGGTAAGCCGCCCGCCGTAGGCGGGACGGCTTGAACGCAGAGTTAGACCCGAAGGCCAAGAGGGGGCGCCCGGACTGGGAGAAGGGCGTAGCCCACGCAAAAGCGCTGGGCCACTGAAGCGGCGCAGCGCTGCAAGATTGATAGCTTGTAGCGCTTGCTGGATAAGCACCAGTGGCCAAAAAGGCTTGAAATCCCTGGAAACAGGGCGAAGCGCTGAAATGAACGGCTGCGCGCATAGAGCGTGTGATGGGACTAACGCCCTGAGTTCAGCCGCCGCCGAAGGCGGTCGGCTGCGACGAATTGTTAGGTATCTGGCCGTCTATCCCAAGTGCAATATTTCCACGGCACAACGTTTTCAAGAGCGGTAAATCTTGGGATTGGCATACCAGATTCGCCGAATTCTCCAAGCGTAGCGAGCTTGCGTTCATAAACGGGGCGTCGGCTTTCTGGCAGAAAAACCCAAGGCAATACTTGCCAAGAGGGATCAACGCCGCAGTCTCGTTGCAGGGCGAACTTTAGTTCAGGCCAATGTGTCTTCCATGCTTGGAGCCGTTTTATAAGCGCAGATGCGCTTGAGGAGTATGTCACTTCGCACAGGTATACCGCATGCTCCCGAAGGGATACAGCCATGAGATCGCAATACCAAAACCGGCCTTTCTTCGGGCTGGCCCCAGGTTCAAGTTGGAGCAATATTTCGGGGTTTACAAATACTCCACGATCAGCCCGCAAATATTCTGCGACAACACCTTGAAAGAAATCAGTCACAAGTCGATCTCCTGACGCCTAACGCCCTGAGTTCAGCCGCCGCCGAAGGCGGTCGGCTGCGACGAATGGTTAG
>ERZ1645192.2323-NODE-2323-length-15730-cov-22.637384_pt1 | contig 15730 bp, 13 predicted proteins | sample MGYA00575354_ERZ1645192 | MGnify/ENA primary metagenome ERZ1645192 (study PRJEB40844, sample SAMN11349763) | freshwater sediment metagenome | isolation source: river sediment | host: Sediment | place: India: Faizupur Khadar , New Delhi | collected 2017-02-21 ... | reverse complement strand
TATGAAAATAAACGGCTGAAACACAGGAGGATGTTTCAGCCGTTTATTTTTTTTGGTTGCTGTCAATACTCAATCTTATCATCCTTTTCGTTCCAGAATTCAAATGCCCGGATAGCCTCTTCGGGAAGCAACCGAACGGTTTTGATACTCCGTTCAGAAGGATTCAGTTCTATCTCATCATAGATAAACGAATCGTCAAAACCTATTTTTTTGGCATCGGACTTGGTGTTGGCGTAGAAAAGACGGTCGAAATGTGCCCAATACACAGCACCCAGACACATCGGACAGGGTTCGCACGAAGTGTAAAGCGTGCAACCTTCGAGGCTGAAAGTGCCGAGTTTTTTGGCCGCTTTGCGAATGGCACTAATTTCGGCATGTGCCGTGGGGTCGTTCACTGCTGTCACCCGATTAACTCCGGTTGCAACGATCCGGCCGTCTTTGACGATTACCGCACCGAAAGGTCCGCCTCCCCTTTCAATATTTTGAATCGACAGCGAAATGGCTTTTCGCATAAATTTTTCGTGTTCATCCATAGTTGAGCATTTTTTTAAAAAATAACTTTACAAATATAGCGTTTATGTTGAAAACAAACAATCCTGATAACTGAATATTAAGCCCGTAATCGGGTGATATTGTAATTAATCTCCATCTAACCTGCAAAAGCATTCGATTTTTTTTTCGAACTTTGCATATCGTATCAAAACTCACTGATTAGCAAAGATAAAATAATGATAGAAGATAAAATCAGAGCAGGCAGAAATCAAACTCTGACACTCAACGAAGAAGAACGGGTACAACTTTTTGATAATCTTTTTATACCCGAAAAGAACGAAACGTTGGTACCTGAGAAAATTCTGAACAAAACAATTCTGTCCGATTTATTTGATGTATTGGATGATCTGCCCGAAAGTTTTGCCGATCTGATCATTATTGATCCGCCTTATAATTTGAGTCGCGATTTTCATGGATTCAAATTCAAAGCCACCGACGAAGAAAGTTATGCTGATTACCTTAACTCCTGGTTTCCGAAAATTGTGAGTATACTGAAACCCAACGGATCGCTCTATCTGTGTGGCGACTGGAAAAACACAGCTTTACTACAGCAGGTGATGAGTGGGCACCTGACGGTATTGAACCGCATCACCTGGCAGCGCGAAAAAGGGCGGGGTGCATCCAAAAACTGGAAAAACGGAATGGAAGACATCTGGTTTGGTGTGAAAAATCCGGATGACTACTATTTCGATGTGGAAGCCGTGAAAATGAAACGTCAGGTAATTGCACCCTATAAAAAAGACGGTAAACCGAAAGACTGGCATGAAACCGACGAAGGCAACTTCAGACTCACCCACCCTTCCAATTTCTGGGACGATATCAGCATCCCGTTCTGGTCCATGCCCGAAAACACCGATCACCCCACCCAAAAACCCGAAAAACTGATAGCCAAACTGATACTTGCCAGCTGTCCGCCGGGTGGTACGGTGTTTGATCCTTTTCTGGGCTCCGGTACGACCTCGGTGGTAGCCAAAAAACTGAACAGAAACTACCTGGGAGTAGAAATGAATCGGGAATATGCGCTCTGGGCCGAAAAAAGATTGCTGCTGTGTGAACAATTTCCACAAATTCAGGGTTATTTTGACAATGTTTTCTGGGAAAGGAATACGTTGAAATTCAGAAAGTGAAAAGGGTTACTTAAGATTGATTTTGCACTGAACTCAGACTCCCGGACTCTTCAATTGAATAACATAAATAACATTTTTTATGATTTTAGATATCGTTTTTATTGTTGCAGGTTTTGTGTTTTTAATCAAGGGTGCCGACTGGCTCGTTGGCGGAGCTTCCGGACTGGCCAAAAAACACAACGTTTCCGATCTGGTTATCGGACTAACCATTGTTGCGTTTGGCACATCGGCTCCCGAACTGGTTGTAAATTCGATTGCATCTGTCGACAAACACTCAGATATTGTATTCGGCAACATTATCGGGAGCAACAATTTTAATTTATTCTTTATTCTGGGCACTGTAGCACTTATATTTCCGGTCACGGTTCAGCGCAGCATGATACGCAAAGAAATCCCGTTTTCGCTGGTAATCACAGTTCTTGTGCTGGTATTATCAAACGCTGTTCTCGGCCAGAAAGAAAATGTACTATCACGTTTCGAAGGAATGGCACTTCTGGTACTTTTTGCCGCATTTATATACTACACATTCAGACAATCGGCTGTTGATAACGACGTGGAAAAGATTGAAATGAAACAGATGACGACCTTAAAAATCTGGGCTCTCATAGTCATTGGATTGAGTCTGTTAGTTGCAGGTGGCAGGATGGTGGTGACGGGAGCCGAGAATATAGCACTGGATTTGGGTATTTCGGAAAAAATAATTGCGCTAACCATTGTGGCTGCAGGAACCTCACTGCCTGAGCTGGTCACTTCGGTAGTGGCAGCATCAAAAAAGAACAGCGATATAGCCATTGGCAACGTTATCGGCTCCAACATTTTCAACTTGCTGTTTATTCTTCCGGTGAGTGCCGTGATTCATCCGGTAAGCTACGCTACCACTTTCAACCGCGAAATGCTACTGCTTATCGGCGGAACGATTATTGTAATTTTGTATATGTTTGCAGGCAAAAGATACAAAGTGGACAGGTGGGAAGGTGCTTTGCTGCTGGGTGTGTTTCTTGCCTATACCATTTTCCTCATTCAGCAGGAATTGTGAAATAAAAGCGGATAGTTACCGTTTTTATATCAAAATCATTCGCTTGAAAATTTCCAGGTACATATTCATGCTTGTTTTAGCCGTTTTTTTCGGCTGCGAAAACAAATACAAATCGCCCGTGCCCGATGTACCGGTAGAGATAAGCCTCAACATGCTTACCTACAATCCTACTTTTGGCAGCGTACTGAACGACACGATGATTTTTGTACGTCCGCGTACCTATCCTCCTTTTGCAATCGGCTATGCAGGCGTATTGGTGGTAGTGGGGTATGATGAAAATCTGAGTAACCGTTTTTTTTCGTATGACTTGTGCTGTCCGTACGAAGCCGATCCGAATGTGCGTGTGTACACCGGCATGCACCTGCTTAATCCCGAAAAGTATCAGGAAGGATATGCCGTTTGCCCTAAATGCGGTTCGGAATTCTACATCACCGACGGCTGGGGCAGGGTGTCGAAAGGGCCATCCAAACATCCGCTCAAACGCTATCAGACAGACTACATCAACAACTACCTGATAGTGAGAAATTAACTGCTACCACTTTCCTTTTCTTTTTCCGAAAAGCGAAAAAAATGCGGTAAACACAATGTAGAAGGGATAGAATAACGAAAACAGCAGGCTGTTTCCGGCCACATTTTTCAATCCGAAAAAATCTTTTATCCTCATGAAGAAAGAGAAGTCAATCATCCATTTCATCAGATACAGCCAGCCGGCCAATACAAGCCATTTCAGACCAATAAAAGCAATTGCCAGATTCACCAGGATAATGAAACTTGCCAGAAAAACGATCAGCGCGACAGCAGCCAGCTGCCAGTCGGCATAAGCTGCCTTTTTACCGGCCCATCTGCGGCGCTGGCGGAAAAATTCTTTCAAAGTCTTTGTGGGAGCGGTTTCTACTGCTGCCTCTCCCGATTTGAGAAACCGGATAGGCCCTCCCCGTTTTTTAATACTCTGAAGCAGAAAAATATCGTCGCCTCCCGGTTCTTCGAAATGAAGCCTGTCCTCGCTGCTGAGCCAGGCTTGTCTGCGGAATGCCAGGTTGGCACCATTGCACAAAACGGGTATTCCGATTCCGGCTGCACCTGCTCCGCTTGCTACCAGGGCAGCAAACTCAAACTGCTGAAAATTGCCAAAAAGACTCCCGTTTGTGGTCATTTTCACAGGACAAATAATCAGATCGGTCAATTGCTGACTGTAAAATTCCACAATGGTAGCCAGCCAATCGGGTGATGGTAAGCAATCGGCATCCAGCGAAACGATAATGCGGGCATCCGTTTGTACTATAGCGGTTTTGATAGCTTCTTTCTTACCTTTGCCTTTGTTTTTAAGTAGTGTCAGTTCCGAAAATTCCGGAGTACACTTGCTGGCAAATTCCAGGCTGCCGTCGGTTGAATCGTCGTCGACGAGCATGAACTGAAAATTGCGGTAAGTTTGTTTTTTCAGCGAACTGAAGAGCAGGGGAAGATTTTCTATTTCGTTTTTACAAGCCGTAACTATTGCCACCAGACAACTGTTCCCGGTTTTTTCGGCCTTAAAATCGGGCGTTATCGCCCATCCTTTGATAAAACTGATTATCATTACGGCATAGGCAAAAAGAATGAAAAGTGAAATCAGAACAAGTGTCATTTCCGTTCTCTTTTTTTACAAAATGGGGCAAAAAATCAGATTTCCACTTCCACGTGTCTTGCGGTGATTTCTTCCGACAAAAAGACAGAAGCCGATGATGAAAATTTTCCCGGATTTTCGGTGGTCAGATAGCTGCAAGTACCGTTCTTGGTGCATTTTATATCCATTTCGGGGTGACGACGGAGGTAATCAGCCAGACTTCGGGCTACAATTTCACCCTGCGAAATCACGCTGACATGAGCAGGCAGTTCTTTTTCAATTTTTTCTTTCAGCAACGGATAGTGTGTGCAACCCAGAATTACAGTGTCAATCCTGTCATCCTGCTTCATCAGATTGTGAGTGTGTTTTCTGACAAAATAATCAGCTCCGGGACTTTGAAATTCATTATTTTCGATCAGCGGCACCCACATGGGACATGCTTCCGAAACAACCCGCACATCGGGATAAATTTTATGAATTTCGAGCGGATATGAGTTGGACTGAACAGTGCCGCTGGTGGCAAATAATCCCACATGATTCGTTGCTGTGAGTTTCCCTACCTCTTCCACCGTTGGCCGAATAACACCTAAAACTCTGCGGGAAGAATCAATTTTTGGCAAATCATTTTGCTGTATGGTGCGCAAGGCTTTCGCCGAGGCAGTATTGCAGGCTAGTATTATCAGGTGACATCCCCGGCCGAACAAGTATTCCACACATTGTAACGTAAACTTGTAAACAACATCGAATGAGCGGGTTCCGTACGGAGTGCGGGCATTATCGCCCAGATACAAAAAATCGTAACGGGGCAATTCCTTCCGAATCTCATTCAGGATGGTAAGTCCGCCGTAGCCGGAATCAAAAATACCGATGGGAGCTGCTTCCTTACTCCAGGGTGAACCGAGCGAAAGAATCGGAGAAGATGCCATAGTTATGTGTTATAAATGAATTAATCAAAAGTCTGACCTGCATTCTGGCTCAGCTGAATCATCCGGTCGTATTCTTCGGGCGTAAGATCCAGAAAATAATAATTCTGCGGATTCATCACCTGACCTTTGTAATGAACTTCGTAATGAAGATGCGGCCCGGTGGATTTTCCGGTGCTGCCGACAAGCCCGATGATTTCGCCCCGCGTAACCGATTGACCTACAGATACTTTTATTTCGGACATGTGTGCGTAGAAACTTTCATAACCGAATCCGTGATCTACTTTTACACAGTTGCCGTAACCCTGTTGCCATCCGGCTTCTGATATTGTTCCGTTGCCTGTTGTAAAAATATCGGTACCGGTGGGAGCCGTAAAGTCCATCCCTTCATGAAAACGCCTGGTATGATAAATCGGATCGTAACGATAACCCCAGCCCGAAGCCACCCGTTTCAGGTCTTTATTGGCCACAGGCTGTATGGCAGGAATGCATTTGAGTAAATCTTCGCGACTTTGAGCCAGCTTTACAATTTCGTCGTATGATTTCGACTGAACGTACAGTTGCTTCTTTAATTCATTCAGTTTTTGAGTTGTCCTCACCACAATCTGTGAATTGGTCATTTTCATCAGCTCATTGTAATAATCCATATTGCCCGAAGCGGCATGCCTGGACTGATACGGAATGGGATCTGCCTGAAAAACCACACGATACAGGTTGTCATCCCGCTCCTGCAAGTCGGCAAGTATGCCCTGAAACTCTTTCATTTGCCCCTCCAATGCTTTGTACTGACCTTCCATCTTGTTTTTCTGCATAGTCAGTTCCTTTTCTTTGGGAGATTTTACCACCGACACAAACAGGAAAAAGAAAGCAACTCCCAGCAGAATACCTGAAAGCGTATGTAGCAGAATTTGTCTCAAACGAAGGGAAAATGTTATCTGAATCTCCTCGTAATCAACAGTTTCCGGATTAAAATAAAACTTTTTCTTCGCCATACACGTATTTTGGATAGATAAAGACATATCGAGAGCAGATTAGGAAGGTAAATTACTCTCCGACTGCTGTTTTTTTACCAGAATGTTGATGCAAAAGTAATAATTTTGAAGTACTTTTGCAGATTAAATTGAAAAAATATTGTATTATGGCAGATATAACTGAAACCTGCCGGCTGCGTACACCATTTAACAAAATTATTTTACAATGACTTCACAAGAAATCAGACAATCATTTTTAGATTTTTTTGCTTCTAAAGACCACAAAATCGTTCCCTCTGCTCCGATGGTAATCAAAGATGACCCCACGCTGATGTTTACCAATGCGGGAATGAACCAATTCAAAAATATAATTCTGGGAAACGATCCTGTAAAATATCCCCGCGTAGCCGACTCGCAGAAATGTCTGCGCGTTAGTGGCAAGCACAACGACCTGGAAGAGGTGGGTCACGATACCTACCACCACACCATGTTCGAAATGCTGGGCAACTGGTCATTCGGCGATTATTTCAAAAAAGAAGCCATTACCTGGGCGTGGGAATACCTCACCGAAGTGCTCAAGCTGGACAAAGACCGATTGTATGTCACGGTATTCGAAGGCTCTGAATACGAAAAGCTGGAACGTGATAACGAGGCTGCCGAAATTTGGTCGCAGTTTCTGCCGGCCGACCGGATTATCAACGGAAATAAAAAAGATAATTTCTGGGAAATGGGCGACACAGGACCCTGCGGACCCTGTTCGGAAATTCATATCGATATCAGACCGAACGATGAACGTGCAAAAGTAAATGGATTGTCATTGGTAAATGCAAACCATCCACAGGTGATTGAAATCTGGAACAATGTATTCATGCAGTACAACCGCAAAGCCGATGGTTCGCTTGAAGAACTTCCGGCCAAGGTAATTGATACGGGCATGGGTTTTGAACGGCTTTGTATGGCTATACAGGGAAAACAATCCAATTACGATACCGATATTTTCCAACCGATAATCAAAGAAATCGGAACAATCACAAACCACCGATACGGTGAAAATGAAAAAACAGACGTGGCCATGCGCGTTATTGCCGACCACATCCGTACCATTGCCTTTTCCATTACTGATGGCCAGTTACCTTCCAATGCCAAAGCGGGTTATGTAATACGCCGTATCCTGCGCCGCGCCGTACGCTACGGATACACGTTCCTGGGTCAGCGTCATGCATTTATGTACCGGCTTATTCAGGTGCTTGGGCAGGTAATGGGAAGTGCCTACCCGGAATTGATTGCTCAGAAAACGCTGATCGAAAAAGTGATAAAAGAAGAGGAAGAATCGTTTCTGCGTACACTGGAGACAGGAATCAAGTTGCTGGAAAAAAGCATTCCGCAAACCTCCTCCAAAGGAGGAGGAATGTTAGACGGTACAGTAGCCTTTACGCTTTATGACACTTTTGGTTTTCCATTTGACCTGACGGAATTGATACTCCGTGAACATAATATGACTGTTGATGTGAATGGTTTCAACGCTGAAATGCAAAAACAGAAAGAACGGGCACGTAATGCTGCTGCCGTTGAAACCGGCGACTGGATTACCGTTCGCGAGGGCGACAGCCAGTTTGTGGGATACGATATGACGGAGTGCGAAGCCGAAATACTCCGATACCGCAAAGTGACACAAAAAAACAAATCATTCTACCAACTTGTACTTACTCAAACTCCATTCTACGCCGAAATGGGAGGACAAGTGGGTGACTCCGGCACGTTGACTGCCGATGATGAAAAAATAGAAATTTTTGATACAAAAAAAGAAAATAATCTTTCGGTTCATCTTTCAAACACACTCCCGAAAGATGTAACAGCTACTTTCAAAGTACAAATCGAAATTGAAAACCGCCTGGCTACTGCCCGCAATCACTCCGCCACTCACTTACTCCACGAAGCATTGCGCGAAGTACTTGGAAATCATGTGGAGCAAAAAGGTTCTTATGTTAGCCCTGAAAGCCTTCGGTTCGACTTTTCGCATTTTCAGAAAATGACCCGTGAAGAAATACGTGAAGTGGAGAAAATTGCCAACCGGAGAATACGGGCCAATTACCCACTTCATGAAATGCGCGAAACTCCGATTGCCGAAGCTCAGGCGATGGGTGCTATGGCTCTTTTCGGCGAAAAATACGGCGATACCGTTCGTGTCATTCAGTTTGGCAACTCAGTAGAACTTTGCGGAGGCACACATGTGCACGCTACAGGCGAAATAGGCATGGTGAAAATAGTAAGCGAGAATTCAATAGCAGCCGGAATACGCCGAATAGAGGCTATCACCGGCAAAGCGGTGGAAGACCTGATTAACAACGTACAAGACACTTTATTCTCAGCTAAAGAACTTTTCAGTAATACGCCCGATCTGACAAAAGCCATTCAAAAAACAATAGAAGAAAACAGCGACCTGAAAAAACAGGTGGAAAACTTCATGCACGAACGTATTTTTGCGTTGCGTGACAAGCTGATAGCTGAAGCAAAGGAAGAAAACGACGTAAAAACAATCCGGTTCCGCACCGAACTGCCAACAGATGCCATCAAAACACTGGCATTCCAGATTAAGAATGTAGTTGGGAATCAACTATTTGTGGCAATCGGCAGCATTTTCGACGGTAAACCTTCCCTGACTGTTCTTCTGTCTGACGACCTGGTGGCACAAGGACACAGTGCAGTTAACATTACCCGAGAAGCTGCCAAATTTATTCAGGGTGGCGGAGGCGGACAACCTCACTTTGCAACAGCAGGCGGCAAAAATGCCGATGGACTGGATAAAGCACTGGAAGCGATAAAACTGTAAAGATGCCCCAACCTCCCGAAGCAAGTGCGGGACAGGCTCTAAAAGGGAAGTTTTGACGGATTGTAACATACTGGATTTTAGCGGAAAATGAATATACAACTAACTTAATCAAGATTAAAAAAATTGTGGAGCAAATTGTGGTTTAACCCATAGTGTATTTTGATAATAAATTATTTGCTTTAACAGAATATTAAAATAAACAGATAGATAAGACTATGAAAATCCAGGTATTAAAATCAGTTTTTCTAATCGTATTTCTAGTTGGTAATTTCAGTATAAATGCGCAGGATTGGGCAAATCTGAAACGATTTCAAAAAGAGAATGATACGCTTCTATTAAAACCTGAAATCAAAAACAGGGTGGTATTTATGGGAAATTCCATCACTGAAGGCTGGAAAGGTACGCATCCCGACTTTTTCAGCAAGAATCCCTATGTTTGCCGTGGCATAAGCGGACAAACTACCCCGCAAATGCTGGTACGTTTTCGTCAGGATGTGATTAGCCTGAAGCCTGAAGTAGTCGTGATTCTGGCCGGCACTAATGACATTGCCGGAAATACGGGACCCTCCACACCGGAAATGATTCTGGACAATCTGAAATCCATGACCGAACTCTCTACTGCCAATAATATTCGGGTAGTGCTTTGCTCGGTACTTCCGGCTTACGATTATCCATGGAGAAAAGGGTTGGAACCCAATATCAAAATTCCTCAACTCAACAAAATGATTGAAGAATATGCTAAAACGGCAAAAATCACTTATCTGGATTTTTTCAGCGCTATGGCCGACGAAAAAAATGCCATGAAAGCGGCATACACTTATGATGGAGTGCATTGTACATCAGCCGGATACGATGTGATGGAAGCCATGGTGGTGCCTGCCATTCAAAAAGCATTGAAAACCAAGCCACGAAAAAAGTAACAATCATCCAACTACCAAAAAAGTCCGCTGCAGCACCTGCAACGGACTTTTTTATTTCTGAACTATCCAAAAGCCTCCCTTTTGGGAAGGTTTGGAGGGATTTTAGTCTTTGAATTTTGCACTGATAAACTCTCTGTTCAATCGGGCAATGTGCGAAATAGATACATTCTTCGGGCATTCTGCTTCGCAGGCTCCGGTATTTGTACAGTTACCAAATCCGAGTTCATCCATCTTGGCAAGCATGGCTTTGGCACGATGAGCAGCTTCTACCCTGCCCTGTGGTAATAACGCCAGCTGACTTACTTTAGCTGAGAGGAACAACATAGCAGAACCATTCTTACAAGCAGCTACACAAGCACCGCATCCGATACAGGAAGCAGCATCCATCGCCTCGTCGGCAGCAGGTTTCGGAATCGGAATTGCATTTCCATCAGGTACACCGCCTGTATTGACCGAGACATAACCGCCAGCCTGAATAATTTTGTCGAAAGCACCACGATCCACCATCAAATCCTTGATAACAGGAAATGCTGCCGAACGCCACGGTTCAATGGTAATAGTTGCGCCATCTTTGAAATTGCGCATGTGCAGCTGGCAGGTAGTGATTTCTCCGTCGGGTCCGTGCGGATGTCCGTTTATGTACATGCTGCACATACCGCAGATACCTTCGCGACAATCATGATCGAAAGCAACCGGTTCCTTGTGTTCACTTATCAGTTTTTCGTTCAGAATATCCATCATTTCGAGGAATGAACAATCGGGTGATATCCCGTCTAATTTATAGGTTTCGAAAGCACCTTTGACTTTCGGACCGTTTTGACGCCATACTTTCAGCGTGAGATTTAATACTTTTTCCATATAAGCCCCCTTTAATTCCCCCGAAGGGGAAATTTTGAAGTTAATTTTATAATTAATTATCATTATAGCACGCTCTAAAAATCTCCCCTTCGGGGAGATTTAGAGGGGCTGTTATGCTTTATAATTCCGTTGTTGTCTGACAATGAATTCGTAATCCAGCGGTTCTTTGACCAATTCAGGTTCACTGCCTTCGCCGGTATATTTCCAGCACGATACAAATGAGAATTTCTCGTCGTTTCTTAATGCTTCCCCCTCGGGAGTCTGGTACTCTTCGCGGAAATGGCCGCCACAGCTTTCTTCGCGAAGCAATGCATCGCGTGCCATCAGTTCACCTATTTCGATAAAGTCGGCCAGACGGAGCGCTTTTTCAAGTTCCACATTCAGACCTTCGGATTTTCCGGGTACATATACATTTGTCCAGAATTCATTTCGTATGGCCTTAATTTTTTCTAAGGCGATTTTCAGGCCTTCAGCCGTACGTCCCATACCTACATAATCCCACATAACCAAACCGAGTTCACGATGGATATGATCTACGGAATACTTGCCCTGAATACTCATTATTTTTGCAATTCTTTCATTTATAGCTTTTTCAGCTTGCTCAAATTCTTCGCGGTCGGTACTGATGCGCGGTACCTGAATCTGATCTGCAAGGTAATTCTGAATGGTGTACGGCAGTACGAAATATCCGTCGGCCAGCCCCTGCATGAGTGCTGATGCTCCCAGCCGGTTGGCTCCGTGATCGGAGAAATTGGCCTCACCTATACAGAACAAGCCCGGAACAGACGTTTGCAGTTCGTAATCCACCCACACTCCACCCATGGTGTAGTGAATAGCCGGATAAATCATCATCGGAGTTTTATATGGATTGTCGTCCACAATTTTTTCGTACATCTGGAATAAATTGCCGTAACGGGCTCTGACCACATTTTCTCCGAGGCGGTTTATGGCTTCCGAAAAATCGAGATAAACGGCAAGTCCTGTATTTCCCACACCGAATCCTGCGTCGCAACGTTCTTTTGCAGCACGTGATGCCACGTCGCGAGGCACGAGGTTACCGAAAGCCGGGTAGCGGCGTTCCAGGTAGTAGTCGCGGTCTTCTTCCTTGAGGTCGGTTGGTTTCAGTTTGCCTGCGCGGATGGCTTCGGCATCTTCCTTCTTCTTCGGCACCCAAATGCGGCCGTCGTTGCGGAGCGATTCAGACATCAGGGTGAGTTTGGACTGGTAGTCGCCGTGAACGGGAATACACGTCGGGTGAATCTGAGCGTATGCCGGATTGGCAAAATATGCCCCTTTTTTATACATCTGTATGGCTGCAGAACCGTTGGAAGTCATGGCATTGGTCGACAGGAAGAAAGCATTACCGTATCCTCCGGTACCTACAACCACTGCATGAGCAAAGAATCTTTCTGTTTTTCCGGTTACCAGGTTACGGGCAATAATTCCGCGGGCACGTCCGTCGATTACGACAACGTCGAGCATTTCATAGCGAACGTAGAGTTTTACGGTGCCCTTGCCCACCTGACGGCTCAGTGCGGAGTATGCTCCAAGCAGCAGCTGTTGTCCGGTCTGTCCTTTGGCGTAGAATGTACGCGATACCTGCGCACCGCCGAACGAACGGTTGTCGAGCAATCCGCCGTAATCACGTGCAAAAGGTACACCCTGAGCCACACATTGGTCAATAATATTATTTGAAACTTCGGCCAAACGATATACGTTGGCTTCGCGTGCCCGGTAGTCACCCCCTTTGATTGTGTCATAAAACAATCGATAAACGCTGTCTCCATCGTTCGGGTAGTTCTTGGCTGCATTAATACCACCCTGTGCTGCTATGGAGTGTGCGCGGCGTGGGCTGTCCTGAATACAGAAGTTCAGCACATTGAAACCCATTTCGGCAAGCGAAGCAGCAGCAGAAGCACCTGCTAAACCTGTACCCACTACAATAACATCCAGACGGCGCTTATTGGCAGGATTCACCAACTTTTGGTGTGCTTTGTAATTGCTCCATTTTTCGGCCAGTGGTCCTTCGGGGATTTTGGCATCTTTACGGGTAATGATTTTAGTGTCGTTTTTCACATCAGCAACAACGCGTTGAGTCGTAGTTTTGATGGTTTCAGATACATTTGCAGCACTTTCTTTTGCAGTTTGTGCAATTTTTTCGCCTGCATTTTTCACGGAAGCAACCACCTGTTTGGTTTTGTCGTCTTCGATGAAATCTTTTACATCTTCAACCAGTTCCTGTACATTTTCCACTAAATCTTCGGCAGTATCTTTTATGACTTCAGCTGCTTTGTTTACAGCTTCTTTTGCCTTATCGAAAATATCTTCTTTCTTTGCCATAATTCTTATATTTTTTTATATTTAAACACAGGCATTACAACACCCGAAAACCTAATAAAAAGTAAACCGGTATAGCCATAAACAGTATAATGATAATGGTTGAATACACATTAGCAACACATTTCACACGGGGTAACCAGGTTTTGTTGTTCACCCCGATTGACTGAAGCGAACTCCATACACCATGCGTAAGGTGGAACCATAATGCAGCCAGCCACACAATGTAAATAATCGAATAAACCGGATTACTGAAAAGTTCGTTGATGAAGAATGCTCCTTCCTGTGGATTTGGCAGACCTGCTTCAGCCCAGCCATGTCCATGAGTGAGTTCTACCAACTGCATTTTTGCCCAGAAATTGAATAAGTGCAGGACAAGAAATCCGAAAATAATGAGACCGAGCACAAACATATTTTTTGATGCCCAGGCTACGCCCTCCTGACGTTGAGTAACGGCATAACGGTCTTTACCACGCGCTTTGAGGTTAAGCAGGGTTAAATACAGCGCATATAAAATATGCAGTACAAAACCCAGTGCAAGTGCTCCTGTGCCAAGTATGGCATACCAGTTTGCTCCCAAAATTTCGCAAATATCATTATAAACCTGAGCACTGAAAAGTACAGTGACATTCATAATGCTGTGAAATGTAAGGAAAAGAATGAGAAAAATTCCGGTTACACTCATGATAACCTTTCTCCCGATGGAGGAATGAATTAACCACATAGATTTTCTGTTTTTAGTTTGAAATAGAGTTAGTATTTAATTGTTTTTTTTCAAAAAAAAAATACCCGAAAGCTGATTTTAAGTAAAAAAACCGGACATTCGGTAACGGAGAAAGTGAAATATTGAAATCGGTTACAAAATTACTCATTTGCCCGTAATTAAAAAAATTATTAAGGAAATAATTCCTTAATTTGTCATTCTATTAGTATCTTTGTTGAATAAATTTTATAATCATGAAATTTACCCCCGAAACCTACAGCATCCCGGATAAGCCCATGACGCCGTTCATCGACACGGATGAAATTCAGAATTATCTGAACAGCACGATTTCGACAAAGGAACGTGTCAGGGAAGTCATAGCGAAATCCTTATCAAAAAAAAGATTAAATCTGGAAGAAACGGCTGTGCTGATTAACGCGACCGATCCCGAACTTATTCAGGAAATAAAAGAAGGAGCCAAACAACTGAAAAAGAATATCTACGGCAACCGGATTGTACTTTTTGCTCCGCTTTACGTGGGCAATAAATGTTCGAATAACTGCACCTATTGCGGTTTCCGGGCTTCAAATACTGCTGAGGTACGGAAAAGTCTCTCCGACGATGAACTGAAACATGAGATTGAAGCGCTGGAAGATAACGGACAAAAAAGGTTGATTTTGGTTTACGGTGAACATGCACAATACGACGCTGAATACATTGCTCACACCGTGAAAGTGGCTTACAGCGTGAAAAAGGGAAACGGAGAAATCCGCCGCGTGAATATCAACGCCGCACCGATGGAAATTGAAGGTTTCAGAACCGTGAAAGCTGCGGGAATAGGCACTTTTCAGGTTTTCCAGGAAACATATAACCGCGAAGCTTATAAAACCTACCACCTGCGTGGCAAAAAAGCCGATTTCGATTACCGCTTAACATCGCTCGACCGGGCTCAGGAAGGCGGCATTGACGATGTAGGCATCGGTGCGCTCTTCGGACTATACGACTGGCGTTTCGAAGTGCTGGGACTGGTACGCCACACCAACCACCTGGAGGCTTGCTACAACGTGGGTCCTCACACCATATCATTTCCCAGGGTAAAGGATGCCTCGATGCTCGATATGAAAGATACATATTTTGTTTCAGATGAAGATTTTGCCCGACTGGTTGCCATTCTCCGCCTGGCGGTTCCATATACCGGGATGATACTCACCGCGCGCGAACCAGCAGCACTGCGCAATGAACTGATCCAGTACGGCGTTTCGCAAATCGACGGCGGCACAAAAATTGAAATCGGCAGTTATGTGGAAACCCAAAACACCAAACAGGACCTGAACAGAGGTCAGTTCAGAATTGGCGACGACCGCTCGCTGAATGAAGTCATCGAGGAATTGCTCTCACAGGACATGTTGCCTTCGTTTTGCACGGCTTGCTACCGGCTGGGGCGCACCGGCGAGCATTTTATGGAATTCTCCGTTCCCGGATTTATAAAACGATACTGCACCCCCAACGCCATACTCACATTGACGGAATACCTGGTGGATTATGCTCCGGATAAAACAACGGAAAAAGGCTGGAAAGTGATTGAAAAAAACATTCTGACACTGGATGAAACAATGCAAAAACAGGTACGCGAACGCATTGAAAAAATAAAACAGGGAGACAGGGATTTGTATTTTTAACAACAGAAACCGCCCCCTAACCCCCTAAAGGGGGAATAATGATACAAAATTTCAAGATATTTGCAAAGATGAAAAAGAAACTTATCACCGATAAAATCTATCCAACATCTCCACCTTCAGGGGGCCGGGGGGCTTATATCGGCATTTTTGGTCGGCGTAACAGCGGAAAAAGTTCGCTGATCAATTTGCTG
>ERZ1645192.2321-NODE-2321-length-15738-cov-5.266403_pt1 | contig 15738 bp, 14 predicted proteins | sample MGYA00575354_ERZ1645192 | MGnify/ENA primary metagenome ERZ1645192 (study PRJEB40844, sample SAMN11349763) | freshwater sediment metagenome | isolation source: river sediment | host: Sediment | place: India: Faizupur Khadar , New Delhi | collected 2017-02-21 ... | reverse complement strand
GAAAACCTATATCTCTCTGTTTCTCATTCAGGTGATTATGCTGCTGCCATCGTCTCCGCCACACAGAAAGTAGGCATTGATATTGAGGAAGTTTCACAACGCATGCCTCTCTTGGCTTCCCGTTTTCTTACCGCAAAAGAAATGAAAGAAATTGATTTACAAAATTCAAAATTACTCCATGTATATTGGGGTGCCAAAGAATGCCTTTATAAAATCTATGCCGACACGCAAATCCTCTTCAGCGAACACCTCTCCCTCCTCCCCTTTGACATTGAAAAAGATTCACAAACAACAGCTTATATTGATTTTAATACCTTGCATGCTCAACATAAAGTCATTTTCCGAAGTATAGATAACTATACACTGGTGATTGTTTGTTAACATCTTTTTGAAATGAATAGTTATCAAATATAGGAATAATCTATCATAGATATAAAAGGTATATTAAAAAAGGATATTTTTGCTAAATTTTACTAAGCATGAGACCACATTATCTTTTGTTATTGTTTGTACTGTTAACCAACCTTCTCTATGCGCAGCATGAAGAGATATCAACTGAAGTTTTGTTTCAACAATATCTTCTAAATGAGGATGAAGAGACAGCTAATCGTATCATTGGGAGGCAAGACAGTCTGTACAGCGTTTATTGCGAAGCTGTTCTATGTAAAGAAGTGAAAGAAAGTATAGCATTATTTAAGAACTTTATTGCATTAAAGCCGCCTTACGGCATTTCGCAAGCCTATCTTTGGATGGGTATTATTTATCACCAAATAGAAATATACGATACGGCGCTTAGGTATCTGGACACATCTATAAACCTTAATCCCAATGATTATTATGCTTATTATTTCCGGGCTACAACGTATGGACTTATGGAAAATTATTCCGCTGCCATTGATGATTATAACACCTGCATCCGCTTACAACCCGATTTTGACTTAGCGTATAGAATGCGAGGTAACACTTATTTCGACTTAAAAGAGTATTCCAATGCCTTAGCAGATTTAAATCAAAACATAAAATTAAACAAAAAAGACGATGAGGCCTATATTGTAAGGGGAATTATTTATGCTGAAATGAAAGAATATAAAAAGGCCATTGCAGATTGGGAAATATCGAAAAAACTCAGACCTAAAAACACCCGTATTGTGGATGAACTAATCCAAAATGCTAAAGCCGAGATGGAAAATAAATGATTTTATCAGAAGAAAAACTAATTCTTTTTATACAATGCACAAACGTACAGTTTTAATGTATTTTTTCTTTTTGATGTTCATAAATACACTTTATGCACAAGATTATCATAAAGTTGATAGTATTGTAAGGGAGGCATTCCCATCCTATTCACATCCGGATAAGTTAGCAACAGAAATTAATAAACAGTTTCAAACAAAAGAAGAAAAAGCAAGAGCTATCTACACTTGGATAGCATTGCATATCAAATACGATGTATCAGCATTATATAAAAAAACAAAAAGTATTACTTTTACCTACCGCACAATGGAAGAAAAAGAAAAAAAAGAAAAAAAGATTTTTTATCGTTCCGTTGTACAAAGCATGAATAAGAAAAAAGGTGTGTGTGAAGATTATGCAAATCTATTTAAATACCTTTGCGATAAAACAGGTATAGAAAGTGAAATCATTCACGGTACAGCTAAAACTTTTCCCCAAGAGATTGGTAAATTACCCAACAACTCGAATCACGCATGGAATGCCGTTCGAATCGGAACGGAATGGAAATTAGTAGATGTTACCTGGGGTGCAGGTTATGTAAACGAAAACAATACCTATATACATGATTTTACAGATGCTTACTTTTTTTTAAGCCCGGAAAAATTTGCCTATAATCACTATCCCGAAGACAGCAAATGGCTACTAACTCCCCTATCTCCTGACGAATTTGCGAATTTCCCTTTATATTACAGAAGCTATTTTACTTCGTTTTTAGAAGTGATAGAACCTATCGATGGCATTATTGAACTATCCGGACAAAAAAACATTATAATAAAGATAAAAAATCCAAAGAATCATACGTTGATGTTTGCATACAACAATGAAACCTATGCTTATCCTATAACTCCACAAATGGATGGGCAAATTTACACCTATGAGTTGACACTTCCTAAAAAGCCGGCACAATACCTCAGTATTTCTTTAAATCTTCAAACTTTTGTTGTTTTTAAACTAAGTCGATAAAACAACAATAAGCTTGCTGTTGATATTAAATAAACCTGATAATAGGTAGTGTTGAATAAATAGCTTATAAAACAAAGAGGCAATAAGCTAAAAAAGTCCTACAATAATGTATCGAATGATAATATGCTATATTACACATCAATATTAGCGTAGCGGGCATTTTTTTCGATAAATTCCCTACGAGGAGGGACTTCATCGCCCATCAGCATTGAGAATACATAATCGGCTTCGATGGCGTTATCGATACTTATTTGTCGGAGGGTTCTGAATTCCGGATTCATGGTTGTTTGCCACAATTGGTCATCGTTCATTTCCCCCAAACCTTTGTAACGTTGTATGGAGATTCCTTTTTCTTTTCCTTGTTCGTGATATGCTTTCACTATAGCAATTCGTTCTTCTTCTGTCCAACAATATTGCTCTTCTTTGCCTCTTTTAACAAGATATAAAGGAGGTGTAGCAATATAGACATGCCCTTGTTCGATAAGTTCTTTCATATAACGGAAGAAAAAAGTAAGAAGTAAGGTAGTGATATGACTTCCATCTACATCGGCATCGGTCATAATAACTATTTTATGATAACGTAATTTTGTAAGGTTAAGGGCTTTGGAATCATCTTCCGTACCTATAGTTACCCCTAAAGCCGTATATATATTCTTAATTTCTTCATTATCGAAAATACGATGTTGCATAGCTTTTTCGACATTTAATATTTTCCCGCGAAGAGGCAATATGGCTTGATTACGATTATCTCTACCTTGTTTGGCAGTACCGCCGGCGGAATCACCTTCAACGATAAACAACTCACAGTTTGCAGGATCTTTATCGGAGCAATCAGAAAGTTTACCCGGTAAACCGGAACCTGATAATACACTTTTTCTTTGAACAAGATCTCTGGCTTTACGAGCCGCATGTCGAGCGGTAGCAGCTAAAATTACCTTATCAACAATATATCGTGCTTCTTTCGGATGTTCTTCCAAATAGTAGGTTAACATTTCACTCACCATCTGACTTACAATACCTTCCACTTCACTATTGCCTAATTTTGTTTTGGTTTGTCCTTCAAACTGAGGCTCTTGTACTTTTACTGAAATGATTGCTGTTAACCCTTCCCTAAAATCATCACCACTGATTTCAATCTTTTGTTTTTCGAGTTTTTCGAGCATTTTCTGATCGTCAGCATATTTTTTCAAAGTACGCGTTAACCCACGACGAAACCCTGTTAGATGAGTCCCTCCTTCATGTGTATTGATGTTATTTACATACGAATGTAAGTTTTCAGAATAGGCTGTATTGTATTGCATGGCTATTTCAATAGGTGTTCCCGATTTTTCACCTTCCATATAAATCGGGGCTTCCATTAATTTTTCTCTGTTGCCATCTAAATAATTAATAAAATCGACCAAGCCTTTTTCAGAATAAAAGGTTTGGCTTAAAAACTCTTCATTGCCATTTTTAGGTCTTTCATCAGTAATAGTCAGCGTAATACCTTTATTTAAAAAGGCTAATTCTCTCAAACGAGACGATAAAATATCATAGCTGTATTCTTTGACAATAAAAATATCGTCATCCGGCAAAAACCACATATAGGTTCCTGTTTTATCGGTATCGCCTATTGTTTTTACAGGATATAATGGTTTCCCATATTCATATTCCTGCAAAAAATGTTTTCCTTCACGGAAGACTTCTACTTTGAGTTTTTTTGACAATGCATTGACACAAGAAACCCCGACTCCGTGTAGACCGCCTGAAACTTTATAAGAACCTTTATCAAATTTACCACCTGCATGTAAAACCGTTAAAACGACTTCCAAAGCAGAGCGGTTTTCTTTTTCATGCAACCCGGTAGGTATACCACGACCGTTATCAAACACCGAAATTGAATTATCTTTATGAATTGTAACGTCAATTCTATCGCAATAACCGCCGAGAGCTTCATCGATGGAGTTATCCACTACTTCGTACACTAAATGGTGTAATCCACGTTCACTGATATCCCCTATATACATAGCAGGTCTTTTACGTACAGCTTCCAATCCCTCAAGCACTTGTATATTTTCAGCCGTATAATTCGCTGATGCTAATTCTTTTGTTTCTATATCATTCATTATCTGCTCTTTTATTTTTTTTGAATCTATGCAAAGATAATCAAAAAATAGATACAAAGCTTCAGATTATTTGTATTTTTTCGACAACAAACTGTGATTAATTTTCTTATTCTTCCCACTGATAGATAAAACATAAAAAATTGAATAAAAGAATATTAGAAATAATTATACCGAAAGCTTAGTGTTATAAAAAAACAAATTGCCTTCCTTTTAACTTGATGCAATAAATTTATGTAATTTTGCAATCCAAAAAACATAAACTATATGGCTAAGATAGAGATTGAACGTATGCATTTTTATGCCCATCACGGTTGTTTTGAAGAAGAGAGAGTAATTGGTACGTATTTCACGGTTGATTGTTGTTTAGACTGTGATATTAAGGAAGCAGCGATAAAAGATGATTTAAGCAAAACCATTAATTATCAAAGTATATATTTATTAATACAAAATGAATTAATAAAATCATCGCAATTACTTGAAAACATAGCCTATCGTATTATTATACAAATAGAAAAAGAATATCCGGAAGTAAAACACATAGAAGTAAAAGTACGTAAATTAAATCCTCCTATGGGTGGTAAAATTGAAGCCGTGAGCCTTACTCTCAATAGTGAAGATGTACATTAGTTTCATTTTTTATCGACATAAAAAAAGGCGATATTAAAACATATCGCCTTTTTAAATATTTTGTTAACTTATTATTCGGTAGTCCCGGTTAATATCAGTTCACTTTTATTAACATAAATTACTCTTTCTTTGTTATATTGGTATTCTTCTCTATTAGAGGGTTCTCCTTCAGTAACAAAAACAAGAACACTTAAATGTTCAAGAACAGCATCTACTGCCGGATTTGAACCATCTTGATAGGTCAATGGTATATCATAAGTAAAGGTTTTTTGATAGGTAGTACCTGATGAAGTACCTCCCATATTTTCACCGTCTACACCTAATATTAACTCTCTCAACATATGATTATGGCAATATTTACCAAGACTATCGCTCCACATTTGCGGATAATATGCTTTTCCATTGGATTGAGGACCCCAAATGCTATCTTGAATCAAAGCGACATGGATATAATTTTTTCCATTAACAGCAGCGCTATTACCTGTAAAATGTGCTTGAACAGTACATTTCATTAGACGTGTATTGGTGTCGATAGTTGTTTTGGCAGCAACATTAACATAAGAAGGTTTAATATAGAGTTGAGCTGCTACATATCCCCAAGAACCCCTTGAAATAGGATATTTATACGTTCCACTTTCATTCACAACTTCACGGCTTACCATACCGGTAGGATAACCGGTAACATAGAAATAATTATTCAATAAGGTACCTACATTCGTTTTAAAATTTGGAGCAAAACTTCCGGCATGAATATTAATGTTGTAAATAACTCCGGGATTAGCAGCAACAGTAGAATCTGCTCTTCTATGTCCATCAGGGCAATATCCGCAATTTACACCGGTAAATTCTTCCAATAAAACAGTCCTATTTTGCGGTGTTGTGTTAACAAAGACAGTGGGATCAAAAGTATAAGTCATATTTTCACTTGCACTTTGTTTTTGAACGCGAGTGGTGTACTTACCTTGATAATATACCACATATTGCATAGTATCGGCTGTAGAAAAGGCATTGGATTGAATTGCTTTATGCTCCGGATGTATGAAATTATCACTATTTTTATAGGCAATAGCACAAGCTTGTCCGCTTTTTACAGTATTTACCATTTTAATAGTAGCAGTATGATTTTTTGTTCTTGCTGTTAAAAGATACATTTGAGGAACATCCAAACTAATCGTAAAAGTATGATTTCCGGCATCTAAACTCCTGTTAAAATCAAGAATTTTTTTACCTAATAAATCACGAACCTCTATAGTTACATTTTCTCTTACAGGCAACGATAATGAAAAATCTGTAACACCGTTAAAGGGATTGGGATTGTTTTGGGATAATATAAATGTATGTTGTTGGTTTTCATAATCGTTTATTCCTACCTTCGCTAAATCGGCTGTGGTGTCGGGATAAATTAACTTTGCTGACCATGATTCTGTTAAATCAATAATCACAACACTGTCAATTTGCACATAATTATCATCGATATCTTTTCCTGTAAAGGAAACGGTAACGGATTGAGCAAAGACATTCATCCCCATGAATAAAACTGAAAATAAGATAAATAACTTTTTCATTGTTTAGAATTTAAATTAATAATTTTTTAATACGTAATAAATATGTTTAATAAATATTTTGCAAATATATATTTTTTTTTTTTAGTTAGAACTATAAAATAAAAAAAATATGAAAAAAGAGATGCGAAGTGAAGATTTTAAACCAAAAAGCATTAATACAAGATAGTATATAGCAATTTTGAAAGAAATCGTATCTAAATATTACGCTAAAACAGAAAAATGAAAAATGTAGTCTATTTTTTATTAATCACATTTTCGTTACTACTAAGATTAGCATTTAGATGTTCTATTACTGCAAGGGCAGCCGAACGGGCATCGGCTATAGTTTCATTGATACCCATTGGGCGTTTACAACTCCCTGCTATAAACAAGCCTTTAGAAGTTGTTTCATTGTCTTGTAAATGTATATGTAAACTTTGAGCAAATCCATACTCTCCTTTTATAGATAGTTTTTCTGCTAATTGTTTTGTGCCACAAGAAGCTTCCATGCCTACCATTAACACCAATAAATCCGTATTCATTTTCAAAGGAAGCCCTACCAATGTATCTTCGGCTTTGAATTGTATTTTTTTATCGAAAGTTGCTGCTGCTTCCGAAATTCGACCTCTTACATAACAAACATCGTATTTTTCCTGTGATTCACGGTACATTTCCTCAAAAGACTGTCCCCACATGCGTAAATCCATATAAAAAATATAGACTTCCGTATCAGGCAATAGCTTTTTAACTTCAATCGCTTGTTTTACGGCAGTTACACAACATATTTTCGAACAATAGTTATTCCCTGACTTTTCATCACGAGAGCCAACACATTGTAGAAAAACAATACGTTTAGGTTTTTCTCCCATTGAATTTTCAATATGATTGTATTTAATCATTTTTTCTAAATCAAGAGAAGTAAGCACACCATTATAGATACCATAACCCAATTCTTCCTTACGTTTAGCATCGAAGGGGGTATATCCTGTTGACAACAAAACAGCAGCAACAATATAAGACATTCCTTTTTTATCGATGATTTTCCATTCATGACCCTCTTGTTTTATATCTACTATTTCCGTTCCTACATGAAGTGTGATATTTTGGTGAAGTAATTTCTTGTTTAATTTATCCACCATATCGTTAGCAAGAGAAAAATCCGGAAATAAAAAAGCTTTATCTAAGATATTGGTTAGCGTATTGGAAGATTTTTCAAACAATAAGACTTCCATATTTTGAATTGCCAGTGCCGATGCGGCTTCAATACCTGCGGGACCGGCTCCTATAACGGCTATTTTTTTCATACTTAGTTAATTTTATCAATTAATGCTTTCTATACTAATAAATGATTAGGTCGTTCCGGTTTTGGTAAAATCTTACCCGAAGCTCCCTTATATTTTTCTTTAGGATTATACGGTATCCCTATTTTATCGAGTAATATCTCCGATTGTATTTGATGTAATTGCAATCCTAATTCCCAGGGGTCGTAACCCAACAGTAAACCGGCCATTTCTTCATACGTCAAGACAGGAATACCATAACCATCCTTATCATAGGTTTTATTTTCGATTTCCGCTATTGTATATTGCCATTTATCCATAAACATCGCACATCCAGGACAATTAGCAACAATAAAATCAGGTTCAAAAGGCTCCATCGATTCAAATTTCTTTTTGGTATTGGCAATGGAATAACCTCTATTTTCTTGTACTAAATAATGACGGAACCCAAAGCCGCAACAATGGCGACGTTCCGGATAATCCAGCACTTCCCCACCCCAGCTTTCAATCATCCCTGCCAATACATGGGGAAATTCCGCTTTACCTACACCCTTTTCCGGAAATATTTTTGCGTAATGGCAACCTATATGTTCAACTATCTGCAAGGGCTTCCCTGTAAATCGATTCACTAAAGAATATTTCATTTTTTCTTTCAATTCATGACGGAATTTATAAATAATATCCGAAGGATGAACAAGGTTTTTTGGAATATCAAACTCTCTTCCTGTAGCTTTACGCAAATACTCACGTGTCTTTTCCAGCGTTTCCGGTTGATGATTCCATATCTCTATCATTTCCGAAAAAACCCCGAAAGATGTTACACAGGAAGGCACATAATTTTCATAACCTGCATCTTTCATCAATGAAAATAAACGAGCCACTACAGTCATCGTTGTTTCCAAGGGAACAACATCCGTGTGATAGCCTATACCGGTACATGTATGTTGGTTTTCTTCATCATAAATATTTTTTCCTAACACTTCTTTTATAATGCGTAAAAATGCGGTTTCGGAACCCGGGAAGAAGGTTTGTCGAATGCAACTTCTTTCATAAAAATAATTATCATCTGCAATAGTTTTTTGATATTCATTCCAATAATATTTTCCCATTTTATGTTTATTTATTATAATTTACTCAGAAATAATATTTTCTTTCACTATTTCAGCCACATCTTTAACCGTAAAATCGGATGCTCTTTTAAAAGCTTTTTTACACATGGGGCAAGCTGTTGCAATTAAATCAGGTTTTTTAGCTTTCAGGCTATTCATGGCGGCATCACGAATTTTGGTTTGTTGTTCCAAATTTATTATCGTATTACCAAGATTATAACCGCAACACAAACTTTTTTCTTTTTCATTTTTTGTTTTCAACAAATGAGTTACTGTTTTGAGGATTTCCCTCGGTTGGCGATAAATTCCACACCCCCTTCCTAATTCGCAAGGATCATGATATACAACCTTTAAATCATCTTTACGAAGTTTCAACTTACCGCTTTTAATCAACATATGAATATATTCGGTATGATGCATGACTTGTATAGGCAGATTATATTCTTTTTTAAACGACTGATAGCAAATTGGGCATGAGGTTATCAGCATTGTAGCACCCGATTGTTTAATCAGTTGGGTGTTTTTTCTTCTTAATTCCGCGGCTTGAATAGAAAATCCTTGTTGCAATAAAGGACGACCGCAGCAAATGGTTCTATCTTTATCCATAAACCAATACTTTTGATCCACTTTTTCAAATATAGTAGTCATGGCATCAATAATACCCGGAGTAAGATGAGACATACAACCGGCAAAATAAATAATCCTACCAATTGAGTTAAAAGGCTGTAAATTATCAATATAATTATAATTTGCGTGGGTATCCAAGTCTTTTTTATACCGCATCTGTCGGCGAATAGTCATCAAGTCGAGTCCTACCGGACATTCGGCTACACAACGATTACACATCAGGCAATTATCGGCTATTTCTTCTTTTGGACGTTTATAACGCAAATCACGAAGAAAATAAATAGACTGTACCCCGGGTAATTGTAAATCTTTATGCAAAGGGCAATTATCGATGCAAATACCACATCGAGAACAGGCGCTTAATTCAAACATTGTATAACCGGAGACTTGCTCGTTTTCACTTACCCCTAATTTCTTAAGAAAAATAAAAATTACTTCCGTAAAAATATGCATATAACGGGAGAAAGGCATGGCTACAAAGAATGTTCCTAATGCAAAAGAATAAAGTGTCCATGCAGGGATTTCCAACACATCAGCAACTGAATAATTAATCATATTGCCAAATGCTTGAGTCAGGAAACCCCCATTGTTGTATAAAGCTGCCGTAAAGCTTTCGGAAATAAATCGTAAAGGAAATATCAACCAAAGAGAAAACTTGGCAAACGTATCAAAAATAACATGTTTGGTTGTTTTTTTCATCCCCACGATGCGAGAATATATGGATTTAATATAGGCTAAGACAACACCCGAAAGCACATACAATAATAAGAAGTCCATGATATGAGCAAAAAGCTGGGCATGTTTAAAAGCATGACTATCATGCACAAAATACCGATAGAAAATCCCTATCCAAAATGGTTTATCGGTTTGAATAGCAATTTCACTTTCAATAGCACCCACTACAATCAATAAAAACCATCCTAAAGCTATACTACTATGCATATATCCCAAAAGGAAGCTGCGTTTAAAAACTTTACGATGCAGCAATGCTTCCATAATGGTTTCCCAGATAGCTGATAGAAATCTCCAAGAAATAATATTTTTTAAAATCAGTGTTTTTTGTACCCTATCAAATTTATTAAACCATCGAATATATTTGATACAGCAAATCACTATCAATGCAATAACACCAATAAGAAAAGGAATAACAAATGGGCTAAAATAAATACTCATACTTATTTTTTATTCGATTCAACTAATATTTTACGTATATTGATAATCATAGAACGAAGATTTACACCTCTGGGGCAAACCAAAGTGCATTTTCCACATAACATACAAGCTTTCAATTCCTCTTGCAGTCCGGCATATTGCCCTCGACGAAAGGAAGCGTGAATTTTTCGTATATTAAAATCGGTAAATTGTCGGGCCGAACAAGTAGCAGAACAAGCACCACAAGAGACACATAGTTTAAAAGAGCTTACTTCTCGATGTAATTTTTTTACATTCTCCAAATCACAATCTTCTAAATTGATAGTCCTTGTTTCTGATATATTGAATCCAAATTTAATCATATTAACAGTTAATTACAAATCGATACGTAAACTTACACTTTATCTTCCATTACTTTTTTTCTCAATTCTATTCCACCGGTAACTTCAAAGATTTTACGGATTTCATCAAGATTTACTTGCCTTATTTTTCTTAATGCACCCGGACCATCGCCATTATAATTGGCACCTAAACGTGGAGCTATATCTTTTATATGTTCAACATACCAAGCCCAAATGGGTCCCTGTTCAGGATGAAGTTTAGGATCTACCGTATCTGGATGTACACAATAACCTATTTTTAAAATATTTGCACCTACTCCTTGCATTATTTCTTTTTGTTTTCTTCCTTCAACACTTTCGTTATTATATCCCAATTCTTGAGATATTTTACGTAAAACATTAATGACTTCACCGGGAACATTCCCTCTCGGGCATCGTGTTTTACACGACATACACTGACCACAATACCAAATAGTATCTGATCGTAATAATTTTTCTATGGCTTCTTCATCATCTCTTTGAACGATATCACAAATTTGTCGTGGGTCGTAAGGAAAAAACTCTGCAGCCGGACAAATTGCGGTACATATACCACAGTTCATGCAAGCTTTCAACGCTTCTTTAAAACGTATATCTTGTTTAAATAAATCGGTTAAATTTCCCATAATTAATCAATTTTTACTTTATTTAATGCCATTAGTCGAAATAGAAACTTAGGCAACAATTTCTCCCTCTTTCGTTTAAGAAGATTTATATGCAAACCCAATGCTTTAATCAATGGGATTTTATGTGTTTCAACAAATTCAATAAGTGTACCATCAGGATCTTCAATATAAGTGAAATGTCCGCTTGCTTCACCCATATCGAATTCAGATTGATTAGCACAACTATCTACAGTAAATGGGAATCCTTTCTCTCTGCAATAGGCTTTTAATTCCTGCATATGACTCACATCAAAGCAAATTTGAATGAATCCCGGATCGCCCCAATATCGATTTTCGTATATTTTTTTTGCCTGGCGATCACAAGCCATAACTAGTTCGATTTCAGAAGGACCAAACATATTGGCAAAAGCTCCTTTTCGTTTTTGACTATGCTTCAGCAATACTCTCCGGTATTTTTGATCCCCTCCTTTGATAAAACCCCAATCATGAAAAACATCTATTTTGTCATAAACGATGGTATCATAGCCCAAAATATCTTGATAAACAGGCAATGCCTTTTCTATATTGCTTACTCCTATCATGGCACCCACTACACCACCGGCAAAACGTTTTTCATCAACAAACACATAGGCATCTTCAATGATTTGAAAATAATTACCGAAAGGATCTTGCAGATAAAAGGTAGATTTACCGTCCGGAGTATATGCAATATCACTGATATTATCATATTTAGCTTTTATTTCCTGATGCAATTCTGCCGGATTTCTACTTTTAATTTTAGCTGCAAAAATACCTAAATCAGCGATTTGGATTTCAAATAAAGGGGACTGCGGTTTTCGTTGAGTATATTGCCAAATTTCCACTCCTCCTCCACCTTGTAAATTTACGGCAATACACGCATGTCGTTTTTGAGGTTCATTGCCGGTATAAGGCAACATCAAGGAAGCTACACTATCATCTTCAAGGATTCTAACATCGGTTTGAAACATATCAATATACCATTTCCATGATTCTTGAAGGTTTTCTGTTCCTATACCTATTTGTTGTATTCCGGAAATAAAATATACTGCCATTATATTTATTTTTAAACTATTATATATATAATATTGAAATATTCCAATATAGCAAAAGTAATAAATTATATTTTAAGAATGATACGATTTTATAAAATTTACGATTTTATATTTGTATTTAACTACATATTAACCACCAAGAGGTGTATAGGTACCTATGCTTTCAGCAGTCTGTACAAAAGATTCATCAATACATTTATGCATAGTAAAAACATTTGTTAAAGGTTCCAAAACAATTTTATTTTTTTGAAGTCCAACCATCATTCCATATTTTTTTGATAATAAAGCATTCACGGCAGCAACCCCAAATTCACCGGCAATTAACCTATCATAGGCACTTGGGCTGCCACCTCTCTGGATATAACCAAGCACTGATACTCTCATATCGAAATGAGGAAATTCCACTTTCATTTGTCGGGCTATTTGCATGGCATTACCTTCTTCTAAACCTTCGGAAACAATAATAAGATTAAGCTTATGAAGATGAGCATGATTAGCTAAAAAGTTACGTGTTTTTTCCAAATGATTTTTTTGTTCCGGGACCAGTATAATTTCGGCTCCACAGGCAACACCACTGTTCAAGGCTACAAAACCTGATTTATGACCCATGACTTCCACAAAAAACACACGATTATGGGAACTTCCGGTGTCTCTGATTTTGTCAATACTTTCAACAACAGTGTTCAAACAGGTATCAAAGCCAATGGTATAATCTGTTCCGCAAATATCGTTATCGATAGTACCGGGGATACCTATTACCGGAAAGTTATACATTTTCATTAAATCAACAGCCCCTCTAAAAGTACCATCACCACCAATAACTACAAGAGCATCTATGGATGCTTCTCTCATTTTTTTTATAGCCATTTCCAATCCGTCAGCATGCATAAATTCCAAACAACGAGCGGAACGTAACATTGTCCCTCCTCTCTGAATAATACCACTTACCGATTGAGAAAATAATTCTATAAAATCACCCTGGATTAAGCCTTTATAGCCTTCCATAACACCGGTTACTTTCAATTGATTATTGATGGCCGTTCGTGTAACGGCACGAATGGCAGCGTTCATACCGGGAGCATCTCCTCCGGAAGTTAAAACAGCAATATGTTTTAATACTTTATGATTATTTTTCATTAAATTCAGGTAAAATAATATGTATATTGATTTACTATTTAAATTCAAAAGCTTTTAAACTAAGGTCAAGACTTTTCACACTGTTTGTCAAAGCTCCAACCGAAATAAAATCCACACCGGTTTCTGCATAAGCTCGTATAGTAGTTTCGTTGATTCCACCGGAAGCTTCTGTCTCATAACGTCCATCGACAAATTTTACAGCCTCTTTAACTTCTTTCGGTGTAAAATTATCGAACATGATACGATGAAAACCACCCAACTGTAAAGCTAATTCGACGTCTTTCAGACTTCGTGTTTCAATTTCAATTTTTAAATTTAAATGCTTTTCTTTTAAGTAATGATTGGTTTTTTCCAAAGCAACTTTCAATCCTCCGGCAAAATCAATATGATTATCCTTTAACATAATCATATCGTACAAACCCATACGATGATTACAACCTCCGCCAATTTTCACCGCCATTTTTTCTAAAATCCGTAAATTAGGCGTTGTTTTTCGTGTATCTAATAAGCGCGTTTGCGTTCCAAAAATTAAATCAAGATAATAATGTGTTGTAGTAGCTATTCCACTCATTCGCTGCATAATATTCAGTACCAGTCGCTCTGCTTTCAATATCGATTGCACGCTACCGCATACTATAAAAACAATATCGCCAATATTGACTTTACTTCCGTCTGTAATAAATACATCTAATGTTAATTGACTATCGACACATTTAAAAACTTTCTCTGCGACTTCAACACCGGCAATGATACCGTTTTCTTTAACTAATAATTTTGATTTTCCTTGAGCTTCGGGTGAGATTGATAACAAAGAAGAGTGATCGCCATTTCCAACATCTTCTTCTAAGGCTTTGATAATTATTTCTTCGATTGACATTTTTGTTTTTTAGCAATATTTAACACAGAAATCCGCTCTGTTTTCTGGTTTTTATTAATTTCTTTTAAAACATAATAAACCCTATATGAGCACCCGTGTATTGTTGTGTATGTTGCTATTACAAAATTTGAAACTTCAGAAGATACCCCTTCTTTTTCAACATGAAATGAAGCAGGAGGATTCTTTTCAAAAAACTCGTTGAGAATGGATTCAGCCTGATAACGACTATAGGTTGCTTCCATATTTTCCATAGACATATCTATCATATCATTGAGAAATGTAGATAATTGTTTTGAATTCCCTTTATTAAAAGCTTCATTAATTTCATCTTTCACTAGTCTATCAGTATACATATAACTCCCTAATGATAAAAAAGTTAAGAGAAATAATAAAACTAATAAAGGTAAATGTTTACTCATATACATCAAAATGTTAAAACAAGTTAACGTATACAAAAATCAAACCATTTTTTATTCATTAATTAAAAATATTTCTTGTAATGTCCATTTATTTCTAACTTCTAATACTTTAGAATAATAAATAATGGGTTCAGCTTGACGGTTTTCACTATACTTACCTGTATCCCATTTGCTATTTTTATTTACATCAACAATAACACGAATCTTATATTTTCCGGCTTGAAGATAGGGATAGTTTATTGTATCACTTTCTTGAATGATTTGTTCGGCAACTACTTCTCCTTTGTCCGTTAATAATTGAATGATATATTGATTGGGATGAGAAATTTGATATTCCATTTGAATTTCCCCATAATCATGCGGCGTTTTCATTTTAAAATCGACAGAAATAGTATCGTTAAATGTTTCGAGATACGAATAAAACACAGAATCTTGGCATAAAAAAACATAGTTTTTATTATACTTCCATTCATAGTCTATGATCCATTTACGATGCAGGCTGTCTAAAAAATAATAATTGGGCATAAGCGTATCGTAATCATCTACTTCCACAATGGTATCATTACCCAAACTATCTTTCAGACTC
>ERZ1645192.2320-NODE-2320-length-15742-cov-7.849876_pt1 | contig 15742 bp, 16 predicted proteins | sample MGYA00575354_ERZ1645192 | MGnify/ENA primary metagenome ERZ1645192 (study PRJEB40844, sample SAMN11349763) | freshwater sediment metagenome | isolation source: river sediment | host: Sediment | place: India: Faizupur Khadar , New Delhi | collected 2017-02-21 ... | reverse complement strand
CGGGGCAACAGGGGAGATGATCGTCCGGTCGTCCGGCGGTGCAACGGTCGGCGCCTTGGGAGGTGAGATCGGGGGCGGCAGTACCGGCGGCGGAACCGGCGGCACCGGCGAAGCGGGCGGAGCCGGCGGTCGGGAAGCCGGCATCGCGGATTGTGAAGGCGTCGCCGCCACCCGGGCGCCGCAACCCATGCAGAAGGCGCCGCCAGGCGTCAACCGTCGGCCGCACCGCACGCAGAACACCTGTCCCTGTTCCATGAGGCCTCTACAACCGCTTCATTGAGAAGAAATAGAATGTCGCCGCTACATTCTAGGCCAAACAGAACCTTCGTTGCAATCTCCCGGCACCGGTGATGTGGACCGGTCTTCAATTGGTGAATGGGTGGATGGGTGAATGGGTTCTGTGAGCCAGGAGCCAGGACCCAGAACCCAGGTCCCAGGTCCCAAATCCCAGGTCCCAGGTCCGATGTCCGAATTCCGATGTCCGATGATCGGAAACGAGCCTCGAGTCCCGAGCCTCGAGCCTCGATGACGATTACGAGCACGATTACGATGACGATTACGAATTACGAGCGCGAACCCTCAACCCTCAACTCTCAACTTTCAACGGTTGGGGAGACGCCTTGATTACTCCGCGTGGTAATCGCCGGAGGCGCCGCCGGATTTTTCCAGCAGGCGCAGATTGTCGATGACGATGGCTTTGTCCACCGCCTTGCACATGTCGTAAAAAGCCAGCGCGGCCACGGCGGCGGCGGTGAGCGCCTCCATCTCGACGCCGGTGGGACCGGTGCAGCGCGCCTCGGCCTCGATGGCCACCCCGTCGGCGGCCACGGCGATGCGGACATCCACGTGGCTCAGCGCCAGCGGGTGGCACAGGGGGATGAGCTCCGGCGTCCGCTTGGCCGCCAGGATTCCCGCCACCCGGGCCACTTCGAACGGGTCCCCCTTGGGCAGCTTCAGCTCCCGGACCTTGGCCAGCGTCTCGGGGCGCATCCGCACCCGCACGCCGGCCTTCGCGGCACGGGCGGTGGCGGGCTTGGCGCCCACGTCCACCATGCGGCTGCGGCCCTCGGCGTCCCAGTGGGTGAAGTCGTCGGCCACGGGCGGCCCCTCACTCCTTCGATTCCACGCGGTAGTTGGGCGCTTCCTGGGTGACCACCACGTCATGGACGTGGCTCTCGCGGTGGGCGCTCGGGGTGATCTTGATGAACCGGGCCCGCTCGCGGAGCGCCGTCAGGTTCTCGCAGCCGCAGTAGCCCATGCCGGCGCGCAGGCCGCCGGTGAGCTGCGGGATGAGGGAGCGGAGGCTCCCCTTGTACGGCACGCGTCCCTCGACGCCTTCGGGCACCAGCTTGCCGGCCTCGGTGCCGGACTGGAAGTAGCGGTCGGCGCTCCCCTTCTTCATGGCGCCGATGGACCCCATCCCGCGGTAGGCCTTGTAGGAGCGGTTCTGGTAGAAGATGAGCTCGCCGGGACTTTCGTCGGTGCCGGCGAACAGCGAGCCGATCATCACCGACTCGGCGCCGGCGGCCAGCGCCTTGGTCACGTCGCCCGAGTACTTGATGCCGCCATCGGCGATCACGGGCACGCCGTGGCGGGCGGCCACGCCGGCGCAGTCCATCACCGCGGTGATCTGGGGCACGCCGGCCCCCGAGATGATGCGGGTGGTGCAGATGGAACCGGGGCCCATGCCCACCTTGATGGCGTCGACGCCGGCGTCGACCAGCGCTTCGGCGGCGGCGGCGGTGGCCACGTTCCCCACGATGAGCTCGACGGCCGGAAAGCGCGCCTTGAACTTGCGAGCCGCCTCGAGCACGCTCTTCGTGTGGCCATGGGCGGTGTCGATGGAGATCACGTCGGCGCCGGCGGCCACCAGCGCCTCGGCCCGCTCCATGGTGTTGGCGGACGCGCCGATGGCCGCGCCCACCAGCAGCCGGCCGTGGGCGTCCTTGCAGGCGCTGGGGAAGGCCATCATCTTCTGAATGTCTTTGATGGTGATGAGGCCCTTGAGGTGGAAGTGCTCGTCGACGATGAGGAGCTTCTCGATCCGGTACTGGTGCAGGAGCTTCTTGGCCTCCTCCAGCGTGGTGCCCACGGGCGCCGTGACCAGCCGCTCCCGGGTCATCAGATCGGCCACCCGCGCCTCCATCCGCGTCTCGAAGCGGAGGTCGCGGTTGGTCAGGATGCCCACCAGCTTCGGCCCCTCGGTCACCGGGATGCCCGAGATCTTGTACTTCTTCATCAGCTCCAGCGCGTCGGCCACGCGGGCTTCCGGGGCGATGGTCACCGGGTGGAGGATCATGCCGGAGACGGAGCGCTTGACGATGTCCACCTCGTTGCACTGCTCCTCGACCGTCATGTTCCGGTGGATTATGCCGATGCCGCCCTCCTCGGCCATCGCCTTGGCCATGGCCGCTTCGGTCACCGTGTCCATGGCGGCGGACAGCAGCGGGATGTTCAGGCGCAGGTTGCGGGTCAGGCGGGTGGTGATGTCCACGTCGCCGGGCAGCACGGCGGAATAATCGGGCAGCAGCAGCACGTCGTCGAACGTCAGAGCTTCCTTGGCGATCTTGTCCTTCATGTCGGTTCCTCGCGCTTTGGGCATCTCCCCCTCCCGTCGGCTCACTGCTTGCCGCAGCAGAACTTGTACTTCTTGCCGCTGCCGCACGGGCACGGGTCATTGCGGCCCACCTTGGTCTGCTTGACCACGGTCTTCACCTTGGCCGGCGCGGCCTCGGCGGCGCTGCCGGCGCCGCTGTACGAGAGCGCCTGTTCGGTGGTCTGGCGGCGCTGTTGCATGTGCTCTTCCTGGCGGTCGGCCACCCGGGCCTCCACCAGCCAGAGCAGCCGCACCGACTCCTCCTCGATCCGGTTGAGCAGGTCGTTGAACAGGTCGAAGCTCTCGCGCTTGTACTCCACGAGGGGGTCCTTCTGGCCGTAGCCGCGCAGCCCGATCCCCTCCTTGAGATGGTCCAGGGCCAGGAGGTGGTCCTTCCACTGGGCGTCCAGCACCTGGAGCATGATGTAGCGTTCGAGGCGGCGCATGAACTCGGGCCCGAGCTGCCGCTCCTTGTCCTCGAACACCGCCAAAACGCGGGCGCGCAGGGCGTCGGCGAACCCCTCACGGCGGTCGAAGGCGCCCGGCTCGATCCCCGCCGTCTTGAGGTCGAGGCCGTACTGCGAGCGCAGGTTCACGTCCAGGTTGGCCGTGTCCCACTCGTCCATGCGCTTGTCGGCGGGGGCGTAGGTGTCGACGAGCCCGTCGAGGATGTCGCCGGCGACCTCGACCACGTAGTCGCGCTGCTCCTTCCCCTCGAGCAGCTCGCGGCGCATCTTGTAGATGGCCTCACGCTGCTTGTTCATCACGTCGTCGTACTCGAGAAGGTGTTTGCGGATCTGGAAGTTGTGGGCCTCGACCTGCTTCTGCGCCTTTTCGATCTGGCGGCTGACCAGCCGGCTCTCAATGGGGACGCCCTCGTCCATGCCCATGCTCTTCATGAATCCGGAGATCCGCTCGCCGCCGTAGATCCGCATCAGGTCGTCCTCGAGGCTCAGGTAGAACCGCGAGGAGCCGGGGTCGCCCTGGCGGCCGGCGCGGCCGCGGAGCTGGTTGTCGATGCGGCGCGCCTCGTGGCGCTCCGTGCCCAGGATGTGCAGGCCGCCGGCGGTCTTGACGCTCTCGTGCGCCTCGGCCACCTGGGCGCGCATCTGCTCCACCACCGCATGGTACTCGTCGGGGGGAACCTCACGCCAGTCGAGCTTGCGCTTCTTGAAGTCCTCGCGGGCCATGAACTCGTGGTTGCCGCCGAGCAGGATGTCGGTGCCGCGGCCGGCCATGTTCGTGGCAATGGTGACGGCGCCCACCCGGCCGGCCTGGGCGACGATCTCGGCTTCCTTCTCGTGGTACTTGGCATTCAGCACGTTGTGAGGGACACCCTTGCGGGTGAGCATCTTGGAGATGTGCTCCGACTTGTCGATGGTCACGGTGCCCACCAGCACCGGCTGGCCGGCCTCGTGGAGCTCGATGATCTCGTCGACGATGGCGTTGAACTTCTCGCGCTGGGTGCGGTAGATGACGTCGTCGTTGTCGTCGCTGATCATCTCCTTGTTCGTGGGGATCTCGTTCACCTCGAGCTTGTAGATTTTCCAGAACTCCTCGGCCTCGGTGGACGCCGTGCCCGTCATGCCGGCCAGCTTCTTGTACATCCGGAAGTAGTTTTGGAAGGTGATGGTGGCCAGGGTCTGATTCTCGCGCTCGATCTTGACCCCCTCCTTGGCCTCCACCGCCTGGTGCAGGCCGTCGCTCCAGCGTCGGCCGGGCATGAGGCGGCCGGTGAACTCGTCGACGATGACCACCTGGCCGTCCTTGACCACGTAGTTGACGTCGCGCTGGTACAGGTTGTGGGCGCGCAGCGCCTGGTTGATGTGGTGCTGCAGGTCCATGTGGACGGGGTCGTACAGGTTCTCGACCCCCAGCAGCTTCTCGGCCTTGAGAATGCCGTCCTCGGTCAGGGTGACGGTGTGGGCCTTCTCGTCCACCAGGTACTCCACGTCGCGCTTGAGCTTGGGGACGATCCGGTCGATCCGGTAGTACTTGTCGGTGGACTCCTCGGACGGGCCCGAGATGATGAGCGGCGTACGCGCCTCGTCGATGAGGATCGAGTCCACCTCGTCGACGATGGCGTACCAGTGCGGGCGCTGGACGCAGTGTTCCAGCTCGAACTTCATGTTGTCGCGCAGGTAGTCGAAGCCCATCTCGTTGTTGGTGCCGTAGGTGATGTCGTAGCGGTAGGCCTCGTAGCGCTCGCGGTCGTCCAGGTCGTGGACGATCACGCCGGTGGTCAGCCCGAGTAGCCGGTAGATGGGATTCATCCAGTCCCGGTCGCGGCGGGCCAGGTAGTCGTTGACGGTGACGATGTGGACGCCCCGCCCGGCCAGGGCGTTGAGGTAGGCGGGCAGCGTGGCCACCAGGGTCTTGCCCTCGCCGGTCTTCATCTCGGCGATCCGGCCCTCGTGGAGCACTGCGCCGCCGAGGATCTGCACATCGAAGTGGCGCATGCGCAGGGTGCGCCAGGCGGCTTCGCGGGCCGCGGCGAATGCCTCGGGCATGATCTCGTTGAGCAGCGCCTTGCGGGCGTCATCGTCTTCGACCCGGTCGAGGCGCTCGCGGAACGCCGCGGTGAGGGCGGCGAACTCCTCGTCGCGCATCGCCTTGAAGCGGGGCTCCAGATCGTTCACCCTGGCGATGATGGGTCGGAGGCGCTTGAGCTCCCGGTCGTTCCTGGTGCCGAAAATAAGGGAAAGGATATCCATTGGTGCAACCTGCCCCGGCGGGGGGAACGCAAACTGTAGCACGATCGCCACGGGCTGTCAAACGCTCCGCCCCGAGCGGCCGGGCGCGCCGGCCGGACCGGCCGCCAGGGCTACGCCAGCGGCACCCGGGCCAGGGTCAGGACGTGGATCGTCTCCACCCCCGCCTCGGTCAAGGCGCGGCAGGCGTCGTTGACCGTGGCGCCGGTGGTGAAGATGTCGTCCACGAGGAGCACCGCCGGCGGGACACCGCGGCGCAGGCGGCGGACCCGGAAGGCGCCCCGGATGTTGGCGGCACGCTCCGCCAGCCCCAGCGACGACTGGGGCGGAGCCGCCCGAACCTTTCGCAACAGCCGCCGGTGCGGCAGCCCCAGGCGGCGGGCCAGCCCGCGGGCCAGCAGCTCCGCTTGGTCATACCCGCGCTGGCGGCGCCGGCGCGGGTGGAGGGGCACCGCGGCCACGCACGCCCCGGCCGGGAGGTCGCCGTCCAGGCGGGCGGTGTCCGCGAGCAGGCCGGCCAGCGGCCCGGCCAGCCGCGACGCGCCGGCGAACTTGAACTGGTGGATCAGCTCCCGCAGGGCGCCGGCGTACTCACCCGCGGACCGCGCCTGGTCGAACAGGAAGGCGGGCCCGCGGCACGGCGGGCACAGCGCCTGGGGCGTGGCCAGCGGGTAACCGCAGCGCGGACACACCACCGTATCCGGACGCGGGCGGAGCGGCGCCAGGCATTCCCGGCAGACGCCCCGCTCGTCCGGCTGGTCGAGGAACGAGCGGCACAGGAGGCAGTGGTCCGGCCAGACCAGGCTGGCCACGGTGTGGAGGACGCGGGCGATCGGTGATGGGACGGCGGGGACGGCGAAAACGACCCTCTCCCGGTGCTATTCCCTCAGGGTACCTTTCTCTTTCTTTTCCTGGCAGCCGATGCAGTATTTGGCCCAGGGGACGGCGTTGAGGCGCTTGGCCTCGATGGCGATGCCGCACCCCTGGCAGCGGCCGAAACGGCCCCGCTCGATCCGGGCGAGCGCCTCCTGGATGAGGCGCAGTGTGTTCCGGTCGGCGCTGCTTTTGTTGAAATAAAATTCCTTGTTGTATGCGCTGGAGGCCACGTCGGCGATGTCGCTGGGGTCCTCGTCCACCTCGCGTCCGGAAGTGTCCGCCTCCTGGACGCTGTCGAGGAGCGCCTGCTGCTTCGCCATCAGAGCCTTCTTGTATTTTTCAAAATCTTTCTTTTGCATCCCCTCTCCATCTCCTTTCATTTGTGATACGGCACACGGTGCCGGATGGTGCACGCCCGGAACAGCTGCTCGGCGAGCACCAGCACGGCCAGCTCGTGCGGCAGCGTCATCTCCGAGAGCGACAGGACAAGGTCCGCCCGCTCCAGGACCCGTTGGTCCACACCGAGGAAACCGCCCACCACGAAGGCCAGCGGGCGGTTGGCCGGCTCGGCGGTCCGCTCCAGCCAGCGGCTGAAGGCGACCGAATCGAGTCGCCGGCCACCCCGGTCCAGCACGACGCAAAGCGATCCCGCCGGGATCTGGGCCAGAAAGCGCTCGGCTTCTTCGGCCCGGATGCGATCGCCGGCCCGGGTTTCGTCGGCATACCGCGATTCTTTCAAATGGACCACGCGGAACGGGTGAAAGCGTTGGATCCGGTCCGCATAATCCGCCACAAGCGCCGCCAGGTCCCGGTTCTTGAACTTGCCGATCATCAACAACTGCACGTGCATGCCCGGCGGAAGCCCCAAAAAGATGACACAATATAATGACAGCCGCGGGGGTTGTCAACATTTTTCGGACTTCAATCCTGCCGGCTCGAACACCCGGGGCTCGAGACTCGAGGCTCGAGACTCGTTCTCCGTTTCTGAGGTCGCAGCAACATCCTCAACTCTGTTCACGAGCCCCGAGTCCCGAGCCTCGAGCCTCGAAAAGAAACGGCCGCCCCGCGTGCGGGGCGGCCGGGGGGAGGTGTCGGCGCTGCGGCGCGCGACATGTGCGTCGAGGCCACCGCGGGGATGGCGGTGAGGTTGCCGATCTCGTCCACGGTCACGTTGTGATGCATCACGTTGACCGGTTTGCGCATACCCAGCAGGATCGGGCCGATGGCGTCGGCCTTGCCCAGGTGTTGGACCAGCTTGTAGGCGGTGTTGGCGCTGAACAGGTCGGGGAAGATGAGCACGGTGGCGTCGCCCTGGATTTTGGAATGGGGGAAATTCTGCTGGGCCAGTTCGGCCACCAGCGCCGTGTCGGCCTGCATCTCGCCGTCGATGACCAGGTCTGGCCGCGCCTGGCGGGCCATCTCCACGGCCTTCTGGATCCGCAGGATGTCGGCGTTGACCACGGAGCCGAAGTTGGAGTAGGACATGAAGGCCACCTTCGGCTCGATCTCGAAGTAGCGGGCGGCATCGGCGCTCATGACCGCGATCTCAGCCAGCTCCTCGGCAGTGGGATTCAGGTTCACGGTGGTGTCGGCCAGGAACATGATCCGATCCTTGAGGATCATCATGTAGAGACCGGCCACGCGCTTGGCGCCGGGCTTGAGGCCGATGATCTGCAGCGCCGGCCGGATGGTCTCGGGGTAGGAACAGGTCACGCCGGAGACCAGGCCGTCGGCCAGGCCCTGATCCAGCAGCATGCAGCCGAAATAGACCGGGTCCTGCATGAGCTTGCGGGCGGTGCGGGGGGTCATCCCCTTGTAGCGGCGCCGCTCGGACAGCAGCTCAGCAAACGACTCCGCCCGGTCGGATTTCCGGGGATCGATGATCTCGTAATCATGGAGATCCAGGCCCAGCTGGGTGATCTTGTTCTGGATGACCTCCTGATTGCCCAGCAGCACCGGGGTGGCGATGCTCTCGTCCACGATGATCTGGGCGGCGCGCAGGATCTTGTCCTCCTCGCCTTCGGGGAAGACGATCCGCTGCCGCTTCTCCTTGGCCTTGTTGATGACCACGCGCATGACCTTCTTCGAGAAGCCCAGCATCATCTCGAGATGCTCGCGGTACTTCTCGATGTTCTCGTACGGCTTGGTGGCCACGCCCGTGTCAATGGCCGCCTGGGCCACGGCGGGCGCCTCCCAGAGCAGCACACGCGGGTCGAACGGCTTCGGAATGATGTACTCGCGGCCGAACGTGAGCTTGATGCCGCCGTAGGCCTTGATGACCGAGTCGGGCACATCCTCCTTGGCCAGCTTGGCCAGGGCGTGCGAGGCGGCGATTTTCATCTCGTTGTTGATCTTGGTGGCCCGCACGTCGAGGGCGCCGCGGAAGATGAACGGGAAGCCCAGCACGTTGTTCACCTGGTTCGGGTAGTCGGAGCGGCCGGTGGCCATGATCACGTCGGGGCGGGCGTCCTTGGCGTCCGGATAGGTGATCTCCGGGTCGGGATTGGCCATGGCGAAGATGATGGGGTTCTTGGCCATGGACTGGACCATCTTCTTGGAGACCATGTCCTTCGTCGACAAGCCGAAGAAGACGTCGGTGCCCTCCATGGCCTCGGCCAGCGTGCGGGCGGTGGTCGTCGAGGCGTACATCTCCTTGTACGGATTCATGCCTTCCTTGCGGCCCTTGTAGATGACGCCCTTCGTGTCCAGCATGACGATGTTTTCCCGCACGACTCCCAGGTCGCAGAACATGTTGGCGCAGGCGATGCCGGCGGCGCCGGCGCCGCAGACGACCAGGCGCACCTGGCTGATGTCCTTCTCGACGATCTCCAGCGCGTTGATGAGTGCGGCGCCGCCGATGATGGCGGTGCCGTGCTGATCGTCGTGGAAGACCGGGATGTTCATCTGCTGCTTGAGTGTTTCCTCGATGTAGAAGCACTCGGGCGCCTTGATGTCTTCCAGGTTGATGCCGCCGAAGGTCGGTTCCATGAGCTTGACGCACTTGATCACCTCGTCGGCGTCGTGGGTGTCCAGCTCGATGTCGAAGACGTCGATGTTGGCGAACCGCTTGAACAGGACGCCCTTCCCCTCCATAACCGGCTTGCCGGCCAGCGCGCCGATGTCGCCCAGGCCCAGCACCGCCGTGCCGTTGGAGACCACCGCCACCAGGTTGCCCCGGCTGGTGTACTTGAAGACGTCCTCGGGATTCTTCTCGATGTGCAGGCAGGGGATTGCGACGCCGGGGGTGTACGCCAGCGACAGGTCCCGCTGGGTCAGGCAGGGTTTGGAGGAAATGACCTCGATTTTGCCTGGCTGCCCGAGTGAATGGTAATCCAACGCATCCTGCTCACGGATCTTGGCGCACATAATGCCTCCTATGCGGCTACATGAGGGTTAATTGGTGTAACAAGGCTGGAGTGATTGTAATCCAAGCGAACGACATTTGAAAAGCAGTATTTCCAACAGCGAACACTCCCGAACGTCTTCGCCGCACCTCGGGCATGTTGCATGCCGACCGGGAGTTTTGATAAAATAAAACCGTTTCATTCTCTTGCATTTAAAAAAGTTAACCCATCCTCATCTTCTGGAGGCATCATGATTGACCGCGCCCGGCAAATCCTCGGAATGTGCATCCTGATGACCGGTTGTCTGCTGGTGATGACGGCTGCCGTCGCCGCCCAGGGCGCTGCGCCGGCCGACACCCGGCCAGCCATCGAGAACGCCTTCGCCCAGGCGAAGGCCGGCGACGTGGCCATCCTGGCGCCGAAAAAATTCGCCGACGCCAACAAGGCGTTCGCCGAGTACCAGAAGGCGGTCCGGAAGGGCGAGAAGCCGGACAAGCTCCGGCAGAAGGCCGGCAAGGCGTCGGCTGCCCTCAAGGCGGCGAACGATGCCGCCGCATTGACCCGCGTCGCGCTCAAGGACACGCTGACCGTCCGCCAGGAAGCGCTTGCGTTCGGGGGAAAGATCTTCAAGCAGGCGGCGTTCAGGGACGCGGACAAGGCGTTCGCCGTGGCCTGCCAGAAGTGCGAGAAGGACGAGGTGAAGTCCGCCCGCAAGGATGCCCAGACGGCCGAAGAGGAATTCCGCAAGGTGACGGTGGAGTTGCTCAATGACGTGGTCTTGAAAGACGCCAAAAATCGCCTCGCTACCGCGAAAAGCGGCCTCGTGAAGGAAACCTACCAGGCGGCGGCGCAGCAGGTCGAGGGCGCGAAGAATTACATCGACACCGTCCGGAAGACACCCTTCGGCATCGCTGATCTGACCGCCAACGTCTACGACCGGATCCAGCGGGCGTACGATCTGGCCGGCTTGAACAAGTAGGTCCGGGCGGATCCGCCCGGCGCCGGTGCATCGCGACACCGGCAGGCCGATGCGGAACACCCCGGACAACCGATAAAACGGCCGCGGTGGGGCAACATTCCCGCCGCGGCCGTTTTTTTATTCCCATCTGAGATATTTCCCCGGACGGACAAACAGCGCGTTGATTTTCAGGGGGAACGCGCCATGAACTGGCTCTACTTCATTCCACACGTTTGGGATTCACCCGACGACCGCACCATCTGGGAGGACGTGTACATTCTGCCCCTCATCCCCCGGAGCAGCGATGACATCTCCTCCATCTGGCTTACCGTCTACGCCCAGGGTCCCCGCCCCGACAGCCGCGACCGGCTGGAACTCGAGCACTACGCCAGATGCCGGCGCAAGCTTCATGGCCGTGACTACATGATCGACCGCCCCATCTGCAACATGTATGTGCGCACCCTCGATTTCAACCTGGCCGATCTCCTCTTCTATGCCGAATTTTTCATCTTCGACTCCTTCGGCGATCCCGACCCCCGCCTCGTGCCCGGACGCCGCGAGAACTTCGCCGGCACCAATGCCCACGCCCGCATCGTTGCCGCCATCGTCGGCAAGGTGTCCACCGAGGGTGAGAATTATCGGAACTGAGGGTGGCGTTTCGGGAAGCCATTGAGCCTGACATCGATCCCCGCGCCGCTGAACGCTGAAGCAACCCCCTGGGCGGAAGGCCGCCCGAAAGAATGCCAGGCAGCCGAAGAGGAATTCCGCCAAGTGCGATGGAACTGCTCAACGACGTGGTCCTCAATGACGCCAAAAAACGCCTCGTCACCGCGAAAGGCGGGCTGGTGAAGGAAGCCTGCTCCGACGCAGCCGAGTTATTCATCCCATCCTGAGATATTTCCCCGGACGGACAAACAGCGCGTTGATTTTCAGGGGGGACACGCCATGAACTGGCTCTACTACATTCCGCATGTCTGGGATTCACCCGACGACCGCACCGTCTGGGAGGATGTCTGGCTCCTTCCCTGCTGCCCCCGCCGCGCAGAGTCTCACTCCTCCATCTGGCTCACCGTCGACGCCCTGGGCCCCTACCCCGCCAAAAAGGACAAGGAGGGCACCGAGAATTATTTCGTCCGCCTCCGCCGCCTCGACGGCCGCGACTACATCATCGACCTTCCCATCTGCAACATGTATGTGCGCGCCGCCAACTTCAACCTGGAGGAACTTCTGTTCTACACCGAGCTCTTCATCCTCGACACCTTCAAAGATCCCGACCCCCGCCTCGTGCCCGGCCGCTTTGAGGACTTCGCCGGCACCAACGCCCACGCCCGCACCATCGCCGCCATCGTCGGCAAGGTGTCCACCGAGGGTGAGAATTATCGGAACTGAGGGTGGCGTTTTGGAACGCCATCGGGCTTGACATCGATCCCCGCGCCGCTAAACTCTGATAGCGACACCCTGGGCGGATAGCCGCCCGCTGGAGGAGCACGCGATGCCCGACCCAACCCCCGCCCCGCGTCCCGGCACCCTGAGCTGCCCCCAGTGCGGCGCCGAGGCCGCGCCGGCGAGCGTCCGCTGCGCCTACTGCGGCTCGTCGCTCGCCACGGTGGCCTGCCCGGAGTGCTTCGGCTCGCTGTTCGTGGGCATGGCCCACTGCCCCTGGTGCGGCGCCGCGGCGAGCCGGGAAGTCGCCGCTGCGGCCGTCGGCGCCTGTCCCCGCTGCACCGCCGGGCTGCACCGGATTCGGGTGGGTGCCGCCCACGTGGACGAATGCGCCGCCTGCGGCGGCCTCTGGATCGACACCGCCAGCTTCGAGCGCATCTGCGCCGAGCGCGAGGAGCAGGAGGCGGTGCTGGGCACGGCGCGGACCCCGGCCCGGGCGCCGGAGCCGGCGGCGGCCGGCCGGCTCTACATCCCCTGCCCCGTCTGCGGCAAGCTGATGCACCGGACCAATTTCGCCGGTTGCTCCGGAGTCATCATCGACCGCTGCAAGGCCGACGGCACCTGGTTCGATTACCAGGAGCTGCAGAAGGTGATCCGGTTCATCCGGGCGGGCGGCATGAAAAAGGCCCGCGCCAAGGAGAAAGAGCGCCTCGCCGAGGAATCCGCCCGGCTCCGCCGCGACCGCCTGGAACTGGAAGCCCGCCGGTCGTCCGACCGCAGCCGGGGTTTCGTGGACGAGCGCGCCGACGCCGACGGCCCGGATCTGGATGACATCATCGACGTCGTCCGCCGATTGTTCCGTTGACTCGCTTCACGCGCGGCCGGTCGCGACCGCGCCGCTACCTGGCCAGCAGATCCAGCGCCTGCCGCAGCTCGGCGGCGCGGCGCCTGTACGCCGCTTCAACCGCCGCCGCCCTGGCCTGCAGCTCTGGCGAGGCGGACGCACCGGCGTCCCACGTCCGCTCGGCCGGATCCGACATGAGGTTCCCGAAGATCGCCCGCACCAGCCGGCCGCCGGCGAAATACGCGCGGATCTCGGTGGCCGGGGCGATGTCATCGAGCCCGGTGGCGCAGAGGTCCGGTCCCTGGGCCAGCACGAAGCTCAACGCGCCGGCGGCGTCATAGTAGAACACGGCGGTGCCCGGCCCCGCCGCCGGCAGCACCCGGCGCAGCGCCACCCGCCGCAGCGCGAACGGGGCGGTGTACGGGTCCCGTTCGAAATCGGCGTCGCGGCCGCCCTGGTAATGGACCGTGTATTCCGTCGGATTCTGTCCGCCGCCCAGCTCGAACCGGCACTGGCGGAAGAGCCCCTGCTTCACCCCGTCTTCGATCACCCGGTAGTTCTGCCGGACCGTCTCGACGGCCGCGGGAGCGGGGTTCGCCTGGGCGATCAAACCGGCGGCTGGCACCAACAGGAACAGCGCGGCCGACACCAATCGGAAGCAACCGGCCGGCACGTGCGGTGCAGAGCGTGGGCCGTTGGTCATAAAAATCCTCCTTGATACCGGTCATCGTCCACGATGCGGTACGGATATTAGACGTAAAAACGGTTGTTTTTCCTGAATTTGGTTTGTGGCAACCGGACTTGAACCACCTGACGGAATAGGGTAAAATATGGCAAATTTGGCAGTTAAAGGAACGCTGTGGATCCCGTTGTTCATGTTGCCCATTCCTTCGAAGAGGCGCGGGCATGGGAGATCGAACAGGAAATTCGCCTGACGCCCGCCGAGCGTCAGGCCATCGCCAGAGCGCTCAGGGAACGGGCATTCGGGACGAACGCTCCCGATGTCCGCGATGCGCCCATCGCCTATGAACGCCGCTCACTTCTCGACTGATATCCGCGAGTTCATCGGGCTGCTCCATCAGCACGACGTCCGTTATGTGATCGTCGGCGGCGAGGCAGTCATTTTTCACGGTCATGCCCGGCTGACCGGAGACATCGATTTTTTCTACGAAGCGTCAACCGACAATGCCGAACGGCTATACCGAGCGCTCTCTGAATTCTGGCATGGCCGGGTGCCTGGAATTCAGACGGTATCGGATTTAATGATCCCGGGGATCATCTTTCAATTCGGGCGCCCGCCGAATCGAATCGATCTGATGAACACGATCACGGCAATCTCGTTTTCCGAAGCGTGGGACACCCGCGTTATTGCCCACACGGACATCGGCGATCGGCAGATCCCGGTTTATTATCTGGGCGCCGCGTGTCTGATCCGGAACAAGCAGGCTATCAACAGGCCCAAAGATTTGGACGATCTGGATTTTCTGTTCGAGGCTTTCCCGGATTTAAAATAAGCCATCCATCCGCTGGATGACTATCTCCCGATTCATTCAGATTGCACCGCTCGCCGCCCGGCGGGCGATGACCAGCATCTCGAAATCGTCGGGGGTGAGGGGCCGGTTGCGATCGAAGACGCCGGTGTCGCACCCCCGGATCTCGATGCCGGTGAACCCGGCCGACGCGAGCAGCCAGGCGATTTCGCTCGGGGCGTAGAACCGCTCGTCGGTGGCCAGCGTCCGGGTCCGGCCGGAGTCGTCGGTGACCGCGACGGTGGCGCGGTCCCGGAAGGTGAGCAGGTCGAACGTGCCGGCCTGGGTGGTCACGCCCGACGGGTGCTGGTCGAGGAACTCCTTGACCGAGTGGTACAGGGGGAACAGCGCGTTCAGCGTGGTCAGGATGAAGGGGGCGCCGGGCGCCAGCGCCCGCGCGGCGCAGCGCAGGATCTCGAAGTTCTCGGCGTCGGTCGCCATGAGCGGGAACGCCCCCTCGCAGATCAGGATGGCCGCGCCGAACGGGCGGGCGAAGCGGAAACGGCGGGCGTCGCGGCGCTCGAAGCGCACCGTCACGCCGGCGGCGCGGGCCTTGGCCCGGGCGCGGCGGAGCTGGTCCGCCGACAGGTCGATCCCCGTCACCGTCCAGCCGCGGCGCGCCAGCTCGATGGCATGGCGGCCGGTGCCGCAGCCGATGTCCAGGATGGGGCGGGCGCGGTCGTGCCTTAGCTCCGCTTCGATGAAGTCGCACTCGGCCACGGTGCCCCGGGTGAACACCTCGCGGTCGTACGACTCGGCGTAGTTTTCGAACAGCTCCTCGTACCAAGGTTTCATGGGCCAGCTCCTGGGGGGAATGTTGATGGTTGATGGTTGATGGTTGATGGTTGATGGTTGATGGTTGATGGTTGTGGTTGATGGTCGCGTTCGTGCTCGTAATTCGTAATCGTGATCGTAATCGTGATCCTAATCGGGGCTCGAGGCTCGAGGCTCGAGGCTCGAGGCTCGTTCCCGTAACGCGGACATCGGACCTCGGCTCTCGGATCCCGGCTTTAGAGATGACGATCGCGGACAGGAGTCGCTGAAAATTCTTTTCTATCGCCTCGTGTCGCGCCGCTTCACCTCGCATGGCAGTCTTCCGGGCCGTGGAGAACGGCTTCAACCTGCTCCGCGCCACGGGCGAGAGCCTGTCCATCGCCTGCGACGCCCACGGCCGCACCCTCGGGCGGATGGACGCGTTCACCACCGGCCAGCCGAAACTGCTGCTCGTCCACCTGCCGACGCGGGGCGTGTGGACCTTCTACTCGGTGGCCGGCGACTGGTTCCCCTGGGCGGCGCTGGCGGCGCTGGCGATGATGGCGGTGCTGGCGGTGACGGGCGTTCACCGGAAACCGGCGTCAGCGGGATGCGAGAATCCCGACTGAGCTTCGGGCATGCAGGCGAGGATTACATCGAGTACGATTACGAATTACGAGTGCGAGGGATCGGGAACGAGCCTCTAGCCTCTAGCCTCGAGTCTCGATCACGAATTACGAGCACGAGG
>ERZ1645192.2319-NODE-2319-length-15744-cov-13.382752_pt1 | contig 15744 bp, 32 predicted proteins | sample MGYA00575354_ERZ1645192 | MGnify/ENA primary metagenome ERZ1645192 (study PRJEB40844, sample SAMN11349763) | freshwater sediment metagenome | isolation source: river sediment | host: Sediment | place: India: Faizupur Khadar , New Delhi | collected 2017-02-21 ... | reverse complement strand
GAAAAATTAAAAAAATAGCGATTTTCAGAAAATATTTCTTGCATTAGTTTTTAAAATTTGGTATCATAGTAAAGCCTATGGAAATAGGAAGGCAGAGATTTGTGAGGTTGCTGACACACACATAGCCGTTGTTATAAGGTTATGCCGGAGGTCAGGGAATTTACAATGAGCCTGTGTATAAGCGTTAATTATATGCAAAGGAGGAGCTTTAAATGGCTGCAAATCAAGTAATTAGAATTAGATTGAAATCTTATGATCACAGATTATTGGATCAATCTGCAAAAAGAATCGTTGAAACAGCGAAGAAGACTGGGGCTAAGGTAAGCGGGCCAATCCCACTACCGACTGAAAAGGAAATTTTCACAATTTTAAGAAGTCCACATGTCAACAAGGATTCACGTGAACAATTCGAAAGAAGAACTCACAAGAGATTAATCGACATCGTGAACCCTACGCCAAAAACAATTGATTCATTAATGCACTTGGATTTACCATCCGGTGTAGATATCGTCTTGAAGTAAGAAAATATTAAATAGGAGGTGTACTCATGGCAAAAGGTATCTTAGGAAGAAAAGTAGGAATGACTCAAGTATTTGATGAAAACGGAAAAATGATTCCTGTTACAGTAATTTCGGTGGAACCGAATGTTGTATTGCAAAAGAAAACCGTTGAGACTGACGGATACAGTTCAGTTCAATTGGGTTTCATGAACAAAAGAGCTAACTTGGTAAACAAGCCTTTAACAGCTCATTTTGAAAAAGCAAACACAACACCTAAGCGCTACATCAAGGAAATACGTCTTTCAGGTATGGAAGAGTATGAAGTTGGCCAAGAGGTAAAATGTGATATATTTACCGCTGGTGATTATGTAGACGTAACTGGAACATCAAAAGGAAAAGGTTATCAAGGTGTGATCAAGCGTCACAACCAAAAAACCGGTCCTAACGCACATGGATCCAAATATCATCGCGGTGTTGGTTCAATGGGTGTTATCGCGCCTAACCGTATCAGAAAAGGCAAAAAAATGCCTGGTAGAATGGGACATGAAACTGTCACTATTCAAAACTTGGTTATCGTTCGCGCTGACGCTGAAAAGAATATCATCCTTGTAAAAGGTAATGTTCCAGGGCCAGTCAAATCATTAGTTATCATTAAAAACGCATTTAAAAAACAAAATTAATTGATATTATTCGGAAGGAGGAAAAGCTATGCCTAAATTAGCAATGTTAAATCAACAAGGTGAATCAATTGGTAGTCTTGAGTTAAAAGACGAAGTGTTTGCAGTTGAAAATAACAATCAAGTTATCTATGACGTAATCAAGCAACAAAGAGCTGCTATGCGTCAAGGAACTGTTATGACTAAAAATAGAACTTTAGTAAGAGGCGGCGGAAGAAAACCGTACCGTCAAAAAGGAACTGGACATGCACGTCAAGGCTCAATCAGAGCACCGCAATATGTCGGTGGTGGCGTTGTCTTTGGACCAACACCAAGAGATTATTCATATAAGATAAATAGAAAAGTACGTCGCTTAGCTTTAAAAATTGCATTATCAGAAAAGTTAAGAGGAGCGAATTTAATAGCGGTAGAAGAAATCATCTTAGCTTCTCATAGAACCAAGGAAATGGTTACCGTATTAAACAATTTAAAGGTAGAAGGAAAAATCGTCGTTGTTTTGGGTGAAGATTCAGATTTGATCAATACATCAACCAGAAACTTACCAAACGTGAGAACAATCCTTTACAATCATATCAGCGTTTATGACATATTGAATGCCAATAAACTTGTTATGACCAAAGAAGCTTTAGAAAAGATTGAGGAGGTTTTGAGTTAATATGGATAAATATCAAGTAATCAAACGCCCAATCGTTTCTGAAAAATCAACTAAATTGGCTGAACAAAGAAAATATACTTTCGAAGTTGACAGAAAAGCCAATAAAATTCAAATCAAAGAAGCTATCGAAGCTATCTTTAACGTCAAAGTAGAAAAAGTGAATGTCGTTAATACAAAAGCAAAAGCAAAAAGAGTAGGTCAATACTCCGGCTTTACCGCTGCTGTTACAAAAGCAATTGTGACTTTACAAGAAGGCCACAAAATCGACATCTTCACAGCGTAATGGAAGGAGTTTAAATAATGGCTATTATCAAGTATAAACCAACTACTAATGGTTTGCGTGGCATGTCAAAGCTTGACTACACAGAAATCACTGCCTCTAAGCCAGAAAAATCCTTAGTTACCACCTTAAAGAAAAACGGTGGTAGAAACAACCAAGGAAAAATTACAGTCCGCCATCAAGCTGGGGGAGCTAAAAGAAAATACCGTATCATTGACTTCAAGAGAAATAAAGACGGCATCATCGGAAAAGTAGCGACAATCGAGTACGATCCGAACAGAACGGCTAACATCGCCTTGATCAATTATGCGGATGGTGAAAAACGTTATATCATCGCTCCAAAAGGTTTGGAAGTCGGCATGACGGTTCAATCAGGTAAAGATGCGGATATCGTTGTCGGTAACGCCAAGGAAATTATGGAAATCCCTGTTGGTACAGTAATCCATAACGTCGAACTTTATCCTGGAAAAGGCGGTCAATTGATCAGAGCTGCCGGAACCAGTGCACAAATCTTGGGTAGAGAAGAAAAATACGTCTTGATCAGACTTAAATCTGGTGAAGTTAGAAGAATCCTCGGAAAATGCCGCGCAACCATCGGTGAAGTCGGCAACGAGAACTCATCACTTGTTTCTATCGGTAAAGCTGGTAGAAAAAGACACATGGGCGTTAGACCTACAGTTCGTGGTTCAGTTATGAACCCAGTAGATCATCCTCATGGTGGTGGTGAAGGTAAACAACCAATCGGGCACAAAGCGCCACTTACTCCTTGGGGTAAAATCGCTCTTGGCAAGATTACAAGAAATAAAAACAAGGCTAGCAGTAAATTAATTGTTAGACGCAGAAATAAATAAGGAAGGAGGAACTCATAATGTCACGTTCAATTAAAAAAGGTCCATTTTGTGATGATCACTTAATGAAAAAAGTGGAAAAAGCAAATGCAACAAACTCTAAGAAGGTTATTCAAACCTGGTCGAGACGTTCTACAATTTTCCCTAACTTCGTTGGCTTAACCATCGGTGTGCATAACGGTAAGGTTCATATTCCGGTTTATGTTACAGAAGACATGGTAGGTCATAAATTAGGAGAGTTCGCTCCGACAAGAACTTATCGCGGTCACGTGGATAAGAAAGCAGTAAAGGGAGGTAAATAACAATGGAAGCTAAAGCTGTTGCTAGAACTATTAGAATTTCACCTCGTAAAGTTAAACTGGTTATCGATTTAATCAGAGGTAAGAAAGTAAGCGATGCTTACGCAACTTTGAGAAACACTCCAAGAGGCGCATCTAAAGCCGTGGAGAAAGTCCTGAAGTCAGCCGTTGCCAACGCTGAACACAATTACCAACTTGATCAAGATAAATTATTCGTTAAAGAAATTTATGTTGGTGAAGGTAAAACTTTAAAGAGAATGCAACCACATTCTCAAGGTAGAGCCTTCTCAATCTTCAAGAGAACTAGCCACATTTACATCACCGTGGCAGAAAAGGAGTAATGGGAATTTTATGGGACAGAAAGTTAATCCAATCGGACAACGTATAGGAATCATTCTTGATTGGGAATCAAGATGGTATGCCGATAAAAACGAAGTAGCCGATTTATTGCATGAAGATATTAAAATTCGTGATTTACTCTATGATCTGTACAAAAACGCTAGCGTTTCTAAAATTGAGATTGAAAGAAGTAAAAAACGAGTTATCATTACCGTCAATACAGCAAAACCTGGTATGGTTATCGGTAGAAATGCCGAAACTAAAAAGGCTGTTGTCGAAAAATTAGAAAAATTAACTAAAAAACAAGTATTCTTGAATGTTGTGGAAATCAAACGTCCAGAAAAAGACGCAAGATTAGTTGCGGAAAACATCGCTTTCCAATTGGAAAACAGAGCTTCTTTCAGAAGAGTGCAAAAAGTTGCGATTCAAAGAGCTTTGAAAGCAGGAGCAAAAGGTTGCAAAACCTTAATCTCTGGCCGTCTTGGCGGTGCGGAAATGGCACGTAGCGAAGGATACAGCGAAGGAAATGTTCCTTTGCATACTTTGAGAGCCGATATCGATTATGCATTGGCTGAAGCTAATACCACTTATGGTAAACTAGGCGTAAAAGTATGGATTTATAAAGGGGAAATATTACCTTCTAAGAAGAAGGAGGCTAAGTAATATGTTAATGCCTAAGAGAACAAAATATCGTCGTCCTCATCGCGTTAGCTATGAAGGGCCGACTAAAGGAAATGCAGAAATTTCCTTTGGCGAATACGGACTTAAAGCTCTTGAAGGTGCTTGGATTACAGCACGTCAAATCGAAGCTTGCCGTATCGCAATGACACGTTACATGAAACGTGTTGGTAAAGTATGGGTTAAAATATTCCCACATTTGGCCAAAACCAAAAAACCTTTGGAAGTCCGTATGGGATCTGGTAAAGGTTCACCGGAAGAATGGGTAGCAGTTGTAAAAGAAGGCATGGTCATGTTCGAAATTGCCGGAGTTCCTGAAGAAGTAGCTAAAGAAGCTTTAAGATTAGCCGCTCACAAACTGCCTATCAAAACAAAGTTTGTCAAGAAAGAAAGTGGTGATTCTCTATGATTTACGCTAAAGAAATTCGCGAAATGGACACCGCAACCATTTTAAATGAAATAGAAAACCTGAAAAAAGAATTATTCGATCTTCGCTTCAAACAAGCGACTGGTCAATTGGAAAATACTGCACGTATTTCAACTATTAAAAAAACCATTGCTCGTATGAAAACCGTTCTTACTGAGAGAGAAAGCAAATAAGGAGGAAATGAATATGGAACTAAAAACTAATAGAAAAGTTTTTACCGGAACTGTCGTATCTGACAAAAATGACAAGACAATCACAGTTCTAGTGACCACTTATAAAACACATCCATTGTATGGAAAAAGAGTAATTTCTTCTAAAAAATTCAGAGCCCATGATGAAAAGAATGAAGCTAAAATGGGAGATATCGTAAGAATAACAGAGTGCCGTCCACTTTCAGCAACTAAACGTTTCCGTTTAATTGAAATTGTGGAAAGACACGAAGAAGTTTAGGATTTTGGAGGTATTATTATGATACAACAAGAAACAAGACTTAAAATCGCGGACAATTCCGGCGCAAGAGAAATTCTTACCATCAAAGTTTTAGGCGGTACAAGTCGTAAATACGCTAGTATCGGTGACATCATCGTGGCAACTGTAAAAAGCGCTACTCCAGGCGGATTGGTTAAAAAAGGCGACGTGGTTAAAGCAGTTATAGTACGTACTAAAAAAGAAATCCTTCGTGCAGATGGATCCTATATTAAATTCGATGACAACGCAGCAGTAATCATCAAAGACGACAAATCCCCTAAGGGAACTCGTATTTTCGGACCTGTTGCAAGAGAGTTAAGAGACCAAGAGTTTACAAAAATAGTTTCTCTAGCTCCAGAAGTATTATAAGGAGGAGAGATGATATGAAACTTAAAAAAGGCGACAAAGTCGTAATAATCTCCGGTCAAGACAAAGGCAAACAAGGAACAATCATCAAAGTCTTAACAAAGACAGATCGTGTAGTACTTGAAGGCGAAGGCTTGACTAAAATCAAAAAACATTTAAAACCTTCTCAAGTTAATCCTGATGGCGGCATCGTTGAAATTGAAAAACCAATTCATGCATCCAACGTCATGTTGCTTGATCCGAAGGAAAAAGCACCGACAAGAATCGGTTATAAAACAGTAACTGAAACCGTCAAGAAAAAAGAAGTAACAAAAAAAGTCAGATTCGCAAAAAAATCTGGCAAAGTTATAGACTAAGTGAAGGGAGAAAAATATGAATAGATTACAAGAAAAATACAAAAGTGAAATCACACCAGCATTAATGGAAAAATTCAATTATTCTTCCATCATGGAAAGTCCAAGAGTCAGCAAGATTGTAATTAATATTGGTGTTGGAGATGCAGTTGCAAATCCTAAAGTATTAGATGATGCTGTTAATGAATTAACCTTAATCACTGGACAAAAACCACTTGTTACCAGAGCTAAGAAATCAATCGCTACATTCAAACTTCGTGAAGGCATGCCAATCGGCTGCAAAGTCACATTAAGAGGCGACAGAATGTATGATTTCCTTGACAAGTTAGTAACTATCGCTTTACCAAGAGTTAGAGACTTCAGAGGCGTTAACCCTAAAGGTTTCGACGGTAGAGGCAACTACACTCTAGGTATCAAAGAACAATTGATTTTCCCGGAAATAAACTACGATAAAATCTCAAAAATCCGTGGTATGGACATCGTGTTCGTAACCACAGCTAAAACAGACCAGGAAGCATTCGAATTACTAAAATTATTCGGCATGCCTTTCAGAAAATAAGGAGGCGCACAAATGGCAAAAACATCTAAGATTGTAAGTTGTAAACGTGGATCAAAATTTCCAGTAAGAAACTATACAAGATGCGAACGTTGTGGACGTCCTCATTCTGTATATCGTAAATTCAAATTATGTCGTGTTTGTTTCAGAGAATTGGCTTACAAGGGTCAAATCCCTGGTGTAAAAAAAGCAAGTTGGTAGTAAATTATGAGAAAGATTAATTCCGATAATCAAGGAAGGAGGCATTATTAATATGGTCATGACAGATCCAATTGCGGATATGTTAACAAGAATTCGCAACGCAAATCAAATGAAACATAAAACTGTTGATGTCCCGGCATCAAAATTAAAAATGGAAATCCTCAATGTTTTAAAACAAGAAGGTTACATTTCTGATTTTGTCCGCATCGATGACGGAGTACAAGGTACTCTAAGAGTAAGTTTAAAATATTTAGTTAATGATGAAAGAGTTGTTAGAGGTTTGAAGAAAATTTCCAAACCTGGTTTACGTGTGTATGCTAAAACGGATGACCTTCCTCAAGTTCTTAATGGACTGGGAATAGCTATCATTTCTACTTCTAGAGGTATTATGACCGATAGAGACGCTAGAAAAAATAAAGTTGGTGGCGAAGTAATAGCATACGTATGGTAATAGAAAATAAAGGAAGAGGTGCAAGAAAATTATGAGTCGAATTGGTAATCATTCGATACAAGTTCCTGCAGGCGTTACTTTGGAGATTGCGAAAAACAATCACGTTACAGTAAAAGGTCCTAAAGGTCAACTTGGCTTTACTTTCGATAAGAATATCGGAATTAAAGTTGAAAATAACGAAATTTCTGTAACCCGACCAAATGATTCATTACGCATCAAGGCCCTTCACGGGACGACAAGAGCGTTATTGAATAATATGGTTATTGGTGTAAGTGAAGGCTATACAAAAGTCCTCGAAATCAAAGGTGTCGGATATCGTGCCCAACTAAAAGATGCAAAAACATTAGTGCTTAACGTCGGATACTCAAATCCTGTGGAAATGACTATCCCGGAAGGCCTTACAATTGAAATCCCTAAGAATACCGAAGTTCATGTAAAAGGTGCCGACAAGCAAATGGTCGGTGAATTTGCGGCTAACGTTCGTAAGGTTCGTCAACCTGAACCATACCTTGGAAAAGGTATCAGATACAGAGATGAACATGTACGTCGCAAGGAAGGAAAAACAGCTAAGTAATTAGCTAAGGTGAAAATATGTTTAATTCAGTAGATAAAAACGCTCAAAGACAAAAAAGACATCGTCGCATGAGATTCCAAATCAAGGGAACTCCTGAAAGACCACGTTTGAATGTTTTTCGTTCTAACAAACAAATTTACGCACAAATCATTGATGACGTAAACCAAATTACATTAGCTCAAGCAAACTCTAGGGAAATCGAAGGAAGCACCGGCGGCAATGTCGAAGGCGCAAAATTAGTTGGTAAATTAGTTGCTGAAAGAGCAATTGAAAAAAATGTTAAATTAGTGGTTTTCGATCGTGGTGGATATTTATATCACGGTAGAGTCAAAGCCTTAGCCGACGCTGCTAGAGAAGCAGGGCTGGAATTCTAATGAAGGAGGTAATCTAATATGGAAGATAATGCTCGTAACAATAAAAGAGGAAGAAAACCTCATTCAGCTAAAAAAGAAGTAAAACTTTATGAAGAAAGAGTTGTAAGCATCGGCCGTGTTACCAAAGTAGTTAAAGGTGGTAGACGTTTCAGTTTCTCAGCTCTAGTAGTTGTAGGCGATAGAAAAGGTAAAGTTGGATTCGGAACCGGTAAAGCCAGTGAAGTTCCAGACGCTATCAAAAAAGCAATCGCAGACGCAGAAAAAAATATTATTACCGTACCGATGAACGGAACGACAATTCCGCATTCAGTTACAGGTAAATACGGCGCTGGCAAAGTATTCTTACGCCCAGCGGCAGAAGGTACCGGTGTTATCGCCGGCGGCCCTGTTCGTGCCGTACTTGAATTAGCCGGAGTAGAAGACGTACTTTCTAAATCCCTAGGATCAAATTCACCGATCAATATCGTAAGAGCAACTGCAGAAGGGCTAAAATCCTTAAGAACAGTTGAATCTGTTGCGGAAATGAGAGGAATCAAACCTGAGGAGGTAAGAGGCTAATGGCGCAAATTAAAGTTACCTTAGTAAAAGGTTTGATGGGTAAAAAACCCAATCAAGTAAAAACAATCAAAGCTTTAGGACTTACTAAAAGAAATTCTTCCGTAGTTTTGGAAGATAACGAAATGATCAGAGGTATGGTGAATACTGTCGGTCACTTAGTTAAAGTCGAAGAAGTAAAGAAATAGGAGGTGCAAAAAATGACATTACATGAATTAAAACCTAATCCAGGTGCAACTCACTATAAAAAACGTGTTGGTCGTGGCACAAGTTCAGGTACTGGTAAAACTGCTGGACGCGGTCAAAAGGGACAAAATTCCCGTACTGGCGGCGGCGTAAGACTGGGATTTGAAGGTGGACAAACTCCATTATTCAAACGTCTTCCTAAAAAAGGATTCACCAATCCTTTCCGCAAGGAATACGCTATCGTAAACTTACATGACCTAAATGCTTATGAAGCTGGCATGATCATAACTCCTGAAGTTTTATTGAACGACAGAGTTATCAGCAAGCAATTAAGCGGAGTTAAAATACTAGGCGAAGGAAAATTAGAAGTTAAACTGACTGTCAGAGCACACAAATTTTCAGCTTCTGCAAAAAAAGCTATTGAAGATGCTGGTGGCGTGGTAGAGGTGATATAATGGAAACTTTAAAAAAGATTTTCACTAATAAGGAAGTCTTGAAGAAAATTGGTTTCACATTATTGGCCTTTCTAGTTTTCAAATTACTTACTTATGTGACAATGCCTTTAATTGACGCTTCAAGTTTATCATCACTGTTTGACAACAGCGGTTTCTTGGGAATCGTCAACTCGATTTCCGGGGACGCATTGCGTAACTATTCAATCGTCGCTTTGGGTATCAGTCCATACATTACCGCTTCAATCATCGTCCAGATTTTACAAATGGACATCATTCCAGCTTTAAAAGAATGGAGTGAAGAGGGTGAAGTCGGAAGACAAAAAACATCAAGACTTACAAGATATCTGGCAATTGTCCTAGCTTTTATCCAAGCTTTAGCTATGACCTTCGCTTTCCATAATTCGCAGGATCAATTATTCCTCGGAAGTGTTACTTCCTGGGTAGGACCGAACACAGGTTTATGGTTCTTGGTATATTTCTATATTGCGGTTGTTTTAACAGCTGGTACAGCTTTCATGATTTGGTTAGCCGATCAAATCACAATCAAGGGTATCGGTAACGGTTCTTCAATGTTAATCGTTGCGGGGATTGTCATTTCGTTCCCTGGAACCATCGCATCCTTAGTACAATACTATATCGCCGATCCAAGCAATGCGTTGGCAGGAAACGTCTTCTCTGGTCAAGGCGCACTGGCAGGTTATTTATTATTCGGTGTCAGCATTTTAATGTTCGTCATCGTTTTGGTAGGTATCACCTATATGCAAGTTGCGGTCAGAAAGATTCCAATCCAATATGCCAACCGTCCAGGAAGCGCTAAATTCAAAGGAGCATCTGAATCAAACGTTCCAATCAAATTAAACACAGCTTCAGTTATTCCGGTTATCTTCGCATCAATTATCCTGTCTTTGCCAACGACGATATTCCAATATATCAACGTTTCGCCGACAGCAAGTAACTGGATTAACCAAATCTTTGCGTATAATCAACCGATTGGTTTTGTGTTATACATCGTTTTAATCTTCATTTTTACATTCTTCTATTCTTTCATTCTGGTAAAACCGGAACAAATAGCGGAAAACTTGAACAAACAAAACGCGTATATACCTGGGGTTAGACCAGGATTCGAAACCGAAAGTTATATTACCAAAGTATTGTTCAGAGTCACAGTCATCGGTGCGATTTACCTGGTGATAATCGCAGCACTGCCAATCATCACTTCGATGGTTTTAGGGCATACTTATGCCCAAATCGGTGGTACATCACTCTTGATTATCGTCGGTGTGGCTTTGGAAACAGCTAAACAAATCGAAACTGACACTCAAGAAAAAGCCTATGCTGGATTTATGAGATAGTTCGAAAATGATTAATCTACTGATTATGGGTAAACCAGGAGCTGGTAAAGGAACCCAATCAACAAAATTGCTTAAACATTACCGCCTGACCCATATTTCGACCGGTAACATCTACCGTGATGAAATCAAGAAGGGATCAGTTATTGGTATAGAAGCCAAAAAATATCTTGATCAAGGGAATTTGGTTCCCGACAAGATGACAAATGACATCGTCTGGGAGATTTTAAAACAAAAGAATTACCCTGATGGTTTCATGTTGGACGGATATCCTCGCACCAGAACCCAAGCTGAAGCTTTGGATCAGATGCTTGCGAGACTCAATATCGGTTTGACGGCAGTAATCAACGTTGAAGTCAAGGATGAAGTCTTGCTTAACCGGATGGCCGGAAGAAGAGTTTGCCTAAATTGCGGGCATACCTATCACACGGAAAATCATCCGCCGAAGCTTGAAGGAGTCTGCGACCATTGTGGTCAAGGGTTAATCCAAAGACCTGATGATTTAGAAGAATCAGTCATGAACCGTTTAGCTATCTACAATGAAAAAACCAAACCGTTACTGGATTATTACTCGGAAAAAGGACTTCTGACGGTAATTGACGGCGAACAGTCGACAAATAAGGTTTTTCAAGACATCATTAAAATATTAGGTGAGAAATAATGGTAACAATCAAATCCGCTCGTGAAATTGAATTGATGAAAGAAGCCGGTAGAATCGTCGCATTGGCACATGAAGCTGCCAAAAATGCGATTAGACCGGGTCTCTCAACCAAGCAATTGGATGAACTGATTGAAAGTGTTATCGTTAGTAATGGAGCTATTCCCTCATTTAAGAATTATAACGGATTCCCCGCATCTGCATGCATATCGATAAACGAAGAAGTCGTGCATGGCATCCCTTCCACGGCCAAGATCTTAAAGAACGGCGACATTGTCTCCGTTGATATCGGGGCTCAATATAAGGGTTATCATGGCGATAGCGCGTGGACATATGCATGCGGGGAAATATCCGAAGATGCAAAACGCTTGCTGAAAGGGACGGAAGAAAGTCTTTTCAAAGGTTTGGAATTTGCCAAACCCAACAATCGACTATCCGACATATCCCATGCAATACAAGTGCACGCCGAATCCTTGGGGTTCAGCGTAGTGAGAGAATTTGTCGGTCACGGCTTGGGCAGAGCCCTGCATGAAGATCCGCAAATTCCCAATTATGGTTTGCCTAACAGAGGAATTGTTTTAAAGCCAGGAATGACTTTAGCGATTGAACCGATGATCAATTTAGGCAGTAAGGAAGTCAGAGTATTATCTGACGGTTGGACGACGATAACCAAAGACAGGTCACTATCGGCTCATTTCGAGCATTCGATTTTGATTACTGAAGAAGGTTACGAAATCTTGACAAAAAAAGGGGAGTGATTTATTTGGCAAAAAAAGATGACGTCATAGAAATGAACGGAACGGTAGTAGAAGTTTTGCCCAATGCGCAATTTATAATTGAGCTAGAAATCGGACACCGCATAATCGGACACGTTTCTGGTAAAATCCGTATGAATTACATACGCATTTTACCAGGTGATAAAGTAAAGGTTGAACTTTCAACCTATGACTTAACACGTGGTCGCATCACATATCGAATGAAATAAAAAATATTAGAGGAAAGATTTTAAGGAGGTAATGGTATGAAAGTAAGACCATCTGTAAAAAAAATCTGTGATAAATGTAAAATAATCAAACGCAATGGCAATGTTCTTGTCATTTGCGAAAATCCGAAACATAAACAAAGACAAGGTTAATAGGAGGGAACAATGGCACGTATCGCAGGAGTAGACATTCCTAGAGAAAAAAGAGTTGTTATCGCTTTAACATACGTATACGGTATCGGCAAGACAAGAGCTGAAGAAATTTTGGCTGCTTGCGGTATCTCTGAAGATAAACGCGTTAAAGATTTAACAGATGAAGAAGTAGTAAAAATTCGTCAAGAAGTACAAAAATATACAGTTGAAGGTGACTTGAGACGTGATGTCGCTATGAACATCAAACGTCTGCAAGAAATCGGTAGCTACCGTGGCTTGAGACATCGTAAAGGTTTACCAGTACGCGGTCAAAATACACGCAACAACGCTAGAACTCGTAAGGGTCCTAGAAAAACAGTAGCTAACAAGAAGAAATAAGAAGGGAGATATGAATTAAATGGCACGTAATATTAAAACTAAACGTCGTGTGAAAAAGAATATTCCGACTGGGATCGCCCATATTCATTCGACTTTCAACAATACAATTATCACAATTACCGATCCAAAAGGTAATGCTATATCTTGGAGTTCTTCAGGAGCTATTGGTTATAAGGGTAGCCGTAAATCAACTCCTTTCGCAGCTGGATTGGCATCAGAAGCAGCAGCTAAAGCCGCTATGGACAATGGTGTTTTAAAAGTCGAAGTTGAAGTTAAGGGACCAGGACCAGGTAGAGAAGCCGCTATCAGAAGCTTGCAAGTTGCAGGTTTGGAAATCACAGCAATCAAAGATGTTACACCAGTTCCGCACAACGGATGTCGTCCACCAAAACGACCACGCGGGTAGGAGGTAATTTATGAAGGACTTGAAATTCGAAAAACCAAAGACAGAAACTGTAGAAATCGAAGACAATTATGGTAAATTCGTTATTTCGCCTCTTGAAAGAGGATACGGTATCACAATAGGTAATTCTTTGAGACGAGTTTTATTGTCTTCATTACCTGGTGCAGCAATCGTTAACGTCAACATTGAAAACGTAGTTCATGAATTCACACCGATTGAAGGTGTCGTTGAAGACGTAACTACGATTATTCTCAATCTTAAAGGTGTTATATTATCAATTGACAATGAAGATTCCGATGTTGAAAAACGTTTGGAATTATCAGTAGAAGGTCCTGGAGATGTTTTCGCTTCCGACATCGTTTGCGATGAAGAAGTGGAAATCATGAATCCAAACCACTACATCTGCCATATCAACAAAGGCGTTTTAAGAATGCATATGAAGGCTAGACGTGGCAATGGCTATGTTTCTTCCAAGCTTAATGCAGCTTATACCGACGATGTCAACGATATCGCAATTGATAGTATCTATACACCGATTACAAGAGCGAACTACACTGTCGAAAAGACCAGAGTTGAAGACTCAGGTGATTACGACAAGTTAATTATGGAAGTGTGGACTAACCGTTCAATCAATCCAAAAGACGCTATTGGCACCGCAGCGAAAATGCTGATGGACCACTTACAGACAATCATCGATCTTTCCCAAGCTAAAGTGGATGACGATTACATGGTTGAAAGAAAGACAGAAGAAACCAATAGAAACCTGGAAAAACCGATTGAAGATCTAGACCTCTCCGTTCGTTCTTACAACTGCTTGAAGAGAGCTGGCATCAATACTCTTGGCGAACTTATCGAAAAGAGCGAAGAAGACATGATGCGAGTTAGAAACCTAGGTAAAAAATCATTGAAAGAAGTTAAGCAAAAGCTTGAAGAGATGAATTTAAGCTTAGCTAAACACTAATCGATAGGAGGAAATCATGAGAGGATATACAAAACTTAATCGTAATAGCGCTAACCGTAAAGCACTTATTCGTGATTTGGCTACACAACTGATTATGCATGGTAAGATTGAAACTTCTGTTGTCAAAGCTAAAGAAATCAGAAGAACAGTAGAAAAATTGATTACCTTTGCTAAGAAGGGTGACTTAAATTCAGCTAGAATTGCCGAAAGAACTGTTAGAGAACTCAAAATTGACGATCAATACGCTTTAGTCAAACTCTTTAAAGAACTTGGACCGAAGTATCAAGATCGCAATGGTGGATATACACGTATTTACAAAATCGGACCACGTCAAGGTGACGCTTGCCCGATGGCTATTATCGAATTAGTATAATAAAAATTAAACTCGGAAAAATTTTCTATTTTCGAGTTTTTTTATTTGTCTTAACCAAATTATCCTTATATTCCCAACACTTCTTATAATTTATGATCAATAATGTTAAAATAGTAATATGAATAAGAGTAGGTGATTAGATATGAAACTAAGATTTCAAAGAGTCAAGAGTTTTATCGGCTTTTCTCTATCAATGAAAATTATCATCGATGGCGAATTGGTTTATAAACTTAAAAACGGCGAAGTATTTGAATATGAAAAAGATAAGATAGATTCTCTTTTAATCAAGACACATCGTTTCATTTTCGACCTGGAAATACCTCTTGACCTAATTGAAGAAAACGCTGATATTTTATTGGATTACCAACTGGGATTATGCAGAAATATCACTCAAGCTATAGTCTCTGAAAACGGCAGATTGATTGGCGTATATCCTAAAAAAAATATCATTGAAGAAAAACAAAAGAAGGATTTATAGATGGATAAGGAAAAAGAATTTTTAAAAGTTTTTAATGATTTGGAACAATATTTGCGTGTCACCTATTCCAAAGGTGACTATTCTTACACGGGTTTTGTGACAAAACTTTATCAAATCAAAAAATCTCGAGAAAATTACATCATCAATAACAATCAAAATTTTGAATTGATTAAACAAGCCGCTCAGATGCGAAATATCATCTCGCATAACAATGATGTTTTGGTGCCCAGCGATAATTTTCTGAATGATTTTAAGACGGTAGTACAGAAAATCACCAGACCCTTGACCGTAAGACAAATAATGACCAGATATGACGATTTGAAAACTTGTCGATTGACAGATACCATTGGCGATGTAGTCGATTTGTTGAAAACATCAGGTTTTTCAACCATACCGGTGATTGAAAAGGGAGAGCTTATCGGCATTTTCACTGAAAAATCACTTTACGATTATTTCTCCCTTCGTCAAGCAAAAACTATTACCAAAGCCATGTTGATGAAAGATATCATTGAAGCTATCGACCTCAATAACCATCCAAGAAAATATTATGATTTTATCAGTGTCGGCACCAATATCTATGACGCTTATGCCATGTTCAACAAGGATATCAAGCAAAGACGGGAAATGTTATTGCTGCTGGTAACGGAAAACGGCAAAGAGGGAGAACACCTATTAGGTATTGTAGCTTTGAGAGATTTGGAAAATCATTTAATAAATTAGGAAATCAGGAAATTTTTTGGTATAATATTTATTTGGACGGTGAGTTA
>ERZ1645192.2318-NODE-2318-length-15746-cov-7.266267_pt1 | contig 15746 bp, 11 predicted proteins | sample MGYA00575354_ERZ1645192 | MGnify/ENA primary metagenome ERZ1645192 (study PRJEB40844, sample SAMN11349763) | freshwater sediment metagenome | isolation source: river sediment | host: Sediment | place: India: Faizupur Khadar , New Delhi | collected 2017-02-21 ... | reverse complement strand
GCGGAATGGGAAAGCGCGTTCGCCGAAGCATCCGATGCGCTGAAAGAAGCGGACGCGTACAGGGGGACCGTCTTCGCTTCCGCGGGGCGCCTCGCCGGATTTCTGGCGTTCCGGGAGCGCGTCGAGATCCTGGCCGGAAAGGTGTACGTCCATGCGGTCATGGGAAGCCACGAGGACTCGTCGCTCTCCTCGCGCCAGGCGATGGCTGACCGCGCGACGGCCCTGATCGTCCGGTGCGGAACGGCCTTCGCCTTTTTCGTCCCGGAGGCGATGGATGCGGGCGAGGCGCGCATCGAGGCGCTTCTCGGCGAATCGCCGGACCTGAAAGCGTACCGGTTCTTCTTCGAAAGCATCCTCAGGATGAAGGCGCACACGCTCACGACCGCGGAAGAGGAGATCCTCGCCCGGTCCGGAGAAGTGGCGCGCGCGCCGGAAAACATCTTTTCCCTCTTCTCCGGCGCCGACATGCGCTTTCCGGACATAACGGACGAACTCGGGGAGGCGGTCGAACTGACCGAGGAGCGCTACTACCGCTTCAGTCGCTCCCCCGACCGGAGGGTGCGGCGGGAGGCGTTCGAGGGAATCCACGGAACGTACGGAACCTGGCGGAACGCGCTTGGCGCCATGTACTCCGGAAGCGTCAAGGGAGACTTGTTCTACGCCACATGCAGACGGTATTCGTCCGCGCTCGAGGCATCGCTGTACGGGGACAACATCCCGACCGCCGTGTACGACACGGTGATCGACACGGTGACGAAGAATCTCGCACCGCTTCATGAATACATGGAACTTCGAAAGAAGGTTCTCGGCGTCCCGGAACTCCACATGTACGATATCGCCGCGCCGCTCGTGAAGGAGCCGAAGGAGGACATCCCGTACGGCCGCGCCGTCGAAACGGTGACGGAAGGGCTTCGCGTTCTCGGAGACGAGTACGTTTCGGTTCTGAAGAACGGATTTTCCTCGCGATGGATCGACATCTACGAAAACAAGGGGAAGCGGAAGGGCGCCTACTCGTGGGGGAGCTACGGAACGCATCCGTATGTCCTGCTGAACTACAACGGCACGCTGCGGGACGTGTTCACCATCGCGCACGAGATGGGGCACGCGCTGCATTCGTGGTTCTCGCACGGAGCGCAGCCGTGGGTGTACGGAGACTACACGATCTTTCTCGCGGAGGTCGCCTCGACGACGAACGAGGCGCTTCTTTCGGAGCACCTGCTTTCGTCCAGCACGGACCGCGTCCGGACGCTGTCGCTTCTGAACCACGATCTCGAGCAGACGCGCACGACGCTCTACCGCCAGACGATGTTCGCGGATTTCGAACGCACCGCGCACGCGATGGCCGAACGCGGGGAGGCGCTGACGCCGGATGTCCTCTGCGAAATCTGGAAGAGGCTGAACGCGGCGTATTACGGCCCGCTCATGACGGTCGACGAGGCGGTCGCGATGGAGTGGGCGCGAATTCCGCACTTCTACAGCGCTTTTTACGTCTACAAGTACGTCACGGGATTTGCGGCGTCCGTGTCGCTTTCCCGGCAGCTTCTCGAACAGGGGGACGAGGCGCGGAAACGCTACCTGCGTTTCCTTTCGCGAGGCGGTTCCGCATACTCCCTGGAGATTCTGCGCGACGCCGGCGTGGACATGACGACGCCTCGCCCGATCGAGGACGCCGTAGCGGCCTTCAGCCGAAAACTGGCGCTCTTCAGGAAGCTGCTGGAAGAGGAGCGGTGATGACGGCTCCGGCGGAAGACGCGTCTTCCGCCGGAGTTTTTTTTCCTCAGTCGCGCAAAGAACGGGCTTCTTCAGTTCCGTCCGGATTCACGTCACCCGCCCCGACGGGGCCTGTTCCGTCCGCGAAAAATTCCGCCGCGATCCGGTCGAGAATTCGCACCATCTCCCATCCCGCGTAGGAAAGGCCCCCGACTGTGGAGTAGACGGCCTGGATCTCCCACAGGAAGGGGGGCATTCCCTCCGTTGCGACGCGCTTGAGGCGTCCGGCGCGAAGATCGTCCCGTGCCCGGGATTCGGGAAGAAGGGCCGAACCGACGCCTTGGAGCGCAAGGATTCTCGCCGCGTCGATGTCGTTCACCGTCAGGGGCTCGGGGCTTTTCGGACCCGAGTGGAGAAAAAGCGCGTTTGCGACGGATGCGAGCGGGCAATCGGCGGAATAGCGTATGAGCGGAAGTTCCGGCGTTCCGTCTCCGGAGACGAGAAGGACCGGATCGATGCCGAGGACGCGTTGCGTCAGGCGCGACTCGGGCGCGTCGTTGAGATTCTTGCCGAGAAGGGCCAGCTCCGCCGCTCCGTCCGTGATCGCAGCGAGCGTGTCGCGGGCGTTTCCGGCCGCGAGCGAGAGCGAGATGTGCGGGAACTGCGCCCGGAAGAGCCGGAAGGCTTCAGGAACAAGGGCGTTCATTGCGTGCGGCGTCGTCGCTATGGCGAGTTTTCCGTATTTGAGCATCTGCATTTCCCTGAAACGCAGCGGAATGTCGTCTGCCTTGCGAAGAAGATCCGACGCAAGGACGTGCAACGCCCTGCCTTCGGGAGTGAGCGCAATCGTCCGTCCCTTCCGTTCGAACAGACGGACATCGTACTCTCTTTCCAGCGCGGCGATATTCTGGCTCACGGAGGGTTGTGACAGAAACAGCCGCTCCGCCGCGCGGCGGAACGATCCCTCCTCGACGATGGTCCGGAACACGCGGAGCCGTTCGAGATTCACGAAGCCTCCCCCCGCTTCCCGATATAAGCAAATGTGATCGGATTCATCACGATATCGTTATTGATAATAATCATAGATGAGGTATGCTCCTTTGTACAGGATAACATTCGCCGATTCTGCATCCCCGGACGGGAGGAGCCGCATGCTGGACGGAAAACGCACGTCGGATCTCGTCGCCCTATGTCAGGAGTTTGTCCGGAGGCCCAGCGTTTCGGGGCGCGAAGCGGACGTCGCGCGATGTGTCGCCGAGTCCATGCGCTCCCTCGGCTATGACGGGGTTTCCATCGATTCCTGCGGGAATGTGCTTGGGCGGATTCGTTTCTCCGCTCCCGGCGGACGTCTTCTCATGGAGGCGCAGATGGATCACGTCGAAACAGGAGATCCCGCGTCATGGAGCCGCTATCCGTACGGCGCCTTCATCGACGGCGGAAGGGTCTACGGCCGGGGCGCGGCGGACCAGAAGGGGAGCCTCGCCGCGATGATCCTTGCGGGCGCGTTTCTGAAGCAGGATCTCGGTGCGGCGCTTTCCGGAGAGCTCTTTGTCGCCGCTACGGTACAGCAGGAACGATTCGAGGGATTTTCCTCGAGAGCCGTGGGAGAGGCCGTCCGGCCGGACCGGGTCATCCTCGGCGAAGCCACGGATCTGCAGATAGCCCGGGGGCAACGCGGGCGGGCGGAGATCGTCGTGGAAACCCACGGCGTCATGGCGCATTCCGCACACCCGGAATATGGCGTCAACGCGGCGAACAAAATGGTCAAACTCATCTCCGCGCTCAAGGAGCGCTTTCGTCCCCCGACGGATCCCTTTCTCGGCAAGGGCATTCTCGTCCTCACCAGCCTCTGTTCTTCCCCGATCCCCGGGGCCGGGGCGATTCCCGACCGATGCACCGCGACATTCGACCGCAGGCTCCTTCTCGGCGAAACCAGGGACGCCGTCGTCGGGCAAATCCGTGACATCGTCGACTGGCTTGGTTTGAAGGACTCCGGACTGAAAGCCGACGTCCATATTTCGAAGGGAGAGGAACGCTGCTATACTGGGTCGTTCCTTGCGGGGGAACATTTCGCTCCTGCGTGGGTTCTGTCGCCCGGAGACGAGTTTCTGGAGCGTGCCCGGGCCGGTTTGGAGCGAGTCGGCCTGCCCGTTCGGGTCTGCGTCCGACCCGGCTTCGGAACGAACGGCTGTCACTACGCCGGGTCGCTCGGCCTGCCGGCGATTCTCTTCGGTCCCAGCCGGCAGGATCGCGTTCACGGGGTCGACGAATTCATCGAAATCGACGAACTGGTTTCCGCGTGCAGAGGCTACTACGGCATCGCCGCCTCGGCGCTCGACAATTGATCCGGATGACGGACGGGAGGTCATTCCTGTGACGAAACCCATGAAACTGCAATGTGTGCTATGCGGGCGAGAGTACGAGCCCGGCGCCGTGCGGTACACCTGCCCCTCCTGCGGCCTCGACGGGACGCTGGATGTTCTGTACGACTATGACGAAATCCGGACGCGTCTGAACCGGAAGTCGCTTGCCTGCGATCCCGATCGTTCCCTCTGGCGCTACAGGGCGGTCCTTCCCGTCGAGGACGATGCCCATATCCCGTCGCTCTCCGTCGGATGGACCCCGCTTTACGATTCGGCGAAACTGAGAGAAACCTATGGCGTCCGCAAGATCTTCGTCAAGGACGACGGACGGAACCCGACGGCGTCGCTCAAGGATCGCGCGAGCGCCGTGGGTGTCGCCAAGGCGCTCGACGCCGGGCAGACAATCGTCTCCTGCGCGTCGACCGGAAACGCGGCGAGTTCGCTTTCGGGGTTCGCCGCCGTCTCGGGGCTGCAGAGCGTCATCTTCGTCCCCCAGACGGCGCCCGCCGCGAAGGTCACGCAGCTTCTCGTCTACGGCGCTGCGGTTGTCCTCGTGCGGGGCGATTACAGCGACGCCTTTCTGCTAGCGACGGCCGCGATCGATGCGTACGGCTGGTACAACAGAAACTGTGCGATCAACCCCTACCTCGTCGAGGGAAAGAAGACCTGCGCGATGGAGATTGCGGAGCAACTGGATTTCGAGGTCCCCGACAGGGTGTTCATTTCCGTGGGAGACGGCTGCTGCATCGGCGGCATCTACAAGGGGTTTCTGGATCTCCTCCGGCTCGGCCTCATCGATCGGATGCCGAAAATCACCGGCGTGCAGGCCGAAGGAGCCTGTCCCATTCACGATGCGTTTCTTTCGGGTTCGGAGCGGGTGACCTTCGGACCCGCGGACACGATCGCCGACAGCATTTCGGTCGGCGCTCCGAGAAACTGGGCGAAAGCCCTGCGGGCGGTCCGAAAATCCGGAGGAGCGACGGTGACGGTGAGCGATGCGGAGATTCTTTCCGCCATTCCGGAACTTGCGCGTTCCGCCGGCGTATTCGGAGAACCGGCCGGCGTGGCGGCGTTCGCGGGATTCCGCAAAATGGCGATGCAGGGCATGGTGTCCCCGGACGAAACCGTGGCTCTCGTGGTCACGGGAAACGGGCTCAAGGACATACCGAGCGCGCAAAAGGCTGTCGGATCGCCGCTGGTGGCGGATCCGGACATAGATGATTTCAGGAAGAAAGCGAAAGGAGTGTTGTTGAATGTTTGGTAAGGCATCGGAACTTCTGAGGAGTACGGATCCGGAAATTTTTGAGGTTATCGGACGGGAGAAAAAGAGACAGCAGGAGGGAATCGAACTCATCGCTTCCGAGAATTTCGTGTCGCCGGCGGTACTGGCCGCCGCGGGATCCGTCCTCACGAACAAATACGCGGAGGGCTACCCCGCCCACCGGTACTACGGCGGCTGCCACGTCGTCGACGAAGCGGAGAATCTGGCCCGGGACCGGGCGAAGGAACTCTTCCACTGCGACCACGTGAACGTCCAGCCCCATTCGGGCTCGCAGGCCAACATGGCGGTGTTCTTCACCGTCCTCAAGCCCGGCGATACGATCCTGGCGATGAACCTTGCCCACGGCGGCCATCTGACGCACGGATCGCCCGTGAACTTCTCCGGCAAACTGTACAACATCGTCCCGTACGGCGTGAGCCGCGAGACGGAGACCATCGACTTCGCGGAAGTCGAGCGGCTTGCGAAGGAGCAGAAACCGAAGCTCATCGTGATCGGCGCTTCGGCCTATCCGCGCGAGATCGATGCGGAACGCTTCCGGGCCATTGCGGACAAGACCGGCGCGATGCTGATGTTCGATATCGCCCACATCGCCGGACTGATTGCGGCCGGACAGCACAAGGATCCGGTCCCGTTCTGCGACTTCGTAACGACGACGACGCACAAGACCCTTCGCGGTCCGAGGGGCGGAATGATCATGTGCAAGGCCGCCTATGCAAAGGATCTCGACAAGTCGATCTTCCCCGGAATGCAGGGCGGGCCGCTGATGCACATCATCGCAGCGAAGGCCGTCGCTTTCAGGGAGGCGCTTCGTCCCGAATTCAAGGAGTATCAGAAGCAGATCGTCCTGAACGCGAAAGCGCTTGCGGACGCGCTGCTCTCGCGCGATTTCCATCTCGTCTCGGGCGGAACGGACAACCACCTCATCCTGATCAACCTGACGAGCAGGGGCGTGACCGGCAAGGCCGCGGAGGCGGCCCTCGACAAGGCCGGCGTGACCGTGAACAAGAACGCCGTGCCGTTCGACACGCAGAGCCCGATGGTGACGAGCGGCATCCGGATCGGAACACCGGCCGTGACGACACGCGGCCTTCGCGAAGGCGACATGAAGACGCTGGCTTCGTGGATCGACCGCACCATCCGGAACATCGACGACGAGGCGGCGCTCGCGACGATTCGCGCGGAGGTTCTGGAGTTGTGCTCCAGGCATCCGCTCTACGCGGATCTCTAGGAGACCTCCGATGATTGACCTGTCCGTCAACGAGGAAAAACTCGAACGAGCGGTCAAGAGCGCACGCGAACGGAACGTCGTTATCCCGACGTTCCGTCAGATGAAGGATCCGGCGGCCCATACGCCCGAGGTCATCAGGCAGAGACTTCGCAACGTCGGACTCTGGGACGTGGACTCCGCGAACCTCTTCCGGATTACATGGAAGAACGAGCCCGTCAGAAAGGGCGGCCTGTACGGAGGGGTGAACCATATCGAAATTCCTTCGTGCATCTCGGGCGTGGACGCGCGCATCGTCGCGCTCGTCGGCAAATGGTTTCCGACGGGCGCGCACAAGGTGGGCGCCAGCTTCGCCTGCCTCGCGCCGCGACTCGTGACGGGACAGTTCGATCCCACGACGCAGAAAGCCGTCTGGCCCTCGACGGGGAACTACTGTCGGGGAGGCGCGTACAACGCACAGCTCCTGGGCTGCGATTCGATCGCCATCCTCCCGGAGGGCATGAGCCGGGAACGCTTCGAGTGGCTCCGGACCGTCGCCGGAGAAATCATCGCGACGCCCGGGACGGAGAGCAACGTCAAGGAAATCTACGACAAGGTCTGGGAGTTGCGGAAAACCAGGGATAACATCGTCGTGTTCAACCAGTTCGACGAATTCGGCAACCATCTCTGGCACTACGATGTCACCGGGCGCGCGATGGAGGAGGTCCTCCGGGCCGTCATGGGGCCGAAGGACCGGTACGCCGGCGTCGTGGTCACGTCGGGCTCGGCGGGGACCACGGCATGCGGCGACTATCTCAAGGAGGTCTTCCCGGGAAGCGTCCTCGGAGTCGGTGAGGCGCTGCAATGCCCGACGCTCCTGTGGAACGGGTTCGGCGCGCACCGGATCGAGGGCATCGGAGACAAACACATCCCTTGGATCCACAACGTCCGGAACACGGATCTTCTCATCGACGTCGACGACGCCGCGTCGATGGCCATGGTCCGCATATTCAACGATCCGGCCGGAATCAGGTATCTCCGGGCGGCGGGAGTCGATGATTCGTTTATTGAAAACCTCCCCCTGATCGGAATATCCGGAGCCGCGAACATCATGATGGCTGTCAAGATGGCGAAGTATTACGAACTCACGGGACGGGACATCATCCTGACGGTTCTCACGGACTCGATGGAGATGTACGGGTCCCGCGTCCTCGAAATGGATGCGGAGTCCGGAACCTACACGGAGACGCAGGCCGCCGTGGATCATGGCCGGTACGTTCTCGGAGCCGGGACCGACTGCATGCTCGAGATGAACTATCAGGACAAGAAACGCGTTCACAACCTCAAGTACTACACGTGGGTCGAACAGCAGGGAAAGACATCGGAGGAGCTCAACGCCCAGTGGTACGACCATGAGGAGTACTGGGGATCGATCCACCGGATGGCGGATGTCATCGATGAACGCATCGACGCGTTCAACGCGATGACGGGGCTGCTGAAGTAATCCGGAGCGAAACGGGATGGGGGGCGTCCGTGCGGACGCCGGAGCGCGAACCAGGAGACGGGAAGCGGAACGAGTCGGAAGGAGGCAGGAAAGAATGAAACGGATACTGTCCGGAATTGTGGTCATGCTGTTGGTTGTCTCTGTCGGTACGGCGTTTGCTGCTCCGAAGGTCATCAAGCTCGCGCACCTGAACGCGCAACAGCCCTTCGAGGTTGCGACCGGAGCCATGGCTGCGGTCTTCAAGAGCGCCGTAGAGGCCGAAAGCAACGGGGCGCTGACGGTCGAGATCTTCCCTGCCGGTCAGCTTGGAAACGAACGCGAGACCATGGAACAGGTCAAGGTCGGCGTCGTCCAGAGCTACATCGCCTCCGCGGGGGGCATGGCGGCGTTCTATCCGCTCTACAGCGTTCTCGACATCCCGTTCGCCATTCCAAATTACGACGTGGCGTGGAAGGTCTTCGACGGCCCGTTCGGCGCGCACCTCGCCGCTGAGATCGAGAAAGCGGCCGGATTCCGGGTTCTCGGGTACGGAGAGGCCGGAGGCTTCTTCCAGCTCAGCAACAGCAAGCATCCGATCAAGGCAGTGGCGGATCTCAAGGGGCTCAAGATGCGGACCATGACGCTCCCCTCCCATCAGCACCTCATGAAGGTCTACGGAGCGGCGGCGACTCCGGTCGCGTGGGCGGAGGTCTACACGTCCCTGCAGACGGGCGTCGTCGACGGGCAGCATAACCCGATTCCGATCGTCCTCACTGGGCGGCTTCACGAGGTTCAGAAGTACCTGACGATAACGAACCATCTCTACAGCACCTACTGCTGGGTCATGAACAAGGACTTCTACAACGGGCTGACGGCCGAGGAAAAGCATGTCGTCGATACGGCCTCCGTAGCGGCGATCGTCGCCGGACGCGGCCTGAACAGAATCATTGAGTCGTCCGAAAAGGGACTTCCGACGCTTGCGAAGGCCGGAATGCAGGTGAACACGCCGACTCCCGAAGCGATGAAGGAATTCCGGGATGTCGGACGAAAGGGCGCAATGGAATTCATCAAGGATACCTACAAGGAAGAAGGCGTCAAACTCGCGGAGATGTACCTCAAGGCGATCGACGACGCGTCGAAACCCGCCAGGTAGGCGGAAGGGGAGTTCTGCGGGAAAGGTGATGACAATGGAACAGAAGGGAACACGGGGAGACGGGATATTCTCTCTTGCGGCGAAAATCGGAGACGGGCTGGAGCGGATCATCGAGTACCCCGTGTTCCTGCTGTCCATCGTCATGACGGCCGTGGTGCTTCTCGGGGTCGTCTCGAGGTACATCGTGCGGTCGCCCCTCGGATGGACCGAGGAGCTCGCGAGGTATCTCATGATCTGGATGGCGCTGCTCTCCGTCGCCCTCTGCATCTGGCGGCATGAGCACGTGGGCGTGACGATGTTCGTGAAGAAGCTTCCGCGTCTCCCCGCGAAAATCCTCATATTCGCCTCAAACGGGCTTATCGTCTATTTCCTCTGGGTGCTGACGACCTACGGCTTCACAATGGCGGAGGGCGGCAAGGCCCAGCTCTCCACGGCCCTGCACACGAGCATGTACTGGTGGCTCCTTTCCGTTCCGGTCAGCGCCGCGCTCTGCCTTGTCATGCTTCTCTGCAAGATGACGCTCGATATCCGGCGCAGGGATCTCGACGAGATCCTGATGTCCGAGGAAGCCGTGGACACGGTCCGGCGAGAAGAGAAGCTCGACTTCTAGGAGGAAGGGACATGACGGCATTCATAACGGCGACGTTCGCGATTCTCATAACGGTCGGGATGCCCATTGGGTTCGTTCTCGGCGTGACCGGGCTTCTCTCGATGGTGAAACTGGAAATTCCGTCCATACTCCAGCTTGTCCCGCAGCGGTACTTCGCCGGCGTGGACATGTTCACGCTCATGGCCATGCCGTTCTTCATCCTCGCCGGAGAGGTGATGAACCGTTCCGGAATCACGGGGAAGCTCGTCAAATTCGCGAATGTGCTCGTCGGCCATCTTCAGGGAGGGCTCGCGCACGCGAATATCCTGGCATCGGTCTTCTTCGCGGGAATCACCGGAGCGGCAGTGAGCGACACGGCGGCGATCGGATCGATGCTCATCCCGGCAATGGTCGACGAAGGGTACGACAAGCCCTTTGCGGCGGCCGTCACGGCGGCGTCTTCGATCATCGGCCCGACGATCCCGCCGTCGAACATCATGGTCATCTACGGAGCGTTCATGAACGTCTCCATCGCGGGACTCTTTCTCTGCGGGTTTGTGCCCGGTCTGCTCATAGCGGGCGCGCAGATGATCTATACGGCGCGGATCTCGAAGAAACGGGGATACCCCGTCGGCGAACGACGCGCGACGCTCCCGGAGGTTTGGCGGGCTTTCAAGGAAGCCGCCGTCGCGCTTCTCATGCCGGGGATCATCCTCGGCGGCATTCTGGGCGGCATCTTCACGCCGACCGAAGCCGCCGCAGTTGCGGTCGCCTATTCGCTCATCGTCGGGTTTTTCGTCTACAGGAACCTGAAGATCGGCGACCTCTGGGAGCTGTTCATGAAGATGGCGCGGACGACCGGAGTCGTGTTTCTCGTCATCTCGGCGGCGTCCATCCTCGGATGGGTGCTCACGATCGACCAGATTCCGGCTAAGGTCGCCGCACTGATGCTTTCCATCAGCACGAACAAGTGGGTCATCATGTTCCTGATCCTCATCCTGCTGCTGTTCATCGGGATGTTCATGGACATTGCGGCCGCGCTGATCATTCTCGGCCCAATCCTTCATCCGCTTGCGGTGAGTCTCGGATTCCACCCGCTTCACTTCGGAATCGTCATGGTGCTCGCCCTGAACATCGCGCTCATGACGCCGCCCGTCGGAGCGTGTCTTTTCGTCGCATGCGGGATCAGCAAGCTCACGCTGGAACAGCTGAGCAGGGAGATCTTTCCGTTCATCATCGTCGTCGTCATCGTTCTCTTCATCATCGCGTTCGTCCCGGACATCCCTCTCTTCCTGCCGCGGCTGTTCGGATACGCGTAACGGAAAGGGAACGACGAATCGAATCGCAGGAAGGGGAGGACGTATGATACCGTTCAGTTCCATTGTGCAGAAGGCGAAGGAGTACAGACCGGACATATCGAAATTTCTCAGGGATATGATCCGCATCCCGAGCGAAAGCTGAGGGGAGCGCGAGGTCATCCTCCGCATCAAAAGGGAAATGGAGAGTGTCGGATTCGACCGCGTCGAGATCGATCCGATGGGCAACATCCTGGGATTCCTCGGAAACGGGAAGCACCTGATCGCGATGGACGCGCACATCGACACCGTCGGCGTCGGCGACAGAAGCCTCTGGACGCACGATCCGTATCAGGGGTATGAGGACGACGACGTGATCGTCGGGCGGGGGGCGTCCGACCAGGAAGGCGGCATGGCCTCGATGGTCTACGCCGGAAAGATCATCCGGGATCTCGGTCTCGGGGGCGACTACACGCTTCTGGTGACCGGGACCGTTCAGGAAGAAGACTGCGACGGTCTCTGCTGGCAGTACATCATCGAAAAGGACGGAATCCGTCCGGAATTCGTCGTGGTCACCGAACCGACATCGCTGAACATCTATCGCGGCCAGCGCGGGCGCATGGAGATACGAATCGCGACGAAGGGCGTCAGCTGTCACGGTTCCGCCCCCGAACGGGGCGACAACGCGATCTACAAGATGGCTCCGATCCTGACGGAACTGCGTGCGTTGCACGAAAATCTTCATTTCGATCCGTTCCTCGGGAAGGGAAGTCTGACGGTTTCGGAGATATTCTTCTCGTCTCCGTCCCGCTGCGCCGTCGCGGATGGCTGCAGCATTTCGGTCGACCGCAGGTTGACGAACGGGGAAACGTGGGAGTCGGCGCTTCAGGAGATCCGGAACCTTCCGGCAGTCAAAGCGGCGAATGCGGAGGTTTCGATGTATTCGTACGATCGGCCGTCCTACACCGGACTGGTCTATCCGACGGAGTGTTACTTCCCGACCTGGGTGCTCGACGAGGGGAGCCCGGCGTGCGCCGCACTCGTGGACGCCTACCGGGGACTCTTCGGAAAGGAACCGCTTGTGGACAAGTGGACCTTCTCGACGAACGGCGTGTCGATCATGGGCCGTTTCGGGATCCCGTGCGTCGGTTTCGGGCCGGGGCATGAGGACCAGGCGCACGCGCCGAACGAACGGACGTGGAAGGATGAACTCGTCGCCGCGGCCGCAATGTATGCGGCCGTTCCTTCGATGTATCTGGAGCGGCATTCCCGTTAGGGAAGCCATATTTTCGAAACCTGGAGGCGCAACGATGCAGACTGTATTTCGCGGACGTCACTTCATCACGCTCGAAGAGTGGACAAAAGAGGAGGTCGATACGCTCCTCGACGTGTCCTGTGAACTCAAGCGCGATTTCGCTATGGGAAAGCCCACGCCGTATCTTCCGTATCAGACGGTATTCCTGATGTTCTTCGAGCAATCCACGAGAACCAGGAATTCCATGGAAGCCGGCATCACGCAGCTCGGCGGGCACGCGCACTTCCTCGACACGAGCAACATGCAGATCGCGCACGGCGAGGTCGCCAAGGACACGGCCGTCATCCTCTCGAGGATGGGGCATGCGATCGCGTGCCGGAACTGCTTCTGGAAGCAGGGCAACGAATATCTGCGCGAGTTGGCGAAATGGTCGACCGTTCCGATCATCAATATGCAGGACGACCTGTACCACCCCCTGCAGGGCATCGCGGACCTCATGACGATCCGGGAGAAACGGGGCGCCAACACGCAACACCTGAAGGTCTCCGTCATCTGGGCCTATGCGACGACGCACAAGAAGCCGATCTCCGTTCCGCTCAGCCAGGTGCTTCTCTTCCCGAGGTACGGCATGGATGTGACGCTAGCCTACCCGCAGGGGTACGATCTTCCGGGCTGGGTCATCGAGAAGGCCAGGAAGAACGCCGAGGCCCACGGCGGTTCGTTCCGGATCACGCATGACCAGGAAGAGGCGTACCGGAACGCGGATGTGGTCATCCCGAAGAACTGGGGCAGCTGGGTCACGAACGAGAGCACGGAAGTCGTCGATTCGACGCTCGAGGCGAACAGGGGATGGAAGTGCACCGAGGATCGCATGGCGTTGACGGCGAAGGACTCCTTGTACATGCACGCGCTTCCTGCGGACCGGAAGAACGAAGTCGTGGACGCCGTCATCGACGGACCGCATTCGGCGATTTACGACGAGGCGGAAAACAGGCTTCACACGGCGAAAGCGGTCATGGCGCTGACCATGGGCGGAAGATAGCGCATCTTTTGGCGAAACACTGGAAGACGGAATCGAAATAGTGTAGTATATCGCTCTATGCAGATGTGTTGGAACACGACAACCGAAAAGTCTTGAAACGCTGAGAGGGGGGGCTCGGACGCCTCCCCTTTTGTCGTGAAGAAGGAGGGTTCCCATGTACGATCTCGTCGTTCGCGGAGGAACAGTCGTAACGGGTGATGCGGTTCTTGAAACCGACGTCGCAGTGGCCGACGGCCGCATCGCGGCGCTTGGCGCAGGATTCGAAGGGAAGCGGGAGATCGACGCGGAGGGACTGCTCGTCTTCCCCGCGGGCGTCGACCCGCATACCCATATGGCCCTGCCGGTCGGCGAACATCGCTCGAGCGACGATTTCGAGTCCGGAACGATTGCAGCGGCCTGCGGCGGGATCGGAACCATCGTCGACTTCACCGTCGGCAGCCCGGAAACCACGTTGCCGGAGGATATCCGGAAACGTCTTTCGGATGCGTCCGGCTCCGTGATTGATTACGCGCTGCACGCCGAAGTCGTCGGGTGGAACGCGAAACGCGCCGGAGAGATTCGCGAGGCTGCGGAAATGGGCATCAGGAGCTTCAAGTTCTTTACGGCGTACGAGGCGTCCGGAAGGCGCTCGGAGTCCGGGCCGCTGCTTCGGGCGTTCGACGCGATCGCGTCGCTTGACGGCGTCGCCCTCGTCCACGCGGAGGACGAAAGCCTCATCCGGACGATCCTCTCGGAAATGAGCGCCGGGGACAAGGCGAAGATGTCCGCCCTTCCCCTTTCGCGGCCCGATTTCTGCGAAGCCGCGGCGATCGCTTCCGTGGCCTGGCTGGCCTGGTTCACGAGGGCCCGCGTTCACATCGTCCACCTGAGTTCCCGTATGGGGCTCGACGAGGTCCGCAGGGCCCGGGAGGACGGCGTGGACATGTCCGCGGAGACATGCCCGCAATATCTGCTTCTCACGAAAGACGTATACGAGCGTCCGGGAGGACATCTCTTTTCCGCCTCGCCGGCGCTTCGCAAGGCGGAAGATAACGAGGCGCTCTGGAACGCGATCGTGGACCGGGAAATCGATTTCGTCGCCACGGATCACTGTTCCTTTACGCGGGAACAGAAGACGTGGAAGGGGTCCTTTCTGGATCTTCCGTACGGCCTGCCGGGCGTCGAGACCATGATGCCCCTCATCTACTCGGAAGGCGTGGACCGGGGGCTTCTGACGCTGTCCGACATGGCGTGCGTCTGCTCGGAAAACGCGGCGCGGCTTTATGGTCTCTACCCGAAAAAGGGATCCATTCTTCCCGGCGCTGACGCCGATATCGCGATATTCGATCCGTCCGTCGAGTGGCGCGTGTTCGCGAAAGATCTTCACATGAAGACCGATTTCTCCCCGTATCAGGGGTGGACGATCCGGGGAAAAAACCGGATGACGATCTCCCGGGGAGAGGTCATCGTCGAAGACGGAACGTACACGGGAGCGAAGGGGCGTGGTCGTTTCCTGCCGCGATAGGGGCTTTTCATCGGCACGGGTGTTCTGTTAGTCTGAGCATCGTTCTCCGGCGAGAGAACGGCTTTGTGTAAAACCAGAATCAGAGGAGGAAATTTGCGAATGGAAAAGCGGATTCCTGTTCCAAGCGATATCGAAATAGCCCAGTCCTCGGAGATGTCCCCAATAGTCGACATAGCAAAAAAACTCGGGATCGACGAAGAAGAGCTCGAACTGTACGGAAAGTATAAGGCGAAGATCCTTCCCTCCGTCTGGGAGAGAGTCAAGGATCGCAAAGACGGCAAGCTCGTCCTCGTGACCGCGATCACCCCCACGCCGGCCGGAGAGGGCAAGACGACCACGACTGTGGGACTTGCGCAGGCGCTCGCCCATATCGGGAAGAAGGCGTCCCTCGCGATCCGCGAACCGTCACTCGGTCCGAGCTTCGGCGTCAAGGGCGGAGCGGCCGGAGGCGGCTATTCCCAGGTCGTTCCGATGGAAGACATCAACCTCCACTTCACGGGAGACTTCCACGCGATCACCACGGCGCACAATCTGCTCTCCGCGATGATCGACAATCACCTGCACCAGGGAAACGAACTCGGCCTCGATCCGAGAAGGATCACATGGCGCCGCGTCATGGACCTCAACGAACGGGCGCTGCGGCATGTCGTTATCGGACTGGGCGGCAAGGCCGACGGCATCCCCAGGGAGAGCGGCTTCGACATCACGGTCGCCTCGGAAATCATGGCGATTTTGTGCCTCTCGCTGGATCTCATGGACCTCAAGGAACGCATCGGCCGGATCGTCATCGGCTTCAAATACGACGGGAGTCCTGTGACGGCAGGCGATATCGGAGCCGCCGGCTCCATGACGCTGCTGCTCAAGGA
>ERZ1645192.2316-NODE-2316-length-15770-cov-7.097296_pt1 | contig 15770 bp, 16 predicted proteins | sample MGYA00575354_ERZ1645192 | MGnify/ENA primary metagenome ERZ1645192 (study PRJEB40844, sample SAMN11349763) | freshwater sediment metagenome | isolation source: river sediment | host: Sediment | place: India: Faizupur Khadar , New Delhi | collected 2017-02-21 ... | reverse complement strand
CCGGCACGATCAGGTCCAGGGGGACAGCACCCCTCGACCAGGGCCGATGCCCACCCGGCATTACGCCAAATTACGCTGAATTACGCCAAGTTACGGTATTCTGTGAACAGCCCCCCCTCCGAGTTGCAGTTAATTGCACCAAATTGCACTTAATTGCGGTTATTTTGAAACGCCGACCGCCGGCATGTTCCGAACCGGTGCGCCGACATCATGTCGGTTTTGGTGTTCCGAGCGTTGTGAAGGTGCGGGTTGGCTGGCGTGGACGTTGCAAGCCGGTTGCAGGCCGGCCATTCCGTCTGTCGGCGTTTCGTGCGGAGCATGGAGTATCCGGGCTGGCGGGGATGGATCGTCGCATACTGTTCCCATCGGCTGGCATTCCGGTTTGGCTGGGCTATTGTAAGGCGTCTATGCGACGCATTATTTACCTGGCAGCCGGGGGTATTGCGGCGGCTTGCGCGCTGGCCGGGACCAGCCAGGCTGTCCGCGCCTCCTCCTCGAGCCCGGCCAACAAGACAAACGTTATGCAGGAGTTCAAGAAACCGTCACCAATCGAGCTCAAGCAGAAGCTCACGTCCACGCAGTATCGTGTTACCCAGAACTCGGGTACCGAGCCGCCGTTTGACAACGAGTTCTGGAACAACAAGAAGCACGGGATTTACGTGGATATTGTCTCGGGCAAACCGTTGTTCAGCTCGCTGGACAAATACGATTCCGGCTGCGGCTGGCCCAGCTTCACAAAACCCATCGAAGGCCGGGAAATCCTCGAGAAACGGGACACCACCCACGGCATGATCCGCACCGAAGTCCGCTCGCGCACCGCGGATTCGCATCTTGGCCATGTGTTCGAGGATGGCCCGCAGGACGCCGGCGGATTGCGTTACTGCATCAACTCCGCATCGCTCAAGTTTGTCCCGGTCGAGGAAATGGAAAAAGCCGGGCACGGGAACCTGCTCGAGCCGTTTATCAAGGCTGGCGTTTACAAAAGAGCAAAATAGGATTTGTCCATGCTTATCGTCCTTGTCCACGTTCACGTGAAGCCCGAGCAAATCGAGGCGTTCAAAAAGATCTCACTGGCCAACGCGAGCGAGAGCGTGAAAGAGCCCGGCATTGCCGGGTTCGATGTTATCCAGCAGCAGGATGATCCGTGCCGTTTTGTGCTGGTCGAGGCTTACCGCACGGCGCAGGCGCCGGCCGCCCACAAGGAAACGGCGCATTACAAAGCATGGAGAGACGCGGTGGAGACGATGATGGCTGAACCTCGCCACAGCGTGAAGTACCAGAACCTGTTTCCCGAGGACAGCGCCTGGTAACATGCGTTTCGAATTTGCCACAGCCACGCGGATCGTTTTTGGCAGAGGCACGATCGGCACGATCGGAGTCGAGGCCGCGAAGTTCGGGAGGCGGCCACTGGTGGTTGGTGGAAAGAACCGCGATCGTGTCGCGCCCGTTCTGAAGCACCTGGAGGCCGCGGGGCTTTCACTCACATGGCTCGGCGTTGCGGGAGAACCCCGGACCGATGATGTGGAAAGCGGGGTTGCGCTAAGCCGGTCGCAGGGTTGCGATTGTGTGATCGGCATTGGCGGGGGCAGCGCGATGGATGCCGCCAAGGCCATCGCCGCCATGCTGGGCAACCCGGGCGAGTTGCTGGATTATCTTGAAGTGATCGGGCGCGGACGCAGTCTGCCCAATCGCTCCATACCCTTTATCGCCGTGCCCACCACCGCAGGCACCGGCGCCGAGGTGACCCGCAACGCCGTGCTCTCTTCCCCCGGGCACAAGGTGAAGGTGAGCCTCCGCAGCCCCGGCATGCTTGCCGCCCTGGCTATCGTGGATCCGGACCTGACGGCAGAGCTTGCGCCGCCGGCAACCGCCAGCACCGGCATGGACGCCCTGACGCAGTTGCTCGAGGCGTTCGTCTCCGCAAAGGCGAATCCCATGACGGATGCGCTTTGCCGCGACGGGTTGCGGCGCTGCTCGCGGTCGCTGCTCGAAGCATTCCGGAACGGGGGCAACATGAGTGCCCGCGAAGACATGTCGCTGGCCAGCCTGTTCAGCGGGCTCGCGTTGGCCAACGCGGGCCTGGGCGCGGTTCACGGTTTTGCGGGCCCGATCGGGGGGATGTTTCCGGCTCCGCACGGTGCGGTATGCGCGGCCCTGCTGCCGCACGTGATGACGGCAAATATCGCCGCCATCCGGGCGCGCGCGCCGGGCACGGTCATGCTCGAGAAATTTGATGAGATCGCCCGGTTACTGACCGGCAGCAACATCGCCCGGGCGGAGGATGGGATCGAATGGGTGCGGGCGCTTGCTGCCGCCCTCGGGATTCCCTCTCTCAAGACGCATGGACTCGAGCCCGGGCACATCGGGGCAGTGGTCGAGCAGTCCATGCGCGCCAGCAGCATGAAAGCCAACCCGATCCTGCTGGAACGGGCGGAACTGGAGAAGATCCTTCAGGCCGCCTTGTGATCAGAACCGGTACTGGAGGCTCGAATACACCAGGTGCGCGTCGTATTCATTGTTGCCGCCCGAGCTGGCGTCTCTGAAGTGTGAGAAGCCGTACTTGAGCGCCAGGCGGATGTTCTGAGTCACGCGGCGGACGACGCCGGCGGTGATGCCGTGCTCTTCGGAAGAGCTGCCCAGCGGCAGTGTGATGGATGAATCGCCGTCATAGTTGTCCGCGCGGTAGTAGAAATAACTCACGTTCAGGTCGGTCCGGTCGTCCAGGACAAAGCCCGCATTCACGTTCACCGTCCAATAGTTGTTCTGGGCATCCAGCACCGCCTCGGTCCAGCGCGAGGTGGGGGTTTCTGTCTCGCTGATAACGTAGCTGGCTCCGGCCTGGAGCGTCAGGCGCGACCACGGCGTCCAGCTCACGTTCTGGCCGAAGATGTGGCTCGTGATTTCGGAAGAATCCACTTCGTCCAGGCCCGAGTCCTCGCCGGGCCGGGTGCTGGCGGTGGATTCCTGGTACTCGTAACGGCTGACCAGAGTGACGCCTTTCACGGGCCGCAGCGTCAGGCGCAGGTTCGCGTCGTATGTTTCGAATTCCTGCATTTCGAGGAAGGCGGGATACCGGTCCGGGCTGCCATCCGAGTTGGGGGTCCCGTCCGTTTTGTGATCCCAGTCGTAGCTGTTGAGTTTGTAGTATCCGCCGAAATCAACCGTCACCGCGCGGTCCGGATACCAACGGGCGCCGATAGAATACTTCTGGTGAAAGACGCTGTCATCGGTCCGCGTGTCCTGAACCGGGTCCACGCCGATCCCGCCCACCTGGCTCAGCCCGCCGCGCTCGCGGAGATCCCCGTTGCCCTGAGTCCACTCGGGTGCGGCGAAGAACACCCAGTTTGTCACGCCGTTGTAGCGCAGATCAACACGCTCGCGAACCTCGAGAAAGTCGCGGTCGCTTTCGGCTGTGAACGTTTCTGCCGTCGCGTCCGCCAGCGTGCCCATGCCCGAGCTCTCGGCGTCCCAGTCATCTTTTTGGACTCGCAGCGAGGGCACCACGGTGAGGTGCTTCACGGGGGTTGCCATGAGGTTCAGGTTCACGACGTATTCGTTTTTGCGGGAATTGCCTTCGAGATCGTAGTAGCCGAGCGGGTTGAGCGGATTCTGCGAGAAGCCCACGTCGAACTGATCTCCGTAAATGCGGCTGCCGCTGAAATCGTTGTCCAGGTTGGCGAAGAGAAATCCCGTTGAGAAGGACAGGTTCGGCTTGAGCCATGTCTCGGTCCATGCGTGGAAGCTCAGCATGTCATAGGATGTTCCCTGTTTGTCGGTCAGATGCCGTTGTGCGGGTTCGAGCGGGCGGAAGGTGGTGTAGAGCCGGTTATCCGTGTCGCCTGTCTCGTAGCGCGCGCCGATGCCGAAGCTGGTGGCTTTCCATCGGTAGCTCGCGTCGAGCTCGAACGCGTCCGAGCGTTCATCAATGTCCTGCCATCCGGGATAAAGCCCGCGCAGTCCATAAGCCGTTTGCACCGGCGCCCAAAGCGTTGAGCCCTTTTCCCCGTCGCGGTAGCGATGCGTGTATCGAAAGACAACTTTGGGCAGCTTGGCCTTGTCGAGCCCCGCTTCAAACTCGATCAGGCCCCGGCTCAGCTCCCACGGATCATCATCCGCAGAGAAGTGCAGATCGCCGGGCTGAAAGTAACCGCCCGAGGTGTCATAAAAGGTGGTGAAGTTCTCGAAGCGAAACCGTGCGTAGCCCAGGTCCTCGCGCCGGACCTGGAGGGTGAGGCTGTAGTCATCCGGCCCGAAGATCGAGTGTCCGTCGAGAGCCAGGGTGGTTTTCTTGTCAATCGCCTGCTGAAAGTGCAGATCCTGAATGCCGCCAAAGGCGTCTTTGTTGATTTGCTGGCGCTGCCCCGCCCAACCCTTGTCCCCATCCACAAACATCCCTCCCGCGGAGATCTCGACCCAGTTGGCGTAGCTCTTGTCGCCGCCTTCGAAGATCTGCGCCGGGGTCAGCTCCTCGGGCGCGGATTCCTCGGCGGTTTCCGCGGCTTCCGCGGGCTTTTCCTCCGCCGGTGCGGCCTCCGGGGCGGCAGGCGCTGCATCGGCTCCCGCCGCGGCGGTGTTCCATAGTGCCAGGCCACCGGCCAGCAGAAGTCCAAACCACCGGGTTTGCCAAGCGATCCTGAGTGTTGGTTTCATCGTCGTGCCTCCGGGTTTGTTAGAATCTGAGAGAGGAATTCACGCGCGAGCCGTGCACCGCCTCGTGGCATCCCGCGCTCCAGCAGGTTCCGCGCTGGAGCCGCAGGGTATGGTCGGACCCGCCGATCAAAATCTGGCCGGCGCGCTGCACCTGCTGGAAATGGCACTTGAGGCACAGGTTTGAATTGCGCTCGGTCAAGAGCTTGTCATTCACGCTGCCGTGCGGGTTGTGGCATGTGGTGCAGCCCTGTTCGAGAGCGGCGTGAGGGAACGTGAACGGACCGCGCTGGGCGTTGTGACACTCGATGCAGCCGGCGTTTTGCGACTCGATCCGCGTTCCGCCGCTGCGGTGGGCGCTTCCTTTGTGCGGGTCGTGGCATTCCGAGCAGGTCATGCGCCCCTCGGGCACGGCGTGGTGGTAAGGCAGGTTGAAATGCCCGCGCACATCCATGTGGCACTGGTAGCAAACGCCCTCGTTCTCCCGGGATGAACTTTCGGCGAGCCTGCCGCTGGCGCCCGGCGCTTTGAACCGGCCCGAGGCGAAGCTGAATGGCGGCTTGGTCTCGCCGCCGGATTCCGAGTGCGCGCCGCAAGGCCCGTGGCAGCTCTCGCAACCCGCGTGAAGGGCGTTCGGTCCGGGCGCGATCAACCGCGCGTGATCCGCTGTCTGGAAGTTGCGGTAGATTTCCTCGTGGCACTGCTCGCACTCGGCCGAGCCGATGTATTCGACGCCGGGAATTTCCGGCAGGAGCACCGCTTTCCGGCTGACTGTGGCGCAGGAAATTGCCGCAATCAACGGTATCCCGAGCACCATTACCAGCGCCGTGGCCTTTCGTCTGATCGTCATTCCAGGACTTTTCATGAGTATCTCATCCTTCCAAACCCGGGCCTTCCCGCATCCGCGGCGCACCTTTGGCAAAATGATGCGCGTGCGCGACCGCGCTCTTCCCGCGGGGTTCCGTGCCCCGGAGCCCGCTTATTTGTTCATTTCCGAGCGTATCAGCTCTTCCGCCGCATCCAGCAACTGCGCGGTATGCGTCGGGTTGTGAACACCGAGACTGCCGTCGTAATACGCGAGGTAAAGGTTAAAGCGCGCCTTCTTGATGGCGTCCGGCACCAGTGCCTGGTCCGTCGCGGTCGGTCCCGAGCCGCCGGAGAGCGTTCCGGCCCTGGTATATTCCCATGCCTTTGCGCCGTATTTCTTCAAGCCTTCCGGAGCGTAGTTCCTGGCCCACTCGTCCAGGCCCGACTTCACGTAATCGATGAGCCATGAGTACTCCTCCTGCACGGCTTCCACCAGGATTTCCGGATACGCATGGCACTCGAGGCATTTGTCATAGGAGGTCACGCGGAAGTTGTGGCCGGTTTTGGCCGGCACGCTCCCCGCAAAAGGCTTGCTCTGCATGTGACACGACACGCATTGATCCTCGAGCAGGTCCGCGTGCGAGTAGCGGCTTCGGGGCGGGAGATCGCCCTCGAACGCCGCGCCAACGGTCCCGAGCATCATGTTGTACTGCGGCGAGTGGTGCGGAGGCCGTTCGGAATCCGTCCACTTTGTGCCGCGATGGTTGTGGCACTGGCCGCACACGTTCACCGCGGGATCATACTTGGTGGAAAAAACATCGCTCGAGGCCAGAAAATAATCGTTTGTGGAAGCGACCGGGTTGCGCAGTTGCGCCGGGTTTCCCGTGACCTTGTGGGGGTCGTGGCATGTCACGCAGCCGACACCGTGATTAGCGTCGCCGGAGGGCAGGCTGTCGCCCTTGAGCATGGCGAGGCGGACCGAGCCGGAATGGCACCTGCCGCAATTGCTGATTCGGGAGGTTGGGTTCATGTCTTCGGTAACTGTGGCGTGGCCGCTGCCGACCCACTCGTCGTAGGTCGGATGATGCGCATCGTTATGGCAGCCGCCACAAAGTGCCCCGGCAATCTCGACCCGCGGTTTGCTAATGGGGTCATCCGAATTGGCCGCGTGCAACGCGGCGGGTCCGTGGCAGTTTTCGCACTGGACGCCCGCCAGGTGCGGAGTGCCGGCGGTGCTCACATAGCCGCTTGGAAGCCCGTATCCCACCGTGTGGCACGGCAGGCAGGACGGATTGTTCTGCCCCCCGGAAGCTGCGAACGCCGGCGAGGTGAACGCGGCCGCGTGTTCCGTGGCCTGCGCCTGTGTGACGACGCCGCGATGACATTCCGCGCATGCCTGCGCGCCGGCGTATCTCGGCGCCGGCCCGGAAACTCTGAAAAACGCCTGGTTGTGGGCCGGGTTGACCGCCGCCCGCCGCACCGTGTTTGTGCGCCCTCCCAACGCCTGCCACACTCCCGCCAGATTCGTCCGCATGAAAAGCTGGTAATACCCGGATGGCCCGTCCCAGGTTACCACCACATTCGTCGGGGTCTTGTTCACCCCGGTCATCACAGGCACGCCGGGCATTCCGCCGGTGATTGGCCGGCTCAGGTGCTGGACCGATTGCGCATCGGCGGCCACGGCAAAGACAGCCATCGCCAGAACAGGGAAAAACGCCTTAGCAGAACGCCGCGAAAGTCTTAAATGCTTCTTCATAGACCGACACAGTGCGGGCGCGATCCATTTCGTCGCCCAAGGTTGTGGGAAGATTAAATGTCAGCCCAATACCTGACTACCCATAAATTGGCTCACGCTAACCTTGGATTGCCGCTTCAAAGACAACACGCCGGTCCCTGCCAGGAACCGGTTTGGCTTTGGCTTTTGCCGGTCAAGGTGGGGATTGGCCTCTGAGGGCAGATTTGCATAATCATTTTCTGGCCTGACGATGACAAAATCGAGGCGGGTCTTAATCGCAACTGGACTCGATTCCGGCGATGCGTTAAGAGAGGTGCATGGTCCTGTTAAAATCGCGAAGTCCGGCCGGGAGGATTTTGTTACTGTGGCTTATTCTGGGTGCGGTTTGCCAGGTTGGCCGGGCGGAAACGCAGCCTGCGAGCAGGCGGCCGAACATTCTCTTTCTGATGGATGACCAGCACCGCGGGGATTGGATTGGCGCGGCGGGCGCCCGATGGATCATCACGCCGAACCTTGATAAACTTGCGAGGCAAGGGGCGTTATTCCGGCGGGCGTATTCCTCCACGCCATCATGCCTGCCGGCGAGGACCGCGCTGCTGACGGGGATGAGTCCCTGGGGGCACGGATTGCTCGGTTACACGCCGATACCCGCCCGACTGGCGACCGAGAAGCCGCGGATTTTCACGGAGGCGGGCTATCGGACGCATGCGATTGGCAAACAGCATTTTGATCCTCAGACAAACGCGCATGGATATCAAACCATGGAGATCGGGGAGCCGGGCCGGGCCGGGCCGGATTATACTCCGGAGTATGTGCGATGGTTTCGCGAGCAGACCGGCGGAAAAGATCCGTACAAAGTTTACCGGAGCGGGAATGACCAGCGGGGAGGCGCCCACTTTCCTTTTGATGAAGCGCTTCATGAAACCCGCTGGACCGCCGATCGCGCCATCAGCTTCCTTCAGGACCAGGGGGGCGCAACGAACTGGTTCCTGAAGGTTTCATTTCATCGGCCGCACGCGCCCCTGAATGCCCCGAAGCGCTGGTTTGATCGTTATGAGAACATTGCGATTCCTCCCGCGCGGGTTGGAAACTGGGCGGAAGCGTGGTACGGCGAAAGGAGCACCAGTTTCCGGACGAATGGCGACGCTTCGCGTGGGGTCGTTCCAATGGAGGAATTGCGCGAGTCGCGCCGGAGCTACGCCGCCGCCATTTCCTATGTGGATGAACAGATCGGCCGGATCATTGCAGCGCTCGAGGAGCGGCGGTTGCTGGAGGACACGTTTATTCTGTTCACCTCGGATCACGGCGATGTGATGGGGGACAACCGTCTGTTTCGAAAGACCTACGCGGTTGAAGGCTCGGTGAACGTGCCGATGATTATCCGCTGGCCGGCAAATTTCGGGTTTGAGCATCCGCGTGGTGTGGTGCGGCAGGACCTTGTGGAACTGCGCGACGTCCTGCCGACGTTCCTGGATGCCGCGGGCCTGGCTCGATCCGGCCTCGAAGGGGCCAGCCTGCTCGACTGCCTGCGCGGCGCCGCCTGGCGCCAGACCCTGGATCTCGAGCACGCCTCCTGTTACGAGCCAAAGGACGGCTGGGTAGCGCTGATGGATCAGCGCTACAAGTATGTTTACTACACCATCACCGGCCGGCAGCAGTTATTCGACCTGCGGAAAGACCCGCATGAGCTTCGCGATCTGGCTGCCGAACGGGCTTCGGCAAAACTCGTTGCGGAATGGCGGAGGAAATTGCTCCGGCATCTGGAGGTCCGCGGCGAGCCCTGGGTGAAGAATGGAGACCTCGCCGTTCAGGCGAAACGCATCCTCCGCAGGTCCGAATCCATCAAGTGACGGGACGGGGGATCTCCCCTGATTTATTGGCAAGCCTTGACAGGCTTTGCCAACGGTTTATGGTAATCGTGTGAAAGCAGTGACCATTAACATTTCGCTGAACCCGGAGCTGGCCGAGTTCGCGCGGTCGGACTCGGAAGCGCAAGCGTTTGATTCCATGAGTGAGTATATGCGGGACTTGATCCGCAGCCGGCGTCAGGAACAGATCAAGCAGGACGTTGCTTATTTGGAAAAGGCCATTGCGGGTGCGCCGCTGGGCGATCCCTCGGATGAGGAAATGGCCGCCATCGTGAAGACGCAGCGTCACCTTCGGGCGGACAGGAGAAACCGTGCGCGTCGTGCTTGATGCCAACGTCGTTTTCGCCGGTGTGGGCTGGCGCGGCGAGGCATATCGTTGTCTACTGGCGATGGCCAGGAGGCGTATTACCGCTTTTGCCACGCAGGAAATACTGGATGAAGTGCAGGCGTTAACCGCCGAGCGGGGAGGCAAGTTCAAGCACGCATCGCATAATCTGCTGGCGTGGTATTACGATCGGGTGAAGCTGGTGGAGCCTGCCCCGTTGGGCAAGCAACGCAGCCGGGATGCCACAGACGATCCCTATTTGGCCTGCGCCCTGGCAGCCGGAGCAAAAATCATCGTTTCGCGCGATGACGATCTGCTGGCGCTTGGAAAACCCTTTGGCATTCAGATCATCACACCACGCGAGATGCTGATAAGACTCTGTTGACCCTGTCAAAAGCAGGTGGCCAACCGGCTGATTGCCTTCGCCGGGCAGATCCATATACTCACTTTTATTCCGTTCAGGCCGACAGATGCACCGGGCGGAAACGACCGAAACACTCGAGACCAGTTTTTATTCTGCTGCTTATGGCCAGACGCCAAAATCCGGTTCAGATTCTTGTCCTGCTCGCCGCTGCGGCGCTTGTGCTTGCATGGTTCTTCTTCCGGAAAAACCAACCCGAGCCGGTATCCCTTTCCCGGCCCACGCTGAATCTGCTGGCGGAGATCAAGGACCCTGTGGAGATGCGGTTTTACCACAGCGAGTTCACGAATGCGTTTCCGCAACAGGTTCTGGGCATTCTGCGGGCCTACGAAACCGCGGCGGCCGGGAAGATTTTGCTGGCGAGCCGTCCGGTCACAAACGACCAGGTCGTTTCGCAGGCGCTGGCCGACGGCATGCGAGCCCTCGACGTGGATCAGGAGGATCCGGCTTTCCTTGGCATTGCAATGCAGTCCGGCGACCGCAAGGAGACGCTGCCGGCACTTTCGGCGGATTTCTCCACGGCGCTCGAGGCGGACATTACGCGCGCGCTCAGCCGTTTGCTGGCGTACCGGCCTGTCCGGGTTGAACCGGCGGCGCCGGACGAGGCGGACATGGCGCGTGTGAAGACCGCCGTGCCAAACTATGGCGAACTATCGCTTGAACAAGGCACACGCATCCTGCGCGAACGCATGAGCTCGGAGCTGCAAAAAGCCGAGGCCGGCCTTGAGGCCAGGCGGGCGGAACTGCGCGGGGCCATCGAGCAGGCCGTTGCCGCCGGCGACCAGGCCCGGCAGGAGTCTCTCAAGCAGGCCATTACACAGGCCGAACTCGAGCACACGGAGAACCTCAAACGGATCATGGCGGACTCGCAAAAGGACGTTCGGGCGCTTGAATTGCTCAAGGCGCGGCCTTAGCGAAGAATTTCGGGGATGGCGCTCGGCACTGCGTTTGCTGTAGCAGGATTGTGGCAAACGCGGCACTCACGAAAGCCGGGGCAAAGACCTTCGGCTCGCAAAGACTGGCCCGGCAGGCTGCCGAACTTACGGCGCAGGCCGGCGGAGTGCTTGCCGCGCCGCATTCCTTCTGGAACGCGCTGCCCGGCGCCACGGACCTGCCTCGAAAGCTTGCGCATGCCCTTGCGGCGTTGCGCGAGGCGGAGATTGCCTGTTACGGCTGCGTCGCCCTTCGATTGAACCTGCTGGTCCGTCGCCAGGCGCTCGATCGCAACGTGTGGGATTTCCTTGAGGCGGCCCGCGCGCGCTTGAAGGAAGTGGATGCGCCGGAGGCCCTGGAACGGGCAAAGGCAGCGCTGGCGGGGGTTTCCAACCCGGCGTTTGCGCTGGAAAACCTGGCGGATCATTTGCGGGCGCATCCGGATCATCAACATGCGGAGACCAGGTTCACCTTCGCGCGGGCCCTCCTGCTCATGGAAGAGGCCGGAGAAATCGAGCGTGAAGGCGCGAGAGTGCGGTCGGAATGGCGTCACGCCGCCGGCCGGCTTCACAAGGGGACGATGGCGCTTGAACGCGAGCTGGAAAATGTTCGCGTCGCGCTTTGGTCCACCCTCGCGCGCCGTGATCCGCGATTTGCCATGAGTCGCGCCGGTTTCGACGTCCCGTGCCGGGTGGAAACCGGCAACAGCGAAAGCGTTTCTTTTGGCGCTGCTGGCCGGCGCGGTCATCTGCCTGTGCCCCGCCGCGTTTCACCTGCCGGGCCCGGACCTGCGGATCCTCTGCAACACCTGTCCATCTGGTCCGCCGTTTCGCTTCTTCAGCCGCCGCAGTAGCGCGGGAGATTTGCGGCCTTGCCCTCCGGCGCGCATCTCCTTGAGCAACACCGCCGGGTTGATAGAATGGGGCGGTTGAGCAAAATTTACTTCAAGCATTGGCAGGCGAACTTCTGGGCCGGGCTGGCGATTGTGCTGCCGGCGGTGATTTCCATTGGGCTGCTCATCTGGCTCTTCGGGACGGTGGCAAACCTCACCGACATACTGCTCATTTTTCTTCCGCGAAAGCTGACCCACTCCGATGGCGGCCAGGGCCCGATGTATTGGTACTGGAGCTGGGCGGCGTTTGCTTTTGCTGTGTTTCTCATTTGTGTTATCGGGCAGCTTGCCCGGCATTACTTCGGCAAGAAAGCCATCGAATGGGTGGATGCATGGCTGCTGCGCGTGCCGCTCCTGAACAAGGTTTACAGCACCAGCAAGCAGGTCAACGACGCCATCTCGAGCTCGAACAAAACCTCCTTTCGCACCGCGGCTATCATCGAGTTTCCCAGCCCCGGCACCTATGTCATCGGCTTTATCACGAGCGAAGTTCCTCGAAGCGCCCACCAAATCTGCCCGTCCAACCTCGTCTCGGTTTTCGTCCCCACGACTCCCAACCCGACCTCCGGTTTTCTCGTGCTCGTGCCGGAGGAAAAAGTGCGGCGGCTGGATATGCCCGTGGGCGAAGGGATCAAATTCATCATTAGTCTTGGCTCGATCCCGCCCAACCTTGCGCCCGCGACGCAGATCCCGGTGGCGGCTGTGCCCGCGGACCCTTCCGCGGGCGGCGCGCCTTAACTCGCGTTGACAAATTGGACGGAGCTGGCTTTTGTCGTTCTGCCGGTCCGATAGGGCTCGGCTCCGTGTCGTTGCGGAACCTTTCTGTGGCTCGATAAATCCGCGCGCGCTCAGTTCCCGGGCTCGCCGCGACTGAGGCTTCGTATCCTGGCCGCTTCGCTCGGTGGAATGCCGAGTGAAAGAAGAAATTCCTGGTGCCCATCGGGCGAGCGGCGCTCGAACTCCGTGTGCCAGCGGTTCATTGCGCCCTGGTCCATTCCAGCCGCCTTCAGCATATCAATCCACATCTGCTTATCGACGCATCCGGGTCGTTTGCCGGAGGCCACCTTTCGGAGCATTCCGGCCAACAGCCGTTGCTGGTTCTTCAAGCCGACAATCTCCTCCGCCGTTTTGCGCATACGCTCCTCGAGCAGCCTGGTTCCGGGCTTTCCTCCCGTTGCCAGAACGGACCGTATCTCTTTCAGACTCAACCCCGCCTCGCGCAATTGCCGGATGCGCGCCAGGCGGCTCAAATCCTTCTCGTTGTAAACCCGGTAGCCCGACCCCGTTCGGGCGGACGAGCGGAGCAATCCCACGCGGTCGTAATAGAGCAGCGTGCTTCGCGAGAGCCCGCAGGCGCGGGCGATCCGGGAAATGGAATACGTTTTCATGCCATTCAATGGGGCGTGGCAACGCCTGCGCGCGGCCACGCCCCTGATGATTACCTGCCGGCTGACCGGATTCGATCAATTTCGTCCGGTTTGAGCCCCAGCCATTCCAGAAAACTCTGGTGTCCGTTGGGGTGGCGCGCCTCGAAGAGGCTGTGCCATTGCTTCATTTTTGCCTGGTCCAGTCCGATGTCCCGGAACATGGCGATCCAATCATTTACGTTGACGTTATTTTTCATTTGTTATCACTACATTTGCATTTGTCAGTTTTGTCACGGCCATGACGATGCAGACGCTAAACCGTGAAGTCATAGACGGGTCAAGCGGCACGGAAGAAATATTTTCCATCTTCGCGTTGCGAGTTCTGCTCCAGCGCCTGCAAACCGGGAAGCCGGGGATAGGTGCAGTCCTTACCAATGGCGGTGTTCCGATGGACGCCCCCGGTGAGATAGGCTGCGCCATCTCACGGGGCAAATGGGACGACGCGGATTCGCCTTCCCCAAGGCTTTGGCGAGACAAGTCCGCGAGACGAGGGTTGTTCCTGCCAACCCGCGAGCTTTTTCGGGAGGCTGTTTCGTGGGGTCTGGAGGCGGAGGTGCGTGACCTACTGGCCTTTCGAGCCGCTGCCATGCCGTCCCGGACTGAAGCCGATTCCAAACTTCGCGCGCGTTTGTAATGTCGCAGGGCTTGCGGGTCATCCGTCCATTGTGCTCTGCTTGGCCTATGACTATGACCGTCGTGCTCATCCTTGGCGCTGTGGTGGTGGCTGTGGTCGTCCTCGTGTTGCGGCGCAACTTCTGAGGCAGATTGCGGGCCTTCGGTCTTTGGCGATGGTGGACCGGCGGACTGCTGACGGGTTGACAGACCTTGACCACCTTGCGGGGGTTTCACATGCTCCTCTGAATTTATGGGCCTGGGCCAAGACATTATTTGCGAACTGGGGACCATTGTGGGGAAGGGCAACGTGCTGATTGAAAGGGAGGACTTGATTCCCTACTCGTTTGACGGCACGGCTGCGCTGAAGGAGATGCCCGGTTGTGTGGTTCTGCCTCGCAGCACTGCTGAGGTGGCAGCCATCCTGAAGCTGGCAAACCGCCGGAAGATTCCGGTGGTCACGCGCGGCTCGGGAACGGGGCTGAGCGGCGGGAGCCTGCCTGTGCCGGGGTGTATTGTCATGTGCCTGGTGAAGATGGACAAGATCCTTGAGCTGGATCGGGCCAACCTGACGCTGCTTGCGGAGGCCGGGGCTACGACGCAGGCCATTTCGGATGCCGCCGTCGCTGCCGGGCTTTTTTATCCACCGGATCCCGGCTCGATGAAGATCTCCACGATCGGGGGCAACGTGGCGGAAAACTCCGGCGGCTTGCGCGGTTTGAAATACGGCGTCACGCGCAATTACGTTATGGGCATGGAAGTGGTGCTGCCGGACGGGGAGATCCTGTGGACGGGCAACAAATGCGTCAAAGACGTTGCGGGCTACAGTCTCAAGGATGTTTTCATCGGATCGGAGGGGACGCTTGGGGTGATCACCAAAGTATTGCTGAAGCTCATTCCCCGGCCGCAGGCGAAGCGGACCATGCTGGCAACGTATGAGCGGATGGACCAGGCGGCGCAGACCGTCTCGGACATCATTGCGGCGCAGATCATTCCGTGCACGCTGGAGTTTCTGGATCGCACCACCATCCGGTGCGTCGAGGATTTTGCCAAAGTGGGGTTGCCGCTGGATTGCGAGGCGTTGTTGCTGATGGAGAGCGACGGACACGCCGCAGCGGTGGCGGAGGAGGCTGAAAAGATGGCCGACATTGCCCGGCGCAACATGGCGCGAGAAGTTCGCATTGCCGGCGATGATGCGGACGCCATCCGGCTTGCGACCGCGCGGCGGAGCGCGTTTTCGGCGCTGGCGCGGGTGTCTCCGACGACCATCCTGGAGGATGCGACCGTGCCGCGGAGTGAACTGGCCAGGATGATCCGGTTTGTTGCGGCGGTGGCGGAGAAATACAAGCTCCGGATCGGCACATTCGGGCACATGGGCGATGGCAACCTGCATCCGACCTTTCTGACAGACGAACGCAACCACGAGGAGATGCACCGGGTGGAGCAGGCGTTCGAGGAGATCTTTGATGAGGCGGTGCGGTTGGGGGGCACCATTACCGGCGAGCATGGCATTGGGGTTTCGAAGAAGGGTTTTCTGCCGAAGTTCGCCGGCGCGGCCCAGATTCGTGTCATGCGCGAACTGCGAAAGGCGCTGGATCCCGCCGGGATTTTGAATCCGGGCAAGATGTTCGACTAGCAGGATATGTCTGTTCAACCGGCGATCAAAACCTCCGGCTCGCCCTGTCCAGAAGGGCGCGTCTCGCATTTGCGCGGCCTGGATTACTCCGTCCTGCAGCAGTGCATGCACTGCGGGTTGTGCCTGCCGACGTGCCCGACTTATGACGCCACCAAGATCGAGCGGCACAGCCCGCGCGGGCGCATATCCATCATGCGCGCCATTGCGGATGGGCAGATCGAGATGACCCGAACCTTTGCCGAGGAGATGTATTTCTGCCTTGGCTGCCTTGCCTGCATGAGCGCATGCCCGGCCGGGGTCAATTATGCGGAACTGTTCGAGCATGCGCGGGCCGAGGCTGAAAGCAGCGGGCTTCTGCGCTCGCCGCGCAGGAACCTGATCCGCGCCGTTGCCATCCGCTTGATGTTTGGAGACATGAGCCGGCTGCAGCTTGTGGGCGGCATCATCCGCATGTACCAGCAGCTTGG
>ERZ1645192.2315-NODE-2315-length-15780-cov-12.958410_pt1 | contig 15780 bp, 13 predicted proteins | sample MGYA00575354_ERZ1645192 | MGnify/ENA primary metagenome ERZ1645192 (study PRJEB40844, sample SAMN11349763) | freshwater sediment metagenome | isolation source: river sediment | host: Sediment | place: India: Faizupur Khadar , New Delhi | collected 2017-02-21 ... | reverse complement strand
GTGGGACGCCGCTCAGGTCGCCTCCCGGTCCGATCTTGTCCTTGTACTGCCGGACGTCAGTGAACCTCGATTTAGAGTTATCCGTTACTGTGATTTGTCCAGTCATTCCAGAATTAGTCTTTGAGTAGTAATCAAAGGTTCCGGCTTTGGAGAAAGTATATTTATACTGTCCACCCGGTGCAATTTTTCCGGAATTAAAGTCACCATTTGAAGCTGCAACTTCCTGGTCCTTTGAGTCGCGATTAATCCATGTAACAGTTGTCCCTAACTCTATTGTCATTGGATTTGGCTGGAAGGATGACTCAGTTATCTCGATGGAATTTGGGATTGCAGCGGCAGTTGTGCTTTCAACTTGCGAAATAGCAGTGACCGGCTCTTTGCTGGCCGCAGGCTTGTAGCTGGAGGTGTCAGGGCTGATCCACATTGCCATGAATGTGCCGTTTCCCAGCTTCTCTCTCCCGCTGATCTGGGTCCAGTTGCCGGTGATGGCGTCGCTGGCATAGGTGCCGGTCATCCTGGTGGTGAGAAGCATCCCGTCCTTCTGAGCGGTCATGGTGAGAGCCACCTCATCTCCAGAGACTGATCCGAAGACATCCGCATTCCAGGGTGTGCCAGCATCGGGCTCATACTTGGCCTGCCCCAGCAGCTCGGAGCCTTCCTGGTTGATGACCATGGTTATGGGTCCGGCCTCAATATTGGAGAGGGACCAGATGTAATTGAGATTTATCGCGTTTTGCCCCGGCAGGGATGCGCTCTCGTTAACGCTCTCATTGGCCTGGGCGGCGGCAGCATCGGCAATGGTCGCATTTGCTGCGCCTCCCGTTTCATTTCCGTCCTGCCCCAGTGACAGGCCGGTGCAAAGGAATACAAGCAATAAGGAAATGATGGTATTTTTCTTGATCAATTTAATGCCTCCAGTATCTCCACTTTTCGGCGATAGGCTTTTCGTCATTTGCCTACAACCGTCCCCTGTCTAACCTTCTACTTAATAAGCTTTTCACCGCCGGACATCATTCAATTTCCAATAATTGCATACCACCAATTAATAAATGTGCAGATTCCTGAAGGCTGGCAGTGAATTAGCTGGCAGGTGAATTATGTTGAAGGCTGGACGGATTCTCGTCAAGATAAACCGGATCTCCGCGTGGCTGCTGCTCATATTCATGGTCATATTCATAATATCCGGGTATGCCTGGTGGAACAGGACGCTCCTGCCCCTGCACACGGCTGTTCGCATGCACACCGAGCTTGACCTCTATCTGCTATTCTTCTTCCTGGTTCATTCGCTTATAAGCATCAGATTCACCCTGGCCCGCTGGAGGGTGGGGCACAGTACGGCGGTGGACTTGCTGCTCATGGCCACAGGAATCCTCTCCTTCTGGTTTGTGCTGAGCATTCGCTAGCACCGCAAGATTTATCTAACCTATTGTTACTAACTTGAAGTTCAACGAAAGATCATGAGTGATGAGATTGGATCCGGTTGAGCTCTTGGACATTCTGGGAAACGAAAACAGGAGGCGCATACTCCAGCTCCTCTCCTTCCGCCCCTTTTACTTCAATGAGATGGCTAAAAGGCTGGATGTGGGGCCCAAGGCGGTCATAGACCATCTGGAGATGCTGGAGAGGTCCGGGCTGGTGGAGTGCTATCAGGACCAGGGAAGGAGGAAGTACTTCCGCATAGCCAGAAAGACAGTTCTGGAGGTTGCCGTCTCCCCCCATTCCTATGGCGTTCGCGCCTACCTCTGTGAGGACATGCCTCCGGGCGAAGAGAGGGCCAGCGGCCAGGACATGGAGCTTCTCAGGGATGAGCTGGCAGCCCTCAAAGAGAAGAGGCGTGAGCTGCGCGCCCTGCTCGATCAGGTGGAGTCTGAGGAGATGGTCGTCAAGCAGAGGGCCTGCCAGGCGGTGAGGAGCCAGGCGACCAGCCAGCTTGAAGAGGAGATTTTAGCGGCTCTGCTCTCCGGAGACTCAGAAGGCACGGACCTGGCCATGAGGCTGGAGGCTCCTCTGATTGTGGTCGAGGACAGGCTGAAAAGCCTGAAAGAGCGGGGAGCAGTGCATTTAAGCGGACGGCAGTGGAGCCTGGGTTGATATGAGCCAAGACATGCAGTCAGATGGCTCCAGCGCGCTGCCAGGCGAGGAGGCAACCAGCGAACCGGCTGCTGAGACCGCCCTTCAGCTTCGTGTGGCTGAAGCCTATCACAAGGATGCGGGCAAGGGCGTGGCCCGCATCGGAGCATCCGCCATGGCCTCCCTCTCCCTGGACAACGGCGGTGTGGTGGCCATCACGGGAAAGGACAGGATCTTTGCCATAGCCTGGCCAGGCAATCCCGAAGACCCCAGCGACTATATCCGCATCGACGGCAACACCCGCGCCAACCTGGGAGCAGGCATCGACAGCAAGGTCTCTGTGGCAAGGGCCGAGGCCCGCCCGGCGAGGAAGATCGTCGTCGCCCCCAACCGCCAGATCCGGCTCATGGGAGGGTCGCAGTACCTGCTGCGCATGCTGGAGGGCCGGGCAGTGGTCAAGGGCGAGATGCTGCGCGTGGAGATGATCAACAGCAGCCTCAACCTGGCAGTGATCAGCACCTACCCCTCCGGGCCGGTGCTGGTGACCAATGAGACCATCATCAGCATAACCCGCGAGACCCTGGAGGAGCTGGCGCTTCAGGCCAGGGACATCTCCTACGAGGACATCGGCGGCCTCTCCCGCGAGATCCGGGACATCCGGGAGATGATCGAGGTCCCCCTGCGCCACCCGGAGCTGTTCTCCCGTTTGGGCATCAATCCTCCCCGCGGCGTGCTCCTGCATGGCCCGCCGGGCACGGGAAAGACTCTGATCGCAAGGGCTGTAGCCGGCGAGACCGACGCCAACTTCGTCTCCATCTCCGGGCCGGAGGTGGTCTCCAAGTTCTACGGAGAGAGCGAGGAGAGGCTGCGCCACATATTCGAAGAGGCGGCAAAGGCGGCTCCCTCCATCATCTTCATAGACGAGATCGACTCCATAGCCCCCAAACGCGAAGAGGTATCAGGCGACATGGAGCGCCGGGTGGTGGCTCAACTCCTGGCCCTCATGGACGGCCTCTCCTCCCGGGGCGAGGTGGTGGTCATCGGGGCCACCAACCGGCCCAATGCCCTGGACCCGGCCCTGCGCCGGGGGGGCAGGTTCGACCGGGAGGTAGAGATCGGCATACCCAGCAAGACCGGTCGGCTGGAGATCCTCTATGTCCACACCAGAGGCATGCCCCTGGACGATTCGCTGGACCTCATGGAGATCGCCGATGCCACGCACGGCTTCGTGGGTGCGGACCTGTATGCATTGTGTAAAGAGGCGGCCATGCGCACCCTGGAGAGGGCGCTTCCCGACCTGGATGTCAAGGAGGACATACCGGCGGAGGTGGTGCAGAGCCTGCGCGTGACCGGAGAGGACTTCTACCAGGCTTTAAAGAAGATCGAGCCGTCCGCCATGAGAGAGGTCTTTGTAGAGGTGGCGGAGGTTCACTGGGATGAGGTGGGCGGCCTGGACCAGGCCAAGCAGTCTCTGATCGAGGCCGTTAAGTGGCCGCTGCTCTATCCTGAGGCATTCTCCGCAGTGGGAGTGCGCCCGCCCCGGGGCATTCTCCTCTACGGCCTGCCGGGCACAGGCAAGACCCTGCTCGTCCGGGCCCTGGCCACGGAGAGCAGCATCAACTTCATCAGCATAAAAGGCCCGGAGCTTCTCAGCAAGTGGGTGGGCGAATCGGAGAGGGCAGTGCGGGAGGTCTTCCGAAAAGCCCGCCAGGCAGCTCCGGCCCTGGTGTTCTTCGATGAGATCGACTCCATAGTTCCGGGGCGGGGCAGCGGCTCGGAGTCGCATGTGACGGAGAGGGTGGTCAGCCAATTTCTCACTGAGCTGGACGGCCTGGTGGAGCTCAAGGACGTGGTGGTGGTGGCGGCAACCAACCGCCCCGACCTTCTGGACTCCTCTCTGCTCCGGCCAGGCCGCTTCGATCGTTTGATTTATATTCCCATGCCGGAGAGGGAGGCCAGAGAAAAAATACTGCAGATCTATCTTTCCCGCATGGCCGTCAATCCCGACGTATCGGCAAAGTGGCTGGCGGAATTGACCGAAGACTACTGCGGGGCGGACCTGGAGATGCTCTGCCGGGAGGCTGGCATGCTGGCCCTGAGGGACAGCATCCAGCCCGGCATGAAGAGAGAGGAGCTGATAGTCGACAGGATAAAGGTGAGCAACAAGCACTTCCTGGAGGCCTACGAAAGCATCAAGCCCCATCTGTCCAAAGGACTGCGGGAAGATTACATCAGGATGATGCGGGATTTTAAGGGATAATTGAATATGCATTCAAAGCATCAGTTATATAGTCAAGAAGGATACAGTGAAGATAGATTAAAAGACGATATGAGGGCCGAAAAATTGACTGTCGAAGACGAGTCGAATGAGCTGCTTGGCGATATTGATTTCAAGGACACCAGCAGCATAGCCGTGCCTGAGAGCCTCATAGATCAGGTGATTGGCCAGGATGAGGCCGTTGAGGTGATCAAGAAGGCGGCACGGCAGAGAAGGCATGTCATGCTCATCGGATCGCCCGGTACTGGAAAGTCCATGCTCGGCAAAGCCATGAGCGAGCTTCTCCCTGTGGAGGAGCTGCAGGATGTGCTGGTCTACTCCAATCCTGAGGACAACAACACCCCTCGCGTCAGGGTGGTCCCGGCGGGCAGAGGCAAGCAGATCGTCGATGCCCAGAAGATGGAGGCCAGAAAGAAGGTCCAGACGCGCAATATGTTCCTGATGCTAATAGTAATGGCCCTGATCGTGTATGCCTACTACACCGGCCAGCTCCTCTTCGGCGTCATCGCCGCGGCTCTGATCTTCCTTTCCCTGCGCTACATGCTCCCCAAGGAGGATGCCATGGTCCCCAAGCTCCTTGTGGACAACAACAGCAAGAAGAAGGCACCCTACGTGGATGCTACCGGCGCTCATGCCGGAGCTCTGCTGGGAGACGTCCGCCACGACCCCTTCCAGTCAGGCGGCCTTGAGACTCCCTCCCACGAGAGGGTGGAGTGCGGTGCCATTCACAGGGCCCACAAGGGAGTCCTGTTCATAGATGAGGTCAACACCCTGCGCCCTGAGTCGCAGCAGAGTCTGCTCACTGCTTTGCAGGAGGGCGAATATCCCATCACCGGCCAGAGCGAGAGAAGCTCCGGGGCTCTGGTCAGAACTGAGCCCGTCCCCTGCAACTTCATAATGATCGCCGCCGGAAACCTGGATGCAGTTCAGGGAATGCATCCGGCCCTGCGCTCGCGCATCAAGGGCTACGGCTATGAGGTCTACATGAGAGACACCATGGACGACACCCTTGACAACAGGAACAAGCTCATCCGCTTCGTGGCTCAGGAGATTGTTCGGGACGGCAAGATCCCCCACTTCACCAGGGATGCCGTGGCCGAGATCATGAGGGAGGCCAAGAGGAGGTCGGGCAGAAAGGGCCACCTCACTCTCATGCTGCGCGACCTGGGCGGCCTGATCAGGGTCTCCGGAGATGTGGCCAGGGCAAGCGGCGCCAGCCTCACCGATGCCGGGCATGTTCTGCAGGCCAAGAAGATGGCAAGGTCAGTTGAGCAGCAGCTCGCCGATCGCTACATGGAGAAGCGGCGGGACTACAGCATGTTCCACTCCTCTGGAGATGAGGTGGGAAGGGTCAACGGCCTCGCAGTCATGGGTGACTCAGGCATAGTGCTGCCCATCATGGCCGAGATCACACCGGCCCAGTCCAAGGAAGAGGGCAAGATCATCGCCACTGGCAAGCTGCAGGAGATCGCCAGGGAGGCTGTCACCAATGTGTCAGTGCTCATCAAGAAGTTCCTGGGCGAGGACATCACCAAGAAGGATGTGCATATTCAGTTCATAGGCACATACGAGGGCGTGGAAGGCGACAGCGCCTCCATATCCATAGCCACGGCGGTAATATCGGCCATGGAAGGGGTTCCCGTCAAGCAGACAGTGGCCATGACCGGCTCGCTATCCGTGCGGGGGGATGTCATGCCTGTGGGGGGCGTCACTCAGAAGATCGAGGCCGCGGCCCAGGCAGGCATCAAGACGGTGCTCATCCCCAAGTCCAATATGGGCGACGTGCTGATAGACGAAGCCTTCCGCAATATGATTGAGATCATTCCCGTCTCTGACATCAGCGAGGTCTTCGAGTATGCCATGGGAAGCCAGAGGAACCGGCTGATCGAGAAGCTGAAGAGGTTTGCCAGCGAAAAGAAGATTGCAATCAGCCTGCCGGAGACCATTCCCGCGCCATCCCGGAGCATTTGAGTTTATGCCCTCCGATTTTTTCGACATTCGCATTTTAAAGGGCAGCCGCACCAGGATAGTGCTGGACAATGGCAAACTGGAGGAGATTGCCCAGGCCCCCTTTCAGGGTGCGGCCGTCCGGGCTCTCCATGGGGGAGCCTGGGGATTTGTGACCACGGACAGGGTGGACGGCCTGGATCGGGAGATAGACCTGTCCAAACGCATGGCCAGGAAGATTGACCGGCGGGAGGATCTGCGGCTGGCAGCGGCTGAGGCTCCGGCGAAAAGGCTCATAGACGTTCCCGTAAAGAAGGATCCGGCAAACCTATCCCTGGAGGAGAAGGTCTCACTCCTGCGGGAGATCGAGGCTGCAGCCCGGGCTAAGGGCGTCACATCCACCCAGGCGGTTTATGCAGAGATGCGCATGGCTGTGCATTACAGCAACTCTGAGGGCCTGGACCTGAGCTCCAATATGGTCCGCACCGGATTTGTCATCAGCGCCGTGGCCCACCGGGACGGGCTGTACCAGACGGACGGCGAGAGCAGGTCGGCTGTGGGCGGCCTGGAGCTGTTCGACCGTGAGGACCCCATTGCCATCGCCCGTGAAGTGGGGCAGACGGCTGTAGCCCTCTTGGACGCGGCGCCTCCCAAAGGCGGGACATATCCGGTCGTCCTGGACCAGGAGCTGGCCGGCGTCTTTGTGCATGAGGCAGTGGGCCATGCCACAGAGGGTGACATCATTTTGGAGGGCGACTCCTGCCTGGAGGGAAAGATGGGCAGCAGGATCGGCTCGGAGGCGGTCACAGTAAAGGACGACCCCAGCCTGATGTACAATGGCTACTATCCCTTCGATGATGAGGGCAGCGCTTCCAGGGAGACGGTTTTGGTGGACAGGGGAATTCTCAGCTCCTACCTCAACAGCAGGGAGACGGCGGCGCGCCTGGGCGGCACTCCCAGAAATGCCAGGGCTGAGGGCACAGACCGGCCGGTGGTGCGCATGAGCAACACCTACATAGCCAACGGCGACTGGAAGCTGGATGAGATTCTGGCGGAGCTGGGAGACGGAGTCTATCTGGCGGGAAGCCGGGGCGGACAGGTGAGCACTGGAGAGGGCGTATTCCAGTTCAATGCCAAGCGGGGGTATCTGGTGGAAAAAGGAGAGAAGACGAGGCTTCTGCGGGATGTGTCGCTCTCCGGAAAGATACTGGAGACTCTGATGCACGTGCGAGCTGTAGGCAACGACCTCAAGTTCAACAGCGGACGCTGCGGAAAGTCCGGGCAGCTCGTGCCTGTGAGCGACGGCTCGCCGCACCTGCTGGTCAGCCAGGCCACCGTGGGCGGGGCGGGATAGAAAAGGCACCAAAATCAGGCAAATGGACCTCTTCATTCATGATCGTTTCTTTGTGCGTCTTTGTGGCTTTGTGCCTTTGTGGTGAATGTGTTTCGCACCAGCGCCAGCCCGGTGGTATCCCGGACTTTCACCACAAAGGTGCTCGTTCGTAGCGTTTTGCGGGAGCCTTAATTCTCCTTTGCCACCCTCTCCAGCGCGTCCTTCAGCTCCTCCATCTTCACCGGCTTGCTGATGTACCCGTCCATCCCCGCCGCCAGGCACTGCTCCCTGTCGCCCTGCATGGTGTAGGCGGTCATGGCCACGATCATGGGCTGCTCGCCGGCTGGAAGCCTGCTTCTGATCTGCCGGGTGGCCTGCAGTCCGTCCATCTCCGGCATCTGAATGTCCATCAGAATGACGTCATAGGACTTCTTCTCCCTCTCCAGCAGATCCAGAACCTTCTGGCCGTTCTCGGCGACGTCCGCCCTGTATCCCAGGTGCCTGAGCATGGCCAGGGCCACCTTCTGATTGACGGGATTGTCCTCCGCCAATAGAATGCGATAATTCAGATGGCCGGCAGGCTGGACTGGTCTCTTGGCCTTTGCGCCCGTCTCTGCCGCCGGCTTTTCATTTCTTTCTTTTTCTCTTTTCAGAGCCTCAAAGATGCGGAGAAGCGCTCCGCCCAACTGCTTCTCCCGCACCGGCCTGGTCAGAAATGCCGAGAGCCTGCCCTCCGCCGGACGGGCCTTCTCCCCCAAAAAGGCGACCTGTATCACCGGCATGAACTTCATGTCGTCCTGTTCGAGCCTCTCCCACAGCCTTTCTGCAGCCGGCAGATCGGACCCGGCCACGACGACATCAAATCTCTCCGCCGCCAGGAGGAGAACTGCCTCCTCACCGGAGATGGCCCTGGCTGAAGTCATGCCAGAGGCTCTCACATGCCTGGCCACCATCTCCCGGCCTGCTGGACTGGAGACTGCGATCAATGCCCTCTTTTTCGCCAGTGCAGAATAGTCCTCATCATGGGGGCCGTCTGCACCAGCCTGCGGAGGGGCAGGCCTGAGGGGAATGGCGAAATGAAAGCGAGAGCCCATGCCAGGAGTGCTATCCGCCCAGATGCTGCCTCCCATCAGCTCCACCAGCCTGCGGCTGATGGCGAGACCCAGCCCGGTTCCACTGTACTTCCGGGACAGGGATGTGTCCACCTGGCTGAAGGGGATGAAGAGCCGGGACATGCGATCCTCAGGTATGCCGATGCCCGTGTCTATGACGTGAAACTGGAGCCTGCCACCCACGGATCTGCCGGTGGAGGCGGATTTTGCACCTTGCTCCTCAGTTGAGGCTGCTGCATCTCTCTCCATAGAGACGCTGACCGTAACCTCTCCCCTGTCGGTGAACTTTATGGCATTGCTGAGCAGATTTACCAGAACCTGCCGCAGCCTCTGAGCGTCTCCCAGGATCCTCGCAGGAACGCCCTCATCTATGAAGTAGGCCACCTCCAGCCGCTTCTCCGAGGCCCAGGGCGCCACCTGGTCCAGGGATGTCTCCAAAGCCTCCTTGAGGTCGAAGGGCTCGTCAGCCAGCACCATCTTCCTGGCATCCATCTTGGAGAAGTCCAGGATCTCATTGATGATGGCCAGGAGAGACAGGCCGCTGCTTCTTACCGTCTCCGCATAGTCCCTGGCTACCGGGTCGAGATCCCTCTCCAGCAGCAGGTCGGTCATGCCTATGACGGCGTTCAGAGGCGTCCTCATCTCATGGCTGACGCTGGCTGTGAATTCCGCCTTGGCCCGGGAGGAGGCTTCTGCAGCGTCTTTGGCCCGGACCAGCTCCTCCTCCAAACTCTTCTGCTCTGTCATGTCGATGCAGACGCCCAGGGCGCCATAGATGGATCCTGATTCGTCGAGCAGGGGATGTATGGAGTACATTGCCGGAAATATCTCACCAGAGCGCCTCAGCAGGTAGATGAATCCTGAGTGGGACTGTCTGTCCTCTTTCATGCGGGCGGCAGCCCTGTACAGCCTCTCTCTATCCTGGGGGAGAATGAACATAGAGACGGGCTCATTGATGACCTCATCGCGGCGCCAGCCGAAGGCCTTCTCAGCGCCGGGGGAAAAATCAATGACAAGCGGCTGTGCACTCCTGGCATCGGCGATGATGAATGCCACATCTGTTGCCGCCTGAAATATGGCCTTAAGATACAGGTCTCTCTCCTGAAGAGCTTTCTCCGCCCTCTTCCTCTCTGCAAGCTCTCGATTCAGGTCCTCCGTCCTCTCCGTGACCATCAGATTCAAAGTGTCCTGCCTGCTGACTGTGAGGTAGAAGAGTATGATAACCAGGCAGATGATCACCAGTCCCCCCATCTGAGCCATGCGCAGGAGCACCTGCACTGACCCGGCCCATCCGGCAGCCGGCACTGCAGCCAGCTCCCAGCGGCTGTCGGCTAGCAAGACTGTGAAGGTCTCCGGCTCATCCCCGAAGACCGAGCTGTCTCCGTAAAAGACATTTCCCGAACCGTCCCGCAGGGCCATATTCAGGTGACCGGATGAGAAGTTCAAACCTGCTGCCATCAGGATGGTGGGGATGTCCACGGTCATGGATACAAATCCCCAAAGGGTATCATTTTCGTAGATGGCCTTCCGGGCCACCATCCCCAGGCCGCCCCTCTTCATTTGATGAGGCCGGGAGACCACTATACTGCCGGTGTCTGCCGCCCTCTGCACGTCACCTCTAAAGGCTGGCTGGATATCGGAAAAGAGGCTCTGGCCAATCATCCCCTGCCTGCTTTCCAGTGGATATGCATAGCGAAAAACGCCATGCGGGGCGATGGCCAGATTGCGAATGCCGCTGCTGCTAGCATAGATTTGAGATGAAAAGCCGAAAAACTCCTCATCTATAGCCGGCCGGGGTGATGCGACCTCTGCCTGGACGAAGGCTGCGAGGCCTTCCAGCAACTGCAGCCTCTCTTTGATGGCCATGGCCAGGGAGTTGCCCTGGGGATGAAGGCTGGATGCTACCCGTAAATGCTCCTCAGCCATAAGCCGGTCCTGATACCACAATCCGGCCTGCCACCAGGCAAGCAGCAGTACCAGGGCAAACAGTGCGGTTTGCATTTGAATTTTTTTCATTTCATCCCTTTGCCGGGCAAAATGTTTCTTTCTATGTATTCACGTCGAAGCCTAAAAAATCTTCTGATAAACTATTTCCCCTCAGGAGAAGTGCACAGAAGATGATGTGGCCGGAAGGACAGTCGCGCGGTGGGCTGGTGGACGGAGTCGATGCCTCAGCCTTGAGGGATCCTGTGGTGATCAGGAGATTTCTGCCGTCCGACCTGGAGGCGGCCATACAAATCGATAGAGACGTCTTCGGGGGGTATGATCCCAATATCTTCACCGCCTTTTACGAATACCACCCCCACAGCACCCTCGTCGCGGAGGTGGGCGGGATCATAGCCGGATTCGTGCTGGGATTCAAACATTCTCCCTTTGAGGGCCGTGTCTTCTGGCTGGCAGTCCGGCCTGGTTTCCAGGGGCGGGGCGTTGGAATGAGGCTGATGATTGAGGAGATCAGGAGGTTTCGGCACATGGGGGCGATAGGAGCCACCCTGGAGGTCAGGGTCAGCAACAAGAAGGCCCAATCCCTCTATTCCATGCTGGGATTCCGCATGATCGGCATCTGCCCCGCCTACTACAACGATGGAGAGGCGGCGATCATAATGAAGCTGAAGCTATGAGAGCTACTCCACGCCGCGGGCCGTCAGCCGGAACTGGGCGGTCGAGCCCTCCGGCAGGGAGCGGTGCTTCATTATCCTGGCGCTCCTAACTCCCTCTCCCTTCTTCTCCAGGAATATGATGGCCTTGCACATGTGCTCGAGGTAGGTTCCGCCCAACGGCCGGAGGACATCATTCTCGATGTCCATGTAGACCTGGTTGGTTATTACCACAACGATGCCCTGTCTTCTGGCAATCTCCTGCAGTTCGGACAACTGGGAGGAGAGGGCACGCCGTGCCGGACGGCTGTCCTCGCCCTCAAGCAGCACCCGGTAGAGGGATGTGGCCGAGTCGAGGATGATCAGGCCCACATCCCGTCCGGCTATGCGGGAGGCATCGCGAATGGAGACGGCCTGCTGCTCGAGGCTCATGGGCTCAAATATCATGATCTTCTCCGCCGCCTCCTTTGCCCCCGGGCCGGCTATCTGCCTGAACCTCTCTGCGGAAAAGCCCTCCGTATCGATGAAAATCACGCGCAGGCCCCTGGCCACAGCCTGCACCGACAGTTGCAGGACGATATTGCTCTTCCCTGTGCCCGACTCTCCGTAGAGCTGGCTGATTATGCCGGATTCAAATCCTCCCCCCAGGAGGAGGTCCAGGCTCTGGCAGCCGGTCGGCAGGCGGTCAATCATGGTCTTCTCGTTTCCCATCAGCGCATGTGGGTGAAGCTGTCGATTCTGTCCATGAGCCGGTCCATGGCCTCCCTCTCTCTGGGGCCGCCGCAGCGGTTGATTATCCTCTGCATCTTCAAGAGCTCCTCAAAATAGGAGTCGGTGCGTAAAGCCAGGTACCTGGTGGCAGCCACCGCCGCCTCCATCACCAGATTGGCCCCCCGGTTGACGGCGCGAAAGTCCCTTCTGCACACCTCGCCTTTGACCAGCTCCACTTTGGCTATGATGATGTCCGTGGCAAAGGCCTCGCACTTGAAAAGGCCCCAGGCCTCGGCATCTTTGAGAACGGGCAGATCCTCGCGACGGGTGAAGTACTGGGGGGACAGGTCCTCCAGGGCTGTCTCGGCAAAGAGCCAGGCATCATGGCTGACGTTGGCGACAAACCAGCCCCTGGTGAGCACATTTTCATATGTATGGGTTCCCAAAAAGAGACGGACGTAGAGGCTGTCGCCCTCTCTGATGATGCCCAGAGGCGCGGCATTGACCCGCCCCCGCGTCTCCGTTGTGGCGATTACCTCATTGATTCCGTCCAGTATTCCCAGTTCATCCAGGCCTTCATTTCCATAGAGCATGACTAAAACCTCAAACCCCTCAGAAGGGAGATAAATAAAGCTGCTGCAATCAGGTCCGCTGTGGAGCCGGGATTGATGTCCTTCTCCAGGAGTTCGGCATCAATCTCGCGGGCTCTGTTGAGCGTTTCATCGAGAAGGGCCTCTCCTGCTATTTTCGATACCCTGCGGGCTTCCTCTATTCCGAACTTGGCGCAGATCAGGCTGTCCGGCTCTTCCCAGAGAGCCTGAAGAAAGACCCTCACAGTTGCATCGTTGATGCCCCATTCCTGCGTCTGCTCCACGATCCTGTCTGCCAGGATAAATGTGCGCTCAAAGCCGGTGGACCACTCCCGGGCGATGAGGTCGTGCCCGCAGGACAGGCGCATCAATTCCAGCAGTGTCTTTTTGCTGCCGGCAATCTCGCCTTCCCAGCCATCGTCGTTGAGGCTGAAGCTCTCCACATCTGCTACCCGGGCTTTTGCCAGACGGAAGGCCCTGTAGAACTCCACGGCATCGGAGACTGTGGTTTCAGCCAGAATGCGCCTCACTTCATCATGCAGATCTCCGGGCCGGGCAGCAGCCAGGGCAATGGGCATCATCAGGGTCAGGGAGCCGAAGTGGGTGTTGCTCTCCAGACCCCAGAGATGCCAGGCAGCGACCGCCTGGCGGATGAGCGAGCCCACAGCTTGCCCTCTACCGCTCTTTTCGTCTGAGCCTTCCCCAAATTCCCCAGCCCGCGCAGCCTCTCTGAAGATGGGGTAGGATGAGACGGCGCTGGCCAGGAAATGGTGAAAGCCGATGTCGGGAAAGTCATGGCAGCGGTCCACGTTTCCCGGCTTGGGGCTGGAGGACAGCTCAAAGAGCATAGCCAGCACTGCGCTCTGAGCTATGCGATCGGGATCGCTATAATGATGGGTCATGAAATGATGAGCCATAAAATTTTTGGAGGATAAATCGCTGATCAGGACGGCCGGCTGAGGATATCTTCCGCCAGCTTCTTTTTCAACTCCATGTACTCTTTTGCCGAAAGCCCTATCTTGGCCATGGCCGCATCCCTCAGGTAGCACAGTTTGGTGGCTTTGCAGCACCAGACGAGGCTGCCAAAGCAGGTGCCGTCACCCTTCTCCAGAGGTGTGCCCTGGGCGAAGGCCAGCTTTTTGGCCACAAACTCCTCCGGTGTCATCCCGGCCTTCTTCAGTGCTCCCAGAACCGGGCAGTGCTTGACGGGAGGGCAGCAGAAGGCCAGTCCGCGCAGGTCACCGCCCGCGCAGATGTGCTTGGGGGCGTTGCACCAGCCGCTCAGGCAGTCGTACTCCTGCATGGCCCCGGAGAGCCAGTCTGCAAACTCCGGGTCGGCCCCGCGCAAGCAGATCACATCTGCGCCCATAGCCAGCAGATCTTTGGCATCATCAAACTCCCCGATATCGGCAAGGGCCATGATGGCCGGGCCGCGGCTGTCTTTGGCCTTCTTGACGATCTTGGGGCCGGCACCGTTCAGGCCGCGCAGATCCAGGTGAATGATATCAAGCTCGCTCTCGTTCAGCTTTTGCAGCAGTTCCTGTGACAGGTCCTCCGGGCGTATTCTTAGGGAGAGGGTCACTCCGCAGCGCTTGAGGCGCGGGATCAGCTCCAGCAGCCGGATTGGATCGCGGATTTTGGAGAGCCTCAGATCAAACAGGCATAGATTGCGGCCGGCCAGCCGGGCGGCATCCATGAGGGGCTCGTCGCGAGAGCAGGTAGCAGATATGCCTATGGTGCCCTTTTCTTTTCCGGGGCACCCTCTGGACCTCTCGGCCTTCATTCTCTCCAGGCCGGCCTGCATCACCTCCAGGGAGACATCGTCAAGGTCGAAGCCATCCAGGAGGAGAAGGCCCGCTGCATTGCTAAACTCCGGGTGATTTTGAGAAGAAATGACTGCAATGGGATTGTCGATATGCAGATACCCTACTTCAAACATCGGTACACAATGTGCATACCGAAGATATCAGTCTTTCGCTGATAATATTATTTTATTTATTGAGTATAGGTTCAGGGTTTATATCCCAGAAAATACAATGTTGTGGCGGTGATACGATGGTGACCTTCAAGTTAGATGCAGATGCGCGGGCTATCGTCCAGGGATCGGAGGATCAGGAAAAGCGCCCCCTGGTAGCCAAGGTTAAGGGGACGGGAAAAGATGGGGCATTGAGTGTCCAGGTCTCCGGAGAGGGCGGTCCCATCTCCGCCAGGATATCGGGCGACTCTAAGAGCCCCGTAGCCGTCGGGCCAATTGAGGTCTCTCCCATCACCATCATTCCCGATTTGGCGTCTGCGGCAAAGGTGGTGGACTTCGCCTCGCTCATAGGCGCCATCACAAAATTGTCCCAGGGAGTCAATGTGCAGGTCGGCAATTCGGACAAGCCCCTGGCCATAGCCCTCGGAAAGATTCCTGTGGATCTGACCATATCCGTCTCTTCTCCGGCTCAGGAGGCAGTCTTCAAGGTGGAGATCAAGGGAACCATAGGTGAGTGAGAATTCTCCCTGCCCTTCCCGTTCTTCCCGCCTGGCTTATGACGCTTCTGGCGGCAGCCCTTCCCATATCCGAGGTCCGGGGGGCCATCCCGCTGGCAATAGGCGTTTACGGGTACTCTCCCTTGGATGCCTATCTTCTCTCGGTCTTCGGCAATCTTCTGCCTGTAATTCCCTTGCTTCTCTTTCTCGGTCCGGTATCTGATTATCTGAGGCGCTTTTCCCTGGGAGAGATGTTCTTTTCCTGGCTCTTCTCCAGAACCCGCAAGAAGTACATCCAGGACCATGAGGGCTTCGGGCTGGCCGCTCTGGCAGTCTTCGTGGCCATTCCCCTGCCCATGACCGGAGCCTGGAGCGGGTGCGCCATCGCCTTCCTGCTGGGATTTCGCTTCTGGCCAGCCTTCGCGGCCATAGCCGCCGGGATTGCCGCCGCCGGGGTCATAGTCACGGCCACTGTTATGGGTGTGCAGTGGCTGATGTTTTGAGGGATCAGATATCATACATAATATTGTGAATAAGTTAAAATAGTAATAGCTGCCAATTTACTTCTGAGGTGAGACCATAGGCGAGACAAATCTCCGGGTATGTATCGCTCCAGCAGCCACCTATCCACACCAGGAGGATCCGCCGGCTGTCATCTCGCGGCTGCTCT
>ERZ1645192.2314-NODE-2314-length-15781-cov-6.721862_pt1 | contig 15781 bp, 17 predicted proteins | sample MGYA00575354_ERZ1645192 | MGnify/ENA primary metagenome ERZ1645192 (study PRJEB40844, sample SAMN11349763) | freshwater sediment metagenome | isolation source: river sediment | host: Sediment | place: India: Faizupur Khadar , New Delhi | collected 2017-02-21 ... | reverse complement strand
TTTATCTGTAATGTTTATTAACTTAGAATGTTTATATGTGTTTTTGAATGTGTATTACTTGTAAATTTTTTTTATATTTGTTTTTATAAACTAAAAAAATAAAAACTATGGCTTTTGAATTACCAAAATTACCTTATGCTCCTACAGCTCTCGAACCTCATATTTCGGCTAAAACGATTGAATTCCATTATGGAAAACATCATCAGGCTTATGTTAATAACCTTAATAACCTGATTAAAGGAAGCGAGTTTGAAAATGCAACACTGGAAGATATTATAAAAAAATCGACTGGTGGTATTTTTAATAATGCCGCTCAAATATGGAATCATACTTTTTATTGGGAATCTTTTGCTCCTAATGCAGGCGGAGAGCCTAGCGGAATTATTAAAGATGCAATAGATAAATCGTTTGGCTCTTTTGCGCAATTTAAAGAAAAATTTACAGCTGCCTCAGCTACTTTATTTGGCTCCGGTTGGGCTTGGTTAGTTAAAAAACAAGATGGTTCGCTTGATATAATTCAAGAAAGTAATGCCGGAAATCCTTTAACCAAAGGTCATATTCCGTTATTAACGTGCGACGTTTGGGAACATGCGTATTACTTAGATTACCAGAATAAAAGACCTGATTATATTGCCGCTTTTTGGAATTTAATTAATTGGAAGAAAATAGAAGAACGCTTTTCAAAATAAGTATCTTCCTCTTTCTTTTTTTTAAAAATGCCCTATTCACGGGCATTTTTTATGTTATTTTTCATTTTTTCGAATCCAATTCTTTTAACAGCCGATTTATTAAAAATTTTATTAAACGTTTTCTCATCGAGCGTTTCCCATTGTTTTGAAGTTATATTAAGAATATCGGGGTTAGGAGAAAATGCTTTTTCTTTGGTAAAAGGAATTTGTTGATTCCATGGGCAAACATCCTGACAAATATCGCAGCCATATATCCATTTTTTTGTATTAATTTTTTCTTCTGAAGTGTCATTTTCTATGGTATGATAGGCGATACATTTAGAAGCATTTAAATGAAAAGGTGCTTCGATGGCTTTTGTAGGACATGCATCTATACAAGCGTTGCAATTGCCACAATTATCTTCCAGCATTTCATCATAATTCAGCTCCAAATCGGTAAGCACAATACATATAAATAAAAACGATCCATTTTCTTTATTAATCAATAAAGTATTTTTACCTATCCAGCCTATTCCACATCGGGCAGCCCAGGCTTTTTCGAGTATAGCATTACTATCGACAAAAATTTTAAATTTTGCTTTTGAATATTTTGATTGTAAGGTTTCAATAAATGTATTTGCTTTTTCTTTCAAAACAACATGGTAATCGTTACCCCATGCATATTTGGCAATTTTATAATATGCATTTTCATTTTGATTTTTTTCAGGATAATAATTTTGAATGAGCGCTATTACCGATTTCGTATTTTCTAAAACCTTACGGATATCGGTTTTTTGTTCAATATTTTTTTCGAGGTATTTTATATTACCCTGTTTATTTTCGGATAACCATTGTTTAAGGTATTGACTATCTTTTTCGAGAATAGTGGGAGATGCAATACCACAAGCATCGAATCCTGCTTTTTTAGCGGCATCTTTAATATATTGAACATTCTTTGAATTTTCTCTCATTATTTTTATTATTTTATTATTAGTTAAGTAAAAACGTTACAGGGGGTAATTTATTAAAAAATTATATTGCTAATAATGGCCATAAACACTCATTCCTCCTCCAAAATATTGATGTTTCAAGTGTTCATAAACCAAATTTGTCCTTAAATCAATATCATCTGTCTGATAAGTTGGATAAGGCAAAACTTCAAACAGTGTTTTGTTTACATAGTTAAAAACGGCTGCTGCTGTTACTGAATTATCAGCCCATTGGTTAACTTTTAATTTTTCCTTTTTTAATATTTCGAGAATTATAGAATAAAAAAAATAAATTAGAATATATTTCATCCATTTTTTCAAATTTTCTTCTCCTTATCATTGTTTCCAAACTGTGTGCCTTTTTCGTCCCATATTTGCCGATATGTATTTACATAATCAATGGCCGCATTTGCATTTATACTATACAAATAACGACATAGTTTACGGTAAAGTTGTAATATTTTATCATCGAAACAAAAATCGAGCATAAAATCTAATGTGTAAGATATTTGGTTTATATCATCGGTTTTCGAGGTAATTAAATTCTCTGTTATCTGCTTGAATTGATCGTATGCTTTTATTGCCATTTGATTACGTCTTTCAAGAATTTTTTTTACTTCTTTTATCATTTCCTTATTTGTTTTTGAAGATCTTTGCCTTTTTCAGTTAAGCGATATTTTTGAGTAGGGCTATTTGGAGAATCGGGTTGATTCATTTCAATTAAATTAAGCGATAATGATGGTTGAAGATAATTTTGTAAAAAGTTTCTTCTTCCTGTTAAATTTAAATTTGTCATTAATTCGTGAACCGACATTTCATTATGGAGTATACTAATCAATTGGCTTACTTGCTCCCTTACTTGTTCCCTTACTTGTTCCTCCGATTTAACTTCATCTTGGGTGGGAACTTGGACGAGATTATTTTGTAACTGTTCTAGGTACTCTTTTTCAAAGGGGAATACAATTTCTATAAAATTTTCGCTAATGTTAAAAATTTCCTTTTCGTATACCTTTAAAATTCTATTTATGCCTGAGCCAAGCTGTTCAACAAGATCGAGGTCTCTGAAAACTCTCATTATTTCTCTATTTCGTGGCATCGAACGTCCGTTAAAAAATTCTTCAAGCGATAATCCTTCAACTAATCCGCCATACGAGGTAATACATAATCTATTTGAAAATATTTCAACAACAGGAGGTACTTCGCGCGTATAATCGTTATGCACTATGGCGTTTATAAATGCCTCTCGCAATGCTAATTTATCAATCATATTTTTTTCTAACCGTCTTGCAGCTCCTGTAATTTTGGTAAAAGTTCTGTTTTCGATATCTAATTTATCAAGAACTTTTTGAGTAGCTTTTACAAGAGAACAAAATCCATATTCTTGATTTTCAATTAAATTATATTTATCGGTTCCTGCATATTTTGCAACTTTTATTGAGACGCTATTTTGGTCGGCAAGCAAATAAGCTACATAGTTTAGTTTGCCTTCGGAAGTATAAAAATCTAAGTTTTCTAAAAATGAATCGTTTAAATTAAAACCTCTTTCTTCGTAATAAATTTTGAGCTGAGCAAAGGTATGCGTCGAGTATCGAGGCGAAATAATATTTCGTAATGAATTTCGTGTTCTTGAGGCATAAAGTTTGTCAATCATTGAAATATCCATTTGTTTAAGCCCTGTTCCTATACGTATATAGCAACCTGATGGCGACATGCCTTGCGATTTTAGGTAGTATGGTTTTTCAGTACCGCTTGAAACTACTATATGAATAATTGTTTTATCATCTATTTCCTCGTCGAAAACATCGTATAATCCAAGACATGTGGGCTGAATATTATTTTTTATTCTGTCGGTAATTGCAAGTTGCAATTGATTGGCGTTTTCAACACCAATCGCTTTGCCTTCATCATTTATGCCAATATAAATATCTCCCCCCGTTTTTGAGTTCAAAAAAGCGACAACTTCTTTTTCTAATGAATTGTTAAGTATACGTTTAAACTCTATTTGAATAGATTCTTTCATCGACTAAAAAATAAGTTTAAAAATTATCATTATTATCTATATATCGTTATAAAAAACATTTTTTCGAACACTTGTATTTGTTTGAATGTTTTTAAATAAGGTGTTTTAAACCATGTTTGTTCATTTTAGCTAATACGCAATCTTTCTTAAACAAAATATTCTTTGTTTAGGTTAAATTTCGCAAAGCAATTAAAAAAATAAAGTTAAGAAAATTTTAGAAAAGGTTGCCTTGTTTGGCTGGGTTTATTTTTCCTAAATGCAGATATGCTTTTTCGGTAGCTTCTCTTCCGCGTGCAGTGCGTTGTATATATCCTTCCTGAACTAAAAAAGGTTCATAAACTTCTTCAATGGTTCCCGCATCTTCTCCAACAGCTGTTGATATAGTTGATATTCCTACCGGTCCGCCTTTAAACTTTTCGATAATGGTTGATAATATTTTATTATCCATTTCATCTAATCCGTTTTCATCTACATTTAATGCTTTTAGTGCATAATGCGAAATATCCAAATTAATAGTACCATCTCCTTTTATTTGAGCAAAATCTCTTACCCTGCGAAGTAAAGCATTTGCTATACGAGGGGTTCCACGACTTCTACGGGCAATTTCTTGTGCTGCATCGGGATTTATTTCTATTTTTAAAATAGATGCCGACCTATTTACAATCTTCATTATTAAAGAAGAATCATAATACGATAAACGCGAATTAATTCCGAAACGAGCTCGTAAAGGAGATGTAAGCAAGCCTGAACGAGTAGTAGCCCCAATTAAGGTAAACGGGTTTAAGGATATTTGAATACTTCGGGCATTCGGTCCCGTTTCAATCATAATATCAATGCGGTAATCTTCCATAGCAGAATATAAATATTCTTCAACTACCGGACTAAGGCGATGTATTTCATCAATAAATAAAACATCATTTTTTTCGAGACCGGTTAATAATCCGGCTAAATCGCCCGGTTTATCGAGTACAGGCCCGGAAGTAATTTTTATTCCTACTCCCATTTCGTTGGCAATAATATGTGCCAAGGTTGTTTTTCCTAATCCTGGAGGTCCGTGTAAAAGCACATGATCTAATGCTTCTTCTCGCATTTTTGCAGCCTTCACAAAAACGATGAGGTTATCCACTACCTGTTTCTGTCCCACAAAGTCAATAAAATCGGCCGGGCGTAGCATTTTTTCTAATTCACGCTCAACAGGGGTTAAATTTTCCGATTCCGGATCTAAATTTGGGTTCATTAATAATGGAATATACGCAAAGATATGAAAATTCTAAAAATGAAAGAATCTCTTTCTGAATTTATACTTCTTTTGGTTGTTATTATTCATCTAAAGAATAAAATCGGTCAATGCTATTCAGGCATGGTCACTTTTATAACCAATGCCTGCAAACAGATATTATCCATAATCTTTTTTTTAATTCTGTAGTAAAAAATAATAGAAATTTTATTAATAAAATTTAATATTTTTTATTCTGAACATTAGATTGTGTAAAAAAATATTAAATATCATATATGATAATAGTTTTTGTATATTATTTTTATTTAAAATTAAAAAAACTCAAATGACATACAGTCGACATAAAATATGGATTTATTTAAGTTTCTTTTTATTTGTTGGCTTAATTTCTTGTCGTACCGCCAAAAATTCGTATCCGGTTAAAAAGAAAGCTCCAGATACGACCGGTTTTTATTCGGAATATGCTAAAAAATTAGGGGTTGTTTTATCTGGAACGGAAGATAAACAATTAGTTAAAGAAATAAATTCGTGGGTAGGTGTTCCTTATAAAAGCGGAGGCGATACCAAAAAAGGGACCGATTGTTCGGGTTTTGTTCAAGCCGTTTACAAAACAGTGTATCAGGTTAGTCTTTATAGAACAGTAGTAGATTTATTAAAAAATTGCGATTTAATAAAAAAGGAGGAATTAAGCGCAGGCGATTTGGTTTTTTTTAAAATTAACAATACCCAAGTTTCGCATGTTGGTATATATATAAACGAGGATAAATTTATTCATGCGTCTTCTTCAAAAGGAGTAATGGTAAGCGATTTAAAAGAAACATATTATAAAAAATATTTCTATTCTGGAGGCAGAATAAAATCAGTAAAAAAGTAAATTCGCTAGCTCATACCGATTGCATATATGTAATAGTCCAATAAATTGTACTATAACATCTATGTTATCGGCATTACCATTGTAAAATTTAAAATATCCGGTTGTCTATTTTAAATTTACAATTGGTATAATACATACCGTTATTTTCTTTATTGATAGGTTAATTTAATTACTCCCATTATCTTTGCTTTTTTATTTTTTATGAAGAACTACAAAGCACATATAGCTCTTTTAGTGGCAAATATATTTTTTGGCATCAATTTTCCTATTGCCAAAAGTTTAATGCCAGAATTTCTTCAACCTATTGAAATCATTATATTGAGGGCCAGTATATCGACTATTCTTTTTTGGATAGTTTCTTATTTCTTAAAGAAAGATGCTATTCAGCGAAAAGATTATTTTATGTTGGCTTTATGCGGTTTGTTTGGGGTTAGTATAAATCAGCTTTTATTTTTCGAAGGACTAAATTTAAGTAATCCTGTAGATGCCTCTATTATTATGGCTACCATACCGGTAATGGTATTTATTTTTTCAGTTATTGGAAAGCTTGAAAAATTAAACATATCTAAAACAATTGGTATTTTATTGGGAGCTTTCGGTGCTGTTATTACCATTTTATTTGGCAAAGAAGTTAATTCCGGTACAAATCCAATACTAGGAAATTTATTTTTATTTATAAACGCATTATCATACAGTATATATTTTATTATTGTAAAACCTCTTTTAGAAAAATATCAGGCGTTTACAGTAATGAAATGGACTTTTTTATTTGGTTTTTTATTTATTCTTCCTTTCATTGGAAGTGCTTTTACAAAGGTAAATTGGGAATCATTCAACGAATATACGTGGATGTCGTTAGCATATGTTATTGTGGCCACTACCTTTTTAGCGTATTTATTAATAGCCTATTCAATGAAATTTGTAAAGTCGAGTGTGGCGAGTTATTATAAGTATTTTCAGCCTATTGTTGCCGGTTTATTGGCGGTATGGATGTTTAATGAAAAAATTACAATCATAAAAATAATATCAACACTTATGATATTTACTGGGGTTTATTTAATTGGATTTAGAACACGGATTAAAAAAGATGGCGTAAAGGAATAAGTAATCTTTCAAAAATACGTTGTGTTAATGTGCGTTTTTCCCATTTATCATAGTCGAAAGGGGTACAATCTTTTATTGTTTCTTCAATATGTTTACATAGTAAGGAAATAATACGTTTTTCTTTTCCGCAAAGATTAATTTCGTGCATAAAACGAAAACTCCGGTAATCAAAATTAGAAGAACCAATTATAAAAATACGTTTATCTACTAAAAATATTTTTGAGTGAAGGTTACGTGGTGTGTAAAATAATATTTCTACATTTCCTTTATACATTTCGCCTAAATACCGGTTTCGAAGTATGTCAACCACTGTTACGTCAGAATGACGGGGAGAAATTATTTTTACCGATACATTTCGTTGAGCTGCTTCTATCAATGCTTTTCTCATATAACTGCCGGGTAAAAAATAAGGTGTTTCAATAATAATCTCATTTTTGGCGGCTTTTATAAGTTCCAGATATTTTTTACGGGTAGGTTGAAGCACAGTAGAAGGAACATCGCGAATAATTTCGAAATTATGATAAAAGAATGATTTGGTGCTGCTAAATTTATCGTAAATATATTTATTATAAATTCGAAAACTTTCCAAAAACGCTTCTTTAAAAACCGGTGTAATTTCTCCAAACATACGTAATGAAGACTCTCTCCAATTTAAGGCATATGAGGAAATATTAGCCGAACTAATATAAGTGATGGTATCATCAATCAAAATCAATTTTCGGTGATTTCGACGATGGTTTTTTGTAAAAGCATCAAAACTTAGTCGAACTTTTTTAAAAAAACGGACTTCCCCTCCCAATCGAATAATGTCGGAAAAGAAGCTATTCGATACATAAGCACCCCATGAATCGATTAGAATTTTTATTTGAACACCTTCTTTGGCTTTTTTAGTGAGGACATCACGAAATTTGATTCCTATTGGATCATTTCCGTATTTATACGTTTCAATATATATGTATTCTTTCGCCATTTCAATATCTTGAAGCATTGCATTGTACATTTGCAATGGATCATCATAAAACCGATATTGAGGACTCTTATTTAACGTCATAAAACAAAGAAATAATAAATTTATACGTAAATATTTACTTTTTGTTTTAAAAAAACTATTTTTGTTTCTTCATCAAATGTAATTAAATTATGAAACATTATATAAGTACTGCTATTATTGCTTTAGCAATAATTATTACGGGATGTGTTCTAGGTGGAGCATGGAAATACACCCATAAAGGAAACGAATCGATAAGTGTTATAGGCATGTCTAAAAAAGATTTTGTTTCCGATCTTATTGTTTGGGATGGCTATTTTACGGCAAAATCTCAATCAACGAAAGAAGCGTATACCAAACTAAAAAAAGATGCTGATATAATTAAAAAATATTTAGTTGGTAAAGGAATTAAAGAAAAGGAAATTGTTTTTTCTTCGGTCGATATTAATACCGATTATGAATATATTTATAATAAAGATGGCAGTTCTACTAGCGTATTTAAAGGGTACACCCTTTCGCAGAATGTTAAAATTGAATCGAAAGAAGTCGATAAGATTGAAAATATTTCGAGAGAAGTTAGCGCATTAATAGATTTAGGAGTAAACTTTTTTTCTTCATCGCCTGAATATTTTTACACCAAATTAGCAGAATTGAAAATTGAAATGCTTTCCGATGCTACTGAAGACGCACGCCTACGTGCCGAAGCCATTGCCACAAATGCAAAATCAAAACTTGGAAAATTGAAAAAAGCCGATATGGGAATTTTTCAAATAACAGCACAAAACACGTCTGAAGAATATACTTATGGCGGAGCTTTTAATACATCATCCAAAAATAAGTCTGCTTCTATTACAGTAAGATTGAATTTTGCTACAAGATAAGTAATTTAAAGAAAAGGGTTTATTTATACGTATTTTATTAAATAAAAATAAACTTCTTTTTTAATAAGTTATTTCAGCTTGCTATTCCCATTTTTCATACTTAAAAACAGCTATTATTCGAAATAACAAGATATTTCATATATTTGTTTATAAAATTTATTTCTATGATAAAATCCATGACCGGTTTCGGTAAAGCAACAGCAGAACAAAAAGGGAAGAAATTATGTATTGAAATACGTACGCTTAACAGCAAACAACTTGATATTAATCTTCGATTAAATCATTTATATAAAGATAAAGAGTCGGAGATACGCACTATAATTTCAAAAGAATTAGAAAGAGGAAAAATAGATATATCTGTTTATTTTGAAAACAACGAAGATATTTCAGCCTATAATATTAATAAAAGCCTTTTACTAAAATATTATAACGAATTAAAAGCGATATCTATTGAAGCAAAGAATGAAGCATCTTCCGATATTTTTTCCTTAGCACTAAGAATGCCCGATATTATGACTACCGGTAGTCAAGAGTTAGAAGAAGACGAATGGAATCAGTTTAAAAAAGTATTTCAAGAAACCTTAAATCAAGTAAACAACTTTAGAATTCATGAAGGCGAAATACTAGGGAACGATATTAAAAAACGAATTCAAGGAATCATTCAATTACTAAACCTTATTGATCCCTTTGAAAAACAACGAATGGAAGATATTAAAAAAAGAATTCATTCAAATCTAGAAGAATCTATTGGAATGGGAAAAGTAGATCCAAATCGGTTTGAAGAAGAATTGATTTATTATCTCGAGAAAATCGATATTACCGAAGAAAAAATACGTTTAAGAAAACATGGAGATTATTTTATAGAAACAATGAAACAAAATGAAGCCAACGGACGTAAACTAGCTTTTATATCGCAAGAAATAGGAAGAGAAATTAATACCATTGGTTCTAAAGCGAATAATGCGGATATACAAAAACTAGTTGTGCAGATGAAAGATGAACTCGAAAAAGTAAAAGAACAATTATTAAATATTTTATAAATTCATGAAAGGAAAGCTTATCATTTTAAGTGCGCCTAGTGGCTCAGGAAAAACAACCATAGTACATCGAATATTAGCTTCCAGAAAAGATGTTGAATTCTCTGTTTCTGCTTGTAGTAGAGCTAAAAGGCCCAACGAAATTGATGGGAAAGATTATTATTTTTTTACTGCAGAAGAGTTTAAAAAAAGAATAAATAACAATGAGTTTCTGGAGTGGGAAGAGGTTTATCAAGGGGCTTATTATGGCACCTTAAAATCGGTGGTGGAAAAAATGCGCGATAAAGGGACACATATTATATTTGATGTAGATGTAGTAGGGGGTTTAAATATAAAAAAATATGCAAATAACGATGAGTTTGCTCTTTTTATAAAGCCGACATCTATAGAAGAATTGTAAAAAAGGTTAAGAAATCGTTCTACAGAGACAGCAGATTCACTAAAAAAAAGAATAGCAAAAGCAACATACGAACTCACATTTGCCAATCAGTTCGATCAAATAATTATTAATGATGATTTAGAAAAAGCAGTGATGGAAACGCTTCATACAATAAATAATTTTCTCGATAAAAGTTAATTTTAGAATCAAAATGAAGGCAAAATCGAAAATAGGGTTATTCTTTGGTTCATTTAATCCAATACATACAGGGCATTTGATTCTGGCATCGTACTTTGCTGAATATTCCGACTTAAATGAGATTTGGTTTGTTATTTCTCCACAAAATCCGTTTAAAGAAAAAACATCCCTGCTAACAGATTATCATCGGTTAGAACTCGTAAATAGGGCTATTGAAGAGGATGCAAGATTTCGTACATGTGATATTGAATTTAAATTACCACTTCCTTCATATACCATTGATACATTAACCGCTTTACAAAATAAATATCCTCAAAAAGAATTTTCTTTAATTATGGGTTCCGATAATTTAGAAAGCTTTCATAAATGGAAAAATTATGAACAAATTTTAAATTCTTTTAGCATTTATGTATATCCTCGCCCCGATTTTAATGGGGGAAGCTTAAAAAATAATACTTCGGTTAAGTGGGTTGATGCACCCCAAATTGAAATATCATCAACCAACATCAGAAATGCGATAAAAGAGAAAAAAAACATGAATTATTTTTTGCCTAAAAAAGTATATTCATATATACAAGAAATGCATTTTTATGAAAAATAACGTCTTATGTTTTTTTCAGATATAAAAATTTAATATATTTACACAGGTTTTAATCAATATTAGAAATTCTATGAAAAAAGAAAAATTAATTCTAGTCGCCATCGATTTTTCGAAATGTTCTATAAAAGCACTTGAATATGCTATTTGTTTTGCAAACGAAATGAATTCGAATATTTTGATGGTTTATGTTGATAAACCGCAAAGTACCGAATCGGTCTATAGTAGAAGAGGAAGCGAGTACATGGAAAAAATTAATAAATTGTTCGAAAAAACAATAAAAAAATATCAATCGCAACTGAAAGGAAAGCTAGATTATAAAATACGAAAAGGGAAGGTTTATGTAGAAATATGCAATCAAGCAAAATATAGCGATGCTCAATTCATAGTGGCAGGAACACATGGAGTTTCCGGGTTTGAAGAATTTTGGATAGGAAGTAATGCCTATAAAATTGTAACGTATGCTACATGTCCGGTTATTACTATTAGAGAAAGTTTTATATGGAACCATAAACATATTAAAAAAATAATTCTACCGATTGATAGTAGCATGGAAACCCGTCAAAAAGTTAAATTTACTACCGAATTAGCAAAATGTTTTAATTCCGAAGTCCATGTACTGGGTGTTTATTCCACAACGGTTAAAGAAGTAAAAAACATTGTTGAAAGCTATTCCAAACAAGCCTTAGATTATATTGAACAAGCAGGAGTTAAGTGCGAAAGACATTTTAAATCGTGCGAAAATATTACAGATGGAGTTATTGAATATGCTAAAGAAAATAGAGCTGAATTAATTGCTATTATGACAGATCAAGAAAAAAGTCCTAAAAATTTATGGCTAGGAGCCTATGCACAGCAAATGGCAAACCATTCTCCCATCCCGGTTTTATCCATTCAATCAAAAGCTATTTATGATGAACAGGTTAAGGCAGTATAATATGAAATTTATAAATAAAATACGATTTGTACTTATTTTTTTTATTTTGATTGCATTTCAATCGTATAGTCAGAAAATAGGTAAAGTAGAAGTAATAACTTCCGATGTTCGTATAAGTACTTTATTGGAAAAACACACTGCGTTTAATGAAACCAGAGAAAGCATAAGCGGATTCCGGATACAAATTTATTTTGATTCGGGGAATAATTCCAAAAGTCGCGCAGTTTCTGTTATGAACGAGTTTAAAGCAAAATATCCCGGAATGGGAGCTTATCTTGTTTTTCAGGAACCTAATTATAAGATAAGAGTAGGAAATTTTCGCAGTAGAATGGATGCGCAGCGATTTTTAGTTAAAATAAGCGAACAGTTTTCGGATGCTTTTATTGTAAAAGATAATGAAATAGATTTTCCGAATGTAAATGCTGAATATTAAATTTTTTTTCCGCTGAAAGAAGATACGAAAAATATTTTTAAAGAGTTAGATAAATCCACCTTTGAAATGCTTTTTAAAAGTCATTTTAAAGGCTTAGTTCATTTTGCACAAAAATATGTAAAGGATTTCGATACGGCTAAAGAAATTGTTCAGGATTCCTTTATCAGCTTATGGGAGAAAAAAGACACCATAGATCTTTCAAAATCGGTAAAATCATATCTTACAACCATTATTTACAATAAAAGCTTGAATTATTTACGAGATAACAAGAAATTCAACAAAGAGATTTTATCATTCGAAGGGATTTACCCTGGTTACAATCAGAATCCTTCCGATAAGTTGGTTGCTTCCGAAATAGAACATAAAATTAAACGTTCTATCAACGAACTCCCCGAGAAATGTAGAGAAATTTTTGTTTTAAGTCGGTATCATGATTTAAAATACCAACAAATTGCCGATAAGTTACAGATTTCCGTAAAAACGGTAGAAGCACAAATGTCGAAAGCCTTACAACATATGAGAGAACAATTAGCCGAATATACAACGCTGCTAATTATAGGGATAATGGCAGGTATTCATGTAATAAATAAATTATTTTAAAAAGGATAAGGGTAAATTATAATAGAAGTGTATAGATTATAGAACGTATATAAATGAATCAGCAATCGACATATTATAACGAATTAATTGTTACCTATTTTGCAGGAGAAGCAAGCGAGGAAGAAATAGCTGTTTTAGCAAATTGGATAAAAGCGAGCAACGAAAACCTCCGCATATTCGAAGAATACAAGCAGATATGGGATACTGTTGAGATAGATAAAATTAATTCCAACGTGAATGTAGATGAAGAATGGAATAAAATTAGTTCTAAGTTAGTGGATACGGATAATACAACGATAATAAAAAATAATAATATTTCTTCAAAATCTACTCCAATTTACCATTTGCCAATTTTCTCTAAAATGCTACGCATAGCAGCTGTATTTATGATTTTAGCCGTTTCTGCTGGAGCAATTTATTATTTTTTAAAACAACAGCAACCCGAAAATCAACATGTTGTTGCACAAAATACCTCGATTGAAAACCAGTTGCCCGATGGGTCGATGGTTACCTTAAATACAGGGGCTTCCATAGACTATCCCGAAAAATTTAAAAAAAATAAACGACTTGTTAAACTTCAAGGAGAAGCTTATTTTAATGTTACCCACGATCAATCTAAACCTTTTGTTGTTACAGCGGATGATATTCAAATAGAAGTATTAGGAACATCTTTCTATATTAATACCCAGGCAGCAAACGATAAAGTTGAAGTGGTACTTACAACAGGAAAAATTGCAATATATCGAAAAGATAAACCCCAAGAAAAAATGATATTGGAATCGGGCGAAAAAGCCGAATTTTCAAAATTAGAACAAAAAATTACAAAAATTGAAAATAACAATGAGAACTATATGGCATTTAAAACCAAAAAAATGGTTTTTACCGATACTCCGCTTTCAGAAATAGTTTATAATTTAAATAAAATATATTCAACAAATATCCTTATTAAAGATAAAAGTATTGCCGATTGTAAGATTACCGTTACGTTTAATAATCAATCGCTCGATGCTGTTTTAAATGTGTTAAAGGCAACAGTCGATTTAAATATTCTGAAATCTGGTAAAAGCATTGAATTATCCGGAAATGGATGTAAATAAAATAACCCCTTTTAAAAAATCCCCCACTCAAGCAATCATGATTCATGCCATTATGATTGCTTTTGTTTTATGTTTATTCTCATCATTTTTACATGCACAGGATTTAAATCTTAAAATAACAGTTTCATTTAAAAATAAACTTCTTCACGAAGTAATTAAAGAAATAAGCGAAAAAGGACATATTAATTTTTCGTATAGCTCACAAATGATACCACTCGAAAAAAAAATATCAGTTAAAGCGAAAAATAAAACTATAAAAGAAGTCCTCGATAAAATATTTATTGATAATGGAATAGATTATACCATTGTTGAAAATCAAATTGTGCTTAAACCATTGTATTTGGAAACTAATCCGGAAAAATTAGAAAAAGAAAAAATAAAATATTCCATAAGCGGTATTTTAAAAGATAAAAAAACAGGTGAAATATTAATTGGTGCAACTGTTTTTGTTAAAGGAACTAAAATAGGGGTTACCTCTAATGCCTATGGTTTTTTTTCGATTACCTTAAATGAAGGGACTTATTGCTTGGGGTTCTCGTTTATAGGATATAAAAATAATTTTCTTTCGGTTGAACTACATTCAAATACATCTCTGAAAATAGAGTTAGAAGAGACGAATATTGAAATGAAAGCAGTAGAAATAAAAGTGAAAGAGGAAGTTGATTCAAGCCGGCATAGTCAAGCTTTAAGTAGTATGAAATTATCGCTTCGTACCATTAACCAAATGCCCGGTTTTGTTGGGGAGATAGATATTATTAAAACACTACAGTCGGTGCCCGGAATTAAATCGTATGGTGATGGATCTGCCTTGTTTTATGTAAGAGGCGGCAACAGCGATCAGAATATGATATTAATTGATGAAGCTCCAATTTATAATCCTTCTCATTTGTTTGGATTTTTTACAGCCATCTCTCCCGAAGCTATTAAAGATGTGGAAGCGTATAAAGGAGATTTTCCTTCGAACTACGGAGGCCGTTTATCGTCGGTTATTGATATTAGGATGAAAGACGGAAATATGAAAAAAATGAATTTTACTGGTAATATCGGTTTGTTTACATCAAGTGTTACTTTAGAAGGCCCTTTTAAAAAAGAAAAAAGTTCTTTTATTGTTTCAGGTAGAAAATCAAATTTAAATTGGCTTTCCTTATCTAATACAGGAATGAAAACGCTTTCCGTTAATTTTTTCGATTTTAATATAAAACTGAATTTTAAAATAAATAATAAAAATCGCTTACTATATACTTTTTATTCGGGAAATGATGCGTTTAGCCGAGAAGATAATTTATATACCAAAACATACGGGGTTAGTTGGAGTAATATATTAGGAACACTTCGCTGGAATCATATATTTAATAATAAATTATTTTCGAATACTACTTTTTATAAAAGTACCTACAACTATAATTTGTATTTATCTAAAATTTTTAATGAATACTGGAATTCTTCTATTTCAAATAGCTCACTAAAATCGGATTTCACGTATTATGCCAACCCTCAAAATACCATAAAAACGGGAATAGAAATACAATCTCATTTTTCAAATCCGGGGAATGTGCATTTTGCTGATACCAGCATACAAACGGCTGTACCGGAAATTGCACGATACAATACCAGGGAGTTAGATTTGTATTTTAGTCATGAAAAAAAAATAAGTAAGAAAATCACAATCCATTACGGAATTAGAATACCGATATGGGAAAACAAAGGAGAAACAAGAGTATATTATTTTAATGTAAATCAC
>ERZ1645192.2312-NODE-2312-length-15785-cov-9.856453_pt1 | contig 15785 bp, 10 predicted proteins | sample MGYA00575354_ERZ1645192 | MGnify/ENA primary metagenome ERZ1645192 (study PRJEB40844, sample SAMN11349763) | freshwater sediment metagenome | isolation source: river sediment | host: Sediment | place: India: Faizupur Khadar , New Delhi | collected 2017-02-21 ... | reverse complement strand
AAAGCTGAGGAATACCTGAAAAAACTTTAAAAATGGAAATCACAAGAACTTTTGATATTATCGACCTCAACGTATCAAAATATCCCCGCAGGGATATGTATGGAGGCAAACAGGATAAAGAATGGAAGACATACTCTACCGATGAGGTTCGCGATAATGTCAATTATGTAAGCTATGGCTTGCTCTCCATGGGGTTCAGGAAAGGTGACAAGATAGCAACGATCACAGGTAACAAACCGGAATGGAATTTTGTCGATATGGGCCTGGCACAGGCAGGTTTTATTCACGTTCCGATATATCCGACCATCAGCAGCGATGAGTACAACTACATTCTCACACATGCCGAAGTCAAGAGCTTAATTATCGGAAATAAAAGCATCTTCAATAAGGTGAAAGCAACGGCCGAAAAACTGGGCCTTATGGATTCCATTTTTTCATTCGATCCGGCCGAAGGAGTCAGACCATTCTCGGAAATCATCAACGCCGGCAGGAAAAATTCAGAAACATTTGCCCCCGTCGTTAATGAGATAAAGAAAAACACCAGGCCCGAAGACCTCGTAACGATCATTTATACATCGGGAACCACAGGTAATTCCAAAGGGGTCATGCTGTCGCATAAGAACCTCGTTTCCAATGCCATATCAACTTCTTCTGCACATGAACTCGGTTATGGCAACAGGGCCCTGAGCTTCCTTCCTCTCTGCCACGTTTATGAGAGAATGATGAATTATCACTTCCAGTACAAGGGCATTAGTGTTTATTATGTCGAGAACATGGGAACAGTCGCTGAGGCTGCCAGGGAAGTAAAACCGCATATTTTCAACACAGTACCCAGGCTTCTCGAAAAGATATATGATAACATCCTCTCCAGGGGTAAAGACCTGTCATGGGTAAAGAAAACCATCTTTTTCTGGGCAGTAAGCCTTGGATTAAAGTACCGGCTTCATAATAACAGTGCCTTTTACAGGTTCCGCCTTGGGATTGCCAGTAAGCTTGTGTTCAGCAAATGGAGGGCGGCCCTCGGTGGCGAAGTACAGGTTGTGGTTTCAGGAGGAGCTGCCCTGCAGTCAAGGCTCGAAAGGATCTTCTGGGCTGCCGGAGTTCCGGTTATCCAGGGATACGGACTTACAGAAACATCACCGGTGATTGCCGTAAATCCTTTCCGGATTCCGGAGATCAGATTCGGGACAGTCGGCCCTGTACTTGAAAATGTTGAGGTAAAAATTGCTGACGATGGCGAAATCCTTTGCAGAGGTATAAATATAATGATGGGTTATTACAAAGCTCCCGAATTGACTGCTGAAGTGATCGATAAGGATGGATGGTTCCATACCGGAGATATCGGCATTTTCGAAGAAGAGAAATGGCTCAGGATAACAGACAGGAAGAAAGAGATGTTTAAGTTGTCAGCAGGCAAATATATTGCTCCCCAGGTGATTGAAAATAAACTAAAGGAGTCTATCTTTATTGAACAGGCAATGGTTATCGGTGAAAATGAAAAGTTCGCCAGTGCCCTTATTTCGCCGAATTTCACCTTCCTGCACGACTGGTGTTCAGAACGCAGGATCCAGTTCCGCGATAATAATGATCTTATTGAAACACCTGAGGTTATTGACCGGTATTCACGCGAAGTGAAAGAAGTTAATAAATATTTAAGCGAACACGAACAGATAAAAAGGTTCCGGCTTGTTACCGAAGAATGGAGCCCTCAGAGCGGAGAGCTGTCCCCAACTCTCAAGCTGCGAAGAAATTACCTGATGACACGATATAAGGACGTTATCACCGATATCTACTTCGGAGGAGAAAAAGAGGCAACCATGTTTTCCAGGATCAGGAACGGCCTTACAGAAACACTGAAAGGCCTGCCGAAATTTTAATATGATGAAAAAAACAACCCGCCTCATATTTTTCACAGTTTCAGTTTCCTTTGCTCTTTTAATGCAATCATGCACTCCCGGATCATGCTTCGAGGAGACAACTGCCTTTGTTAAGGCAGGCCTCTTCCTCGACACAACAAAGAAGCTATCAGCACCTGACTCCCTTACAATGTTCGGAGCTGGAAGAGATACCTCCAGGATATATTCAAAAAGCAGGAACATCACCACGGCACTTATACCCCTCGATGCATCGGCAGAGAACTGCAGCCTTGTTTTAAGAATCAACGGCATCAGCGACACAATTTCTTTCTTCTATACCAGCTCTCTGCACATGCTGTCAAAGGAATGCGGCTATACATATTATCACCAGATCGAGATTCCCGTTTATACTACTAACATCATCGATACAATAACCATTACCAAAAGCTCAATTACTACCCGGAGTGAAGAGAACATACGCATATATTATTAGCCTCTCCCTGGCAATGCATTTGATGCCTGCAGCAGCACAGCAGGCCGATTTACCTGTCGATACAGCCGATGTCACACTCAAGATCAGGACAGCGCTGGAGATATCCGGACCAATTCTCTTCTTTACCGATAAGAATATCCTGAACCTCGAGGCAAATGTCACTGCCGATCTTAATGAAAAATATTCTCTTATCGTCGGTGGAGGATATTCCGATTACAGCTATTCACAGTATAACTACAGTTTCATGGCTGACGGATTATTCTTTAAAGCCGGCGCCGACCGTAATCTTCTCCGCCCCGAGATGGCTGAAGGAACATACTGGGCAGGAGCCGGTCTTCGCTACGGCGTCAGCCGGTTTGCTGCCGAAACACCAACCCTTAAGCATGACAATTACTGGGGATCTGTCCCGTCATCAATACCCAGGGATAACTACTGGTGTCATTATCTCGAAGTTTCAGGCGGTTTTAAGGCGGAGCTCTTCAGGAATTTCAGCATCGGATGGATGATCAATATCCGGAAAATGATCTATGCCGGAGGTACCAGGGAATTGAGACCAATTTACTTTCCCGGATATGGTAATGGAGGCAGTACATTCGCGTACAGCATTAATTACTTTATTTCGTATAACATTCCTTACAAGAAAATCAAAGTCCTGATCTATCCGGAACCTCCCGAAGAACCCGACGAGGAAGATACCGGCCAGCAGAGTGCTTCACCACAGGTCGGCAGACAGGGAATCGGCAGATAATTAGCGATTTATTGCTGGCCCTGGTCTGATACCGGAGTCTTATTGCCTTTTTTGCTGAATGCCAGCAAGCCCAGGAATGTCATCGCGCCGTTTAGAAGCAATAGTTCAAAGCCGAACTTATAGCCATTGAAGAGTTGTTCGGAGTACCTGCTGAGGAAAAAGCAGATCACCGGCGAAAGGACAGCGATCACAGGGGTCAGCTTATCATTAACGGTCCTTTTCGAGAAGAGCCCGAAAGTATAAAGTCCCAGAAGTGGTCCGTATGTATATCCTGCAATGGTGAATAACTTATCTATCACCGCTTCGTCGTTAAGGGCGCTGAAGATAAGTATGCTGATAAAGAAAAGAAGGGCTATGGAAAGATGCACCGTATATCTGATCTTCGTTGAGCGGCTTTCAGTAAGTCCTTTTCTCCTGTTCAGCCCGAGGAAGTCGATGCTTACCACTGTGGTCAGCGACGTCAGGGCTCCATCAGCGCTTGGGAAGGCTGCAGAAATAAGTCCGATAAGGAAAACGATGCCGGCTATCGGGCCAAAATACTTAAGCGCAATAGTCGGAAAAAGTTCATCCGACATGGCAACATCTATACCCCGGCTCTTTGAATAGAAAAGAAGAAATGCTCCGAGAACAAGGAACAGAAGATTTACAAAAACAAGTATCCCGCTGAACGTGAACATGTTCTTCTGGGCATCTCTCAGGTTCCTGCATGAAAGGTTTTTCTGCATCATTTCCTGGTCCAGTCCGGTCATGGTAATTGTTATGAACATACCCGAAAAGAATTGCTTCAGGAAATGCCTCTCATGATGCCAGTCGGTAATAAACATTCTCGTTATCCTGCTGTCGTTTATCTGTGCAAACAGATCTTTAACAGGAGTTCCGATCTCCCTGCTAATATAGATTATCGACAGTATGACTGCCAGCAGCATGAATGTTGTCTGAAGAGTGTCAGTCCAGACAATGGTCCTGATCCCTCCCTTCAGGGTATAAAGAATGATCAGTATAATAAATGAGAGTGTTGTTGCCCAGAACGGAACATTCCAGGCATCAAATACGAACACCTGTAATACGTTTATAACAAGGAACATCCTCAATGATGCACCGAGAGTTCTTGAAATAATAAAGAATCCTGCTCCTGTCTTATATGACCAGAAACCGAATCTCTGCTCGAGGTAGGAATAGATAGAAGTGAGTTTGAGCCTGTAATATAAAGGGAGTAACACGAGGGCGATGACAAAATAACCGACGAGGTACCCCAGTACCACTACCATATAGCTGAATTGCGTATCCCTGACCCATCCCGGGACCGACATGAAGGTAACACCGGAGAGAGATGCTCCTATCATTCCGTAGGCAACCACAAACCAGGGCGATTTTCTGTTTCCAATAAAGAATGACTGGCTGTCGGCTTTCCTGGCTGTTATCCAGGTAACGGCAAAAAGAAGAATTGTGTAGAGAAGAAAGATTCCCAGGATAATTAATGGTGACATATGCGACAAATAAGGATACAAGGATAATAAAAAGAAAGTAACCGGTGAAATGCATTCTTTTGTAAAAGCAATATTTCAGCTAATTTTGCAGAAATAATCCTTTATGAGTTTCAACGGATTCCCTTCAAGACTGCTCGAAAATGCAGTAAATGAATTTGCATCCCTGCCGGGAGTAGGAAGAAAAACCGCCTTCAGGCTGGTGATGAACCTGTTAAAAAGGGACCCTGAGGAAGTGAAACGCTTCGGCGAAACGATCACAAGGCTCCACGATGAGATTTGCTATTGTAAAGTATGTAACAGCATATCTGATACAGATCTATGCAGCATCTGCAGCGATGAAAAACGCGACAGGTCGATGATCTGCGTGGTCGAAAACATCCAGGATGTGATGGCTATTGAAAACACACATCAGTATCCCGGTCTGTACCATGTACTCGGAGGAATAATATCTCCCATTGACGGTATTGGGCCTTCTGACCTGAAAATAGACTCTCTCGAGGAAAAGATAGCTGCCGGAGGGATCAGGGAAATAATTTTTGCCCTGAGCGCGACTATGGAAGGTGATACAACTAATTTCTATCTTTATAAAAAGTTCAGCAGATATAATATCCCCGTAACCACTCTCGCGCGAGGCGTTGCTGTTGGCGATGAGCTTGAATATACCGACGAGATAACCCTGGGACGGGCCATTAATAACAGGAACCTGTATCAGCAATGATAAATCACCAAAAGGCTGATGATCTCCAAGTCGATCTTTCTGTCATTATCGTCAGCTATAATGTCAGGTATTTTCTTGAACAATGCCTGTTGTCGGTAAAGAAGGCATCTGAAAGCCTTTCATGCGAGGTATTTATCGTCGATAATAACTCAACCGACGGATCGTGTGCCATGGTTAGGCGCGAATTTCCAGGGTATACCCTTATCATGAACAGGGAAAACAAGGGATTCTCCGCCGCAAACAACCAGGCCTTTGAGAAAGTTAAAGGCAGGTATATTCTTCTCCTTAATCCCGACACTATTGTTGAAGAAGACACTTTCAGGCGCTGTATAGAATTTATGGACTCACATCCTGATGCCGGAGCCGCAGGAGTAAGAATGATAAACGGAAAAGGAAGAGTGCTTCCTGAATCAAAAAGAGCACTCCCTACTCCCAGAACAGCCTTCTTTAAAATGTCGGGGCTGGCATACCTGTTCCCGAAGTCGAGGTTCTTTAACAGTTATTACCTTGGACATCTCGACAGCCGTGAAACGACACAGGCAGATATTATCTCAGGTGCATTTATGTTCCTCCGCAGTGAGGCAGTGTCAAAAACCGGTACTCTTGATGAGGAATTCTTCATGTATGGCGAAGATGTCGATTACAGCTACCGCCTCCTCAAAGCAGGATACAGGAACTACTATTTCGCGGGGGTCCAGATCATCCATTATAAAGGTGAAAGCACCAGGAAGGAACATGTAAACACTGTCGTCAACTTCTACAAAGCAATGGTGATCTTTGTAAGAAAACATTTTTCGAATGGCAGCATGAAAGGTTTTATCCACTTCATCCAGGCTGCAATAGTGTTGAGTGCAGGAGTCTCTTTATTGAGAAAATTCCTGAAAAGAGCGCTTCTTCCTTTGTTCGATACACTTGCAATCTTCCTGTCATACCGTCTGGCAACAGCTTTCTGGGCTGCCCACAAGTATGGTGTCGATTACTCCTATCCTGATCTTTTCACTGGTATGATTGTCCCTGCATATACTATAATTATAGTAGCCGCGATAGCATCGACAACAGGTTACCGGATACCTTCGGGTGTTTTTAAGGTTCTGAAGGGGATACTGGCAGGCTCACTTTTCATCCTGGTTATCTATGCGCTGCTTCCTCTTCAGCTTCGCTTTTCAAGAGCAATAATAATCATTGGAGGGATCTTTGCAGGAATGGCTGTGCCGGCATACAGGCTTATTGTTTCATTTCTGTATCCTGAATTGTCAGAGAATCCGTTTTCAAGGATACGAAAAACTATTATTGTCGGCGATCAGGAGGGATTTGACAGGGTGTCAGGGCTTCTTGCTTCAACATCAGCACGGAATAATATCGCCGGAAGAGTAAGCATCCGTGAAGATGACCTTAACGACAATGTGCTGGGTAATCTTTCACAGCTGAAGGAGGTGATCAGGGTGAACAGGATCAGGGAAGTCATTTTTACCACGAGGAAACTGAACGCATCCCAGATCATCAACTCCATGCACCAGATTTCTGACTACAATATTTCTATCAGGATAGCCTCTGCCGACGAAAAATATCTGCTCGGCAGCAGGTACATTAGTCCCGGCGACAAATCAAAGCCTCTTCTATTTTCATTATTCAAAAAAGACCTGTAGCTGAACATTTTCCGGTTTACCGTGTTATCTGCATGAATAACACAGAACAGGAATTAATGGCACAGATGAACATCATTCTTCCCGCAATGGGTGAAGGAGTAATAGAGGCAACAATAAATAAGTGGCTGGTCAGCGAAGGCAGCATGGTAAAAGAGGATGATCCTCTTGTGGAAGTGGCTACCGATAAAGTCGACTCTGAGGTTCCGGCGCCTGCAGCCGGAAAGATCATATCAATCAGGGTATCTGCAGGTTCGGTGGTAAAAGTTGGTGAGATAATAGCCATACTCGAGGATAACAGAGCCACTTCATCAGACGATACGGCTTTGATAAAGAAAGAAGTTGAAAGAGTCAGGGAAACGATCAGCGAAATGAAAAATGAGAGAAAAGAGGTTGAAGTACTCTCTCATGACCTTAAAAGCCGCACTCCATCAGGGAAATTCCTTTCACCGCTCGTCAGAAGCATTGCGGCAAGGGAAAAAATAAGCTACGCCGACCTCGATGCTATTGCAGGCTCAGGGATGGACGGCAGGATTACAAAAGATGATATTTTCCTTTTCATGCAGGCGGCAAAGAGAGCACAGGATTCCGGTGCCATGGAAAAAACAACTGTAAACAAGCCTGATGAAGTAAAAGGAACACTGCTGCAATCGGGCGACATGGTCATTGAAATGGACAGGGTCAGGAAGCTTATTGCCGACCACATGGTACTCTCAAAGAAAACTTCACCGCATGTTACTTCTTTCATTGATGCTGATGTTACCAGGGTCGTAAACTGGAGAAATTCAGTAAAAGATAAATTCTTTGCTTCTGAAGGACAGAAGCTTACACTTACCCCTATATTCATCGATGCGGCGGCGAGAGCATTGTATGATTTCCCGATGATAAATATCTCTGTCGAGGGTAACAATATTATCAGGAGGAAGAACATAAATATCGGCATGGCCACAGCGCTTCCTGACGGAAACCTCATTGTGCCGGTTATTAAAAATGCCAATGAAAAAAATGTCACAGGGCTTGCACGGAGTGTCAATGATCTTGCCGGGAGGGCAAGAAATAACAAGCTGAAACCTGACGAAATTACCGGCGGCACTTTTACAATAACGAATTTCGGAAGCTATAATAACCTCGCAGGTACGCCAATTATCAACCAGCCCCAGGCAGCCATCCTGGGCACAGGAGCCGTGAGAAAAATGCCTGCTGTTATTGAAACTCCCGAAGGCGATATGATTGCAATCCGTCATATAATGATCTTGTCACTCAGTTACGACCACAGGGTCATCGACGGGGCACTGGCAGGCAGGTTCCTGAGCAGGATAAAGGAAATTCTCGAAAACTATTCTCCGGACCTTAACTGATTTCTTTAGCATAATAATCGCTGCAGAAGTATCAGTCCTGGAAAGTTTTATCTGATAAACAGCAGAAGCCGGCAGTTGAAAAAGCATTGCCGGTTTGTTCATTTTGTCTAATATTTCTGTTATATTAGTACCCTGAACTTTAGAAATACTTTGTTTAACCCTTCCTGCCTGTGTAAGGTCTTAAGATTATCATGAAGAAATTCCTTCTGACTATAATGATAGCGCTGCTGGCAATAAACATCACATTTCCGCAGGCAAGAATTGAAAACAGGATGAAATTTTTTGAAGCTGAAGGCTACGTTCTTTTCGAAGAATACAAGGAAGCCCTCAGGCTCTATCTTGAACTCATAAAATCATACCCTACAAATGCTAACCTGAAGTACAGGATAGGGCAATGCTATGTAAATATCCCTGAGGAGAAGGAAAAATCCATTTCATTTCTTGAGGAGGCTGTCAAAAATATTAATCCCTCATACAAGGAAGGAAAATTCAAGGAGGCATCAGCTCCCTTCGACGCTTATTATTACCTGGCAAATGCATACAGGATCAACAACCAGATAGATAAAGCACTGGAAACTTATGAGCTCTTCAACAAAAACCTCGATACAAAAGTATATAATCCCGAAGTTGTCAACCTCCAGATTCAATCATGCCTTAATGCCAGGGAACTGATGAAGACCCCCCTGTACGTCAGGAAGAAAAATCTCGGGGAGAACATCAATGATAAGAATGCTGATCTTAATCCTGTTGTTTCGGGCGACCAGAATTCAATGATCTATAACAGGCTGGAGCCATTCCAGGAAGCCCTCTATTATGTAAGAAAGGTTGATGGAAAGTGGACTAATCCCCTGAATATTATTCCTGACCTCGGCCTTGGACAGGAGAGCGGCAACTATGCGACCTCACTCTCGCACAACGGTGATGAGCTCTATATTTACCGCCGTGGCACCGATTATGATGGCAATATCTATGTAACACGGAAAATAAACAGCGACCGCTGGTCGAATATCTTAAAGCTGAACGATAATATCAATACCAAATACTGGGAAAGCCATGCAACACTATCCCACGACGGCAAGAGTCTTTATTTCACTTCGAACAGGAAAGGATCACTGGGAGGCCTTGATATCTATATGTCACACCGCGACAGCTCCGATGCCTGGGGCCCTGCAATAAACCTCGGTCCTGTTATAAACACTGAATACAATGAGGATACACCTTTCCTCAGCGATGACGACAAGACCCTGTTCTTCAGCTCCGCAGGCCATTATAACATGGGCGGATACGACATCTTTTATTCTACGCTCTCCGAAAACGGTGAGTGGTCCTCTCCCGTTAATATTGGCTTCCCTCTTAATACAACCGACGACGACCTCTTCTTTCATCCTCTCAGCGACGGATTTTCTGCTTATTATGCAATGATTGATGAAGGGGGTTATGGCCTGACAGATATTTACTCAATAGAGCTGTTCTCTGACAGGCATCCGCGTAAATTTACGGTCCGTGGCAATGTTTCAGTCCAGGACCTTAACGAAACCACGGGCGATTCTATTCTTGTCCGGTCGCAAAACATCAAGGATGCCACCAAATCGGTAGAAACGTATACCGATCCTTTTACCGGCGACTTCGAATTTGATGCAGAACATGGAGAGTATATCCTTTCATTCGAAGCCCCGGGCAGTGAAAAATTCTCACAAAACCTTAACCTTAATATTGATGCTGAGAACGATACGATAAAGGTCCCTGGAGTTGTGTTGCCAAAAACAGATTTTACAGCTGATTTCAGTGTCGAACAATCTGTAGTTTCAGGAGATACACTGATCTTCCCCCTGAAAACAGAACCGGGATCTGTTCTTACTGTTGAGAAATGGCTGGGAGACTCACTGATCGCCACAGAGACCTTCGTTGTAAATGACACCATTTTCAGCTACCGGCTGCCGGGAGCAGAAGGTATCGACAGGCTGAAATTTATTCTCACCGACAAATACGGAAACATAACCATGGCCGAGGTACCTGTCACTTTTGAGGCTCCCGAAAAGGTTGTCAGGCCGGAATACAGCACTGTGGTCGCAAGAAAACAGATTGCAGCATTCACTGAAATGCAGAAGAACCGTGCTGGCGATGAGCTCAGGAAAATAATCGAGAAAGCTGATATTGAGGGACAGGAGTTCGGTAGTGTCGACGACGTTGTTTCTTATATAAGGGATCTGGCAGCACAGAATAATATCAGCACTGAAGAGGTCGATAAACTGGCCCTGAAGATAGCCATCATGGATAATGTCCTGACACAGGCTGCGGTCGACCTTCTCGAAAAATACGCTGAAGGTGACATGAAAGCCATTCTCTCCGGGATAGATATCCATAAGCTCGGACTTAAAACATGGACCGATCTTCAGAATTATATCGTAACAAAATCAGGCGGCACGATTTCGGCACAAGATCTCGATACACTTGCTCAAAGCATCCTTAAACCGAAAGATACCGGTTATACAACTACTGATGTTGTTACACCTGAGGTCCAGCCTGAAAAAGAGAGGAGAATGTGGTACCTGTGGCTGCTGCTCGGTTTCGGCATCATTTTCTTCATCATCCTGTGGAGAAGAAGAAAAGAAAAGTCCGGAAAAAAATTGTGATTTTTTAATCATCCTTAAACTACTGGTTTGATGACAATTTTCTTAAATTTGTCATTAAACCAATAGTTATGAGAAGGAGCCTTTATATTCTTCTTCCTTTTATTTTTATTTTTTCGCATGCCCTGCAGTATCATCTGAAAAGTCCTGATGTTAATAAGTGTGTCATTATCAAATAAAAATATGCGGGTAGCATATGGCTTCCGTTTATAAAAAATATTATATTTGTTAAAATGAATAGCTTCAGAGTAAAAATATTGTGCCTCAGGTTGCAGCTTTTGACTCTGATTATTTTTCCGGTCGCTGCCTCAGCACAGTCCGCCAAGGAACTGAAGGAGATCTTTGCCCAGGCTGAATCCTATTATCTCTACGAAGAATATGACCTGGCCAACCAGCTCTATATTATCATGGAGAATCCCGAGAATATGAACCTGAGCTATAAGATCGGAACATGCTACCTTAATATCCCGGATGAAAAGGAAAAAGCAATCCCCTATCTCGAAGCAGCAGTAAAAAACGCCGTTTATGACGCTAAATCAAGGTCGTTCAAGGAAAAAAGAGCGCCGCTTGATGCCTATTTCTACCTCGGCAAAGCTTATATGATAAATAACGATCTTGAGAAAGGACTTAACACACTTCAGACTTTCTCCAACCTGGCCAGGGAAACACAGAAAAAGGGGGGAATAGAGAACCTCGAATTTGTGGATCAGCAGATACTGGCCTGCAAAAATGCCATCAGGATGGTAGAAAACCCGGTCCCCATGACCAGGAAGAAGCTTGGTACAGGTTTCAGCCAGGGCTCCATGAATGAAAATCCTGCAGTAAGCTTTGACGGTAACACAATAGTATTTACAGAACGCAGAGGCCTCGTTAATGTCATCCTCTTTTCAAAAAGAATCAGGGGAAGATGGCAGAATCCTGTCGAGATCACTGACCAGCTAAAGGCGGGCGAAGACTGTTCATCATGCTCCCTCAACAACGACGGAACTGTTCTCTACCTGTACAAAAATGATATGTTCGATGGAAACATTTACAGGTCAGAATATGTAAATGGAGAATGGACTCCAATTGTGAAGCTCAATAAGAATATCAATACAAAATATTATGAGTCACATGCTTCAGTCTCTGCCGACGGCAAACGACTCTTTTTTACAAGCAACAGGGAAGGCGGGGAAGGTGGACTCGATATCTTTATGTCGGAACTCGATGCAACGGGCGACTGGGGAGTACCTGTAAACCTTGGCCCCGGCATCAATACACCTTACAACGAAGATAATCCATTTGTAATAGCCGGCGATACGGCACTCTTCTTCTGCTCTGAAGGACATACTTCAATGGGTGGATATGATAATTTCATGAGCAGGAAGAAAAACAATGAATGGAAAAAAGCCGAAAACCTGGGATACCCGATCAATACAACAGACGATGATAAATTCTTTCAGCCGGCAAACAATGGGATGAATGCCTTCTATTCAATGAAAACAGATTATAAGAAAAAAGAGATATTCTTCCTCGGGCTGGGAGGCATCGATGTAAACCAGATATACGAAATAAACGGGAAATTTGCCCTTAACGATACCCTCTTTAACCCGGGTAAACCATATAATGTACATATCATTTCCAGGCCATCTGGAGATACTCTATATAAAGGAACACCAGACAAATCAACAGGCATCTATTCTATTAGCGTAGCACCGGGGAGCTTCAGGATCGCATATTCAGCCGATGGCTATTTCACCCGTACTATCGACACTACTATCGTCCAGGATAATCCGGAGCTTATGATAACTCTCGACGTAATGCTCGAGAGGGATTCAAGCCTGGTTGTCCCGGTTGTTTATGAAAAAATAAATCTTGCAGAAATACCCGTTGTTGAGGCTATCGACAGCAGTATCCTGATTAAGAATATGAATGTGAGCAATGTCGATGATGTCATTGACGCTGATATCCTTTATTATACAGTCCAGGTTATGGCACTGTATAATCCAGTAGATGTCAGCTATTTCAGACATATTTCCGATATGAAGGTGATGTATAACGAAGTTGATAAATTCTACAGGTACACTACTGGCCGGCTGGCTACAAGAGAAGAAGCTGAAAAATGGAGAAGAGAATTGATAAGGAAAGGGTATCCCTCTGAGATCTTTATCAAAAAAGTCTCTAAATAATGTACCTCCCGAAAAAGCTCTTCCTGCTCACAACCCTGGTAATTGCACCATTCCTTACCCTGCTCCCACAGGAAACTTCAAAAAGAGACCTGGCCAAAGCTGTCCATGAAGCAGATATATCATATTATTATGATGAAGACTATGTAAAAGCAGCCAGCCTGTATGAATCCCTGGTAAAAGAATATCCCGATAATGAGAACTTTGCTGCGAAGCTTGGTATCTGCTGCCTCAATATCGATGGCAAAAGAAAAGAAGCCCTCGAACTCCTGAAGATAGCCTCCGGAAACGTTGTTGAGAACGAAAAAGATTATCTGGAGTATGGCGATAAATCTCCACTCGACACCTGGCTCTACCTGGCAGTCGCTTATCAAAGAAACGACAGCCTCCTGAAAGCCCAGGAAGCATTTAATATTGCAAGGAAAAGACTCGAACAGACAGATATCTTCAGACTCGACTATATCGATAACCAGATCCGCGACTGCCGGTATGCTATTGAACAAAAGAAGAAACCTCTGACAATTATCAGTACCCTCTTTGCTCCCTGGCTGGAAAGTTATCCCGGGGCCTGCAACCCTGTGCTTTCAAAAAACGACTCAGTCTTTATTTTTACACAGAAGTCAGGAGAAGAAACCCGCATTTTCTGCTCGTACAGGAACGGCGAATGGCAGCTTCCTCACGATATTACAAAACAACTGGGCGGTTACGACCATCTGTACTCCAACTCCATTACAGGCGACGGCAAACTGCTTGTATTATATATGGATGATGGCGGTGATGGAAACCTTTACTTCTCTCTGAGAAAAGATACTACCTGGACAAAGATCAGGAATCCGGGGAAACCAATAAATACAATCTACTGGGAATCACACGGATTCATCACTCCTGATGGAAACACTCTCTTTCTTGCCAGCAACAGGCCTGGCGGACTTGGAGATCTTGACCTGTGGAAATCAGAAAAAAATGCCGATGAACGATGGACAGATCCTGTTAACTGCGGAGAACCTTTAAATACACCATTTAACGACGATACCCCATTTTTTGATCCCGGATCCTCTGCCATGATATTCAGCTCGTCGGGACATATAAGCATGGGCGGAACTGATATCTTCAGATCAGTCTACCGCAACGGTGCATGGACAAATCCGGTTGGAATGCCTTTTGCATTCAACAATGCCGACGATAATAAATTCTATATCCTGAATAATAACGCTCCGGGCTTTGTGGCGAGCCTCTATGATGAAGAAAAACAGTCCCGGAACATTTTTGGCCTGGTAGCCATTGATCCGGCTGACGAGATAACAAGTGTAGAAGGTACACTTACATTCAGCGACGGACTATTACCTGATGCTTCAAAATCCACCCTCAGGCTTACAGATCTTTCGGGGAAAATCCCACAGAGAATGATTCCTGTAAACAGTAACGGAACATACAGATTTGAAATAAAACCAGGAGAGTATGAGATAGAGGCTTCACATCAGGGTTATACAAAAGAAAAAATCACCATTGACCTTCCTCTCTATTTCCTCAGTCATTATATGGTGGTTAATGCTGAGTTGAAGCCTGAAAAAATTGCAGAGGGAAATTTTCTTTCAATCAAGAATGTGCTTTTCGATTTCGACAGTTACAAAATCAACGATGAAGCATTACCTGTTCTTGAATCGGTTAAGTACATAATGATCAGCAATCCTGACCTTAAGATGGAAATTGCCGGCTACACCGATTCAAAAGGCAGTAATGAATACAATCTGAAACTTGCCGATAATCGTGCACAACAGGTAATTGATTACCTGACCTCCGCAGCCGTACCAGCAACCAGACTAATAAAGAAAGCTTTCGGCGAGTCAAACTTTGCAGCAAGGAATTCGAACAGTGACGGATCTGACAATCCCGAAGGAAGAAAATATAACAGGAGAGTCACCTTCGGTATCGTCGACTCACATGCAGGTGTTGTTCTGCGCCAGGAAACATATACACCTGAACACCTGAGGCTTGTGTCTGCCATTAAATACAGCATTATTCTTAAAAAATCAACCCGTAAGCTGCCGGAAAATTTCTTCGACAATCTTGAAACAGGTGCCCGGCTCTATATCAGGACGATACCTCTTGACTCACTGTTTATTTATGCTGCAGGATTATTCTATAATAAACCCGATGCCATCAGGTACCTTGCCTATGCAAAATCAAAGGGCTATCTCGATGCATACATCATAAACCATTATGATGTTAATAAAGTCACCAGGGAGTCGGCAAGGCTTATGCCTATTGTGAGCAATGCCGTAAGCGGTAAGATATATACTATACAGATGAAAGCCTCCAAATCGCCTCTGAATATGAGACTTTTCAGGGATTACAAAGATATCAGGGAGATCTATAGCCAGGATGGATACTACCGTTATGTCACAGGAGAATATGCTCAGCTATCCCAGGCTAAGGAGGCACTTAAATTAATAATCGATGCAGGATTCAGGGATGCATTCATCCGTGAACTTAATCTGCTAATAATCAAATGAATTTCTGATGATATTTGAAAAGATTAACCTGAGGGCGCTCGAACCGGAAGATCTCGGGCTTCTCTATGAGTGGGAAAATGATAATTCAAACTGGATAATCAGCAACACCATTACTCCTTTTTCGAAATATACCCTTAAGAGGTACCTTGAGAATTCACATAAGACCATTTACGA